>Ga0315298_1006536_pt1 | contig 15865 bp, 13 predicted proteins | sample WHS_1_MG_FD_203077 | JGI IMG/M metagenome (GOLD analysis project Ga0315298, IMG submission 203077) | Extremophilic microbial mat communities from Washburn Hot Springs, YNP, Wyoming, USA - WHS_1_MG | ecosystem: Environmental > Aquatic > Thermal springs > Hot (42-90C) | place: USA: Wyoming... | reverse complement strand
AACTAAAGGTCTTTGGGGCAGCCGGTGACCTAGTGCTGATCGAAGAGTGCCTGACTGGCTATGAGGTAAGCCTCTTGGCCTTCACCGATGGCCAGAGTGTCGTGCCGATGGTGCCGGCCTGCGACTACAAGCGAGTCTTCGACGGCGACGCTGGTCCCAACACTGGCGGTATGGGCGCCTATAGTCCGCCGGCGGCTTTCGGACCAGAGATGGTTGCGCAGGTCGCTACTTCTATCCTCGAGCCGACCGTCCGAGCGCTGGCCGCTGAAGGGCGCCCGTATCGAGGGGTTCTTTACGCTGGCTTGATGATCACGGCGGACGGCCCAAAGGTACTGGAGTTCAACGCCCGCTTTGGAGATCCAGAGACTCAGGTAGTTCTGCCTAGGCTGCGCACCGATCTGGTCGATATCGCCTTTGCCGTAATCGAGGGCCGCCTCGATCGTCTGATCATAGAATGGAGTAAGGAACCCTGCGTGGGAGTAGTGATGGCATCGGCAGGCTATCCTGGCAGTTACTCCCGGGGTATACCGATTACCGGTCTCGATTCATTGGATCCAGATGTGATTGCCTTCCATGCCGGCACTCGATTCGTGCCCGCGTCGGAACCGCCGAGGGCTCGCTCTCTGCTTCGTGGGCCCAAGATCAGGGCAGACTACGCCTCCACGACCGGCCAGATTAAGACAGATGGCGGCCGGGTGCTGACGATCGTTGCTCAGGGGCAGACGATAGGTGAAGCGCGGCAGAAGGTCTACGACAACCTGCGTCGGATACAGTTCCGCGGGGCACACTATCGCCACGATATTGCCGCTCGCGAACTCGGAGATGACGAAGTTGGCTCGACGTCTTCCACAACCGAATCGCGGGGGCCGGCACCTTCTTCGACCTCAAGCTCCACCACTCCAAAGGCAGATACAGTTTCGGCACCGTCGCCCACTTCGCCCGAGGCTATGGACCGCTACGCGAAAGCGCAGAGCCTCTTCGAACAGGGCAAGATTCGGGAGACACAAGAACAACTGCAGAGGGTCCTGCGCATTGCGCCCCGCTATGTCGAGGCTCGCGCGTTGCTTGGTACCACTCTCCTCGCGCAGGGGAAAACGTCTGAGGCCGCCGCCGAATGGGAGCAGGCGGTTGGCCTGGCCCTACAGAACCCGGATGCCCACCACAATCTCGGGAGTGTCTACGCACGGCTAGGAAAGCTCGATGCGGCAATCGCCCAGTTCCAGGCTTGCCTAGCGCTCGATCAACAGTTTATCCCAGCTCGTCTCGGCTTGGGCGCCATCTACGCCCGCCGGGGCGAAAATCAGAACGCCATTGCGCAATACGAGGCAGCCTTGACACAGGACCCTTCCAATGCCGAGGCGCACTTGGACTTCGCTATCGTTTTGGCATCAATGGGTGAGAAGGGGAAGGCACTAGCAGAGTTGAATTCCTGCCTAGCGTTGGATCCCGATGAGGCAACACGAACCGAGGCGGAGCAGCAAAAAAAGGTCTTGAGCAAGAAACGCTGGTTGCGGAAATGACAACCCGCAGGCCGGTTGAGCGACGCCGTTTACGTTGGAAAGACCCGGAAGGGCAGGGTAACTCTGCCTGTACAGCGTGCGCGTCACTCTGTCTGGAAAGGAGCGAATAGTGCCATCTGTGGCAGTGATCATGGGCAGCAGTTCCGACCTGCCCATGATGCAGGAGACACTGAAGGTCCTCAACGAGCTTGGCATCGAATATGAGCTGCAGGTCATATCCGCTCATCGTACGCCGGAGAAAACCCGGGAATATGCCAAGGGCGCCGCAGAGCGGGGCATTGAAGTGATCATCGCTGGCGCCGGTGGCGCCGCGCACTTGGCCGGGGTCATTGCCAGTTGGACCCCTCTGCCAGTAATTGGTGTTCCCTTGCCGACCAGCGATCTAAAAGGGGTCGACGCCCTCTACGCCATGGTGCAGATGCCGGCAGGAGTGCCCGTGGCCACTATGGCGATCGGCAAGCCTGGCGCCAAGAATGCCGCCTACTTCGCCGCACAGGTCCTCGCCCTCAAGCACGAGAAGATCCGCGCAGCCGTCGAGCAGCATCGCCACAGGCTGGCCCACGGCTGAATACACTCGGGAGTACACACCTTGTTCGTACGACACATCTCATCAAGACCGGTGGAGATGGCACCTGGGGTCGTCCGCCGGACGCTTAGCTACGGCGAAAGGACACTAATGGTAGAGATCACCTTCGAGAAGGGCTCGACGATCACGAGGCACTCTCACCCCCACGAGCAAATCGGCTGTCTCATCAAGGGGCGGCTGCAGTTTGAGCTTGGCGACGAGAAGGCAGACCTCGGAACCGGCGACTCGTGGGTGGTACCGGGCAACACAGAGCACGCGGCAACTGCTTTGGAAGACTCGCTGGTGGTCGAGGTCTTCTCGCCGGTGCGGGAAGAATATAAGTAGTAGCAGACCGCAGCGCGGTCTGCTACATTTTGGTGGAGACGGGGGGGAGTCGAACCCCCCGTCCAGAAAAGGTCACCCCAAGATCACTACAAGCTTAGCCGGCTCTTTGGTTCTCGCCCGCGCGGCCTCTGCCGGCCGAGTTCACACGAGCCAGTCGATATTCTTGGGCCGCCCTTATCGACGTCAGGACGGCAGCACCCCGACATTTCGGCGCCCAATCCACACCCATCGGGGTGAGATGTGGTTGGACGTAGCCAGCCTAGATTAGGCGGCTAGTGCTAGTTCTCTGTCGCCAGTTATGGCGTTGCCACTTGTTTAACGAGATCACTAGTGGCACCTCGGCTTGCGATCCTGAAGCCTCCTCCCCTGTCGAAACCCAGCGTCCCCAGGCGTGACACGTGAACGGTGATCACGTATCGCTTCTTGCTTGGCTGTTCCCTCTCCTCTGGAGAGACATCTTCTCTTCCCTCTCCCGGCTGGAGAGGGCTGGAATGAGGGCTGCGCTAGATCCTCCGTACGGCTCTGGCAATTTGACGCTGTGCGTCCCGGCTGGCGATTGCCTCACGTTTGTCGTAGACGTGCTTACCTCTTGCCAGTCCCAACTCTAGCTTAGCAACATCGTTCCTGATGTAGAGCTTGAGCGGCACCAACGTGTAACCCTTCTGCTGAACCTTCCCAATCAAGCGGTTGATCTGGTCGCGGTGCAGCAGTAGCTTCCGCCGCCGCGTTGGCTCGTGATTGAACCGGTTGCCCTGCTCGTACGGCGAAATGTGCATGTTTAGCACCCATAACTCGTTCCCTTCGGCACGGGCGTATGCCTCCCGCAGGTTCACCCGGCCGGCACGTACTGACTTGATCTCGGTGCCGGTTAAGACCATACCGGCCTCAATGGTCTCGTCAACGAAATAGTCGTGGTATGCTTTTCGGTTGATGCTAATGACTTTCTCTTCGCGCTTCATATACGATATTATAGCACTTGGCCTCAGCAAAATCAAACGAGCAAGCGGCAACCGTCATTTCCCGGTGGTGAGATACTCGATGGCCCGTTGCAACTGCCGGTCGTTGCCGCTGGCGATATCTTCCTCGGTCAGTTTCAGTTCGATATCCGGACTCAGACCTCTCCCCTCGATCAGGGTACCATTCGGCGTCAGCCAGCGAGCGAAGGTGATCACGGCAGCCGAGCCGTCGCTCAACTCCCAAACGTGGGTAACGCTCCCTTTCCCGAAAGTCTCCTCACCGATCAGGATGGCCCGGCCGTTGTCCTGCAGAGCGCCGGCGAGCACTTCACTGCCGCTGGCGCTCCCTTTATTCACCAGCACCACCATAGGGATATCGGTAGCCACACCACCAGGCTTGACCGACCAGGTCTTGCGGTTCCCCTGGCTATCCACCTGATAGAGGATCACGCCACTCCTTAGGAACTGGTTTGCGACATCCACTGTTGCATCTAAGAGGCCTCCGGGATTAGAGCGCAGGTCGAGGATTAGTCCTTCGGGCGAGTTCTTCTTCAGCTCTGTCAACTTGGGAACGATCTCCTCGCCGGTCCGGGCAGTAAACTCCGTGATTCGCACATAGGCAAGCCCGCCTCCGTCCAGCATTCTTGTCCGCACCGATTCGGTCTTGATCTGTCCCCTGACGATCTCCAGTTCCAGAGGCTGGCTCTGCCCTTCCCGCTGTATCGTCAAACGGACGGACGTTCCACGTGGTCCCCGGATCTTGCTGACGACCTCGGCAACGGTCTGGCCGCTAATATCTTCCCCATCCACTTTGACGATCTTGTCACCCGGGCGTATCCCCGCTTTCTCTGCTGGGGAATCGGCGATGGGCGCCAGGACGGTCAGTTGGCCATCAACGATCGTCACTTCGGCCCCGATGCCATCGAAGCTCCCTTCGTATCCGCTTTTCTCCAATTTGAAGTGTTCAGCGTCCAGATAGACTGTGTGCCGATCCCCAAGGGATTCGAGCATCCCCTTGATCGCACCTTGTGTCATCTTGGCTGGGTCGAGCGCCTGGCGATCGACAAAGTCCTTCTCGGCGGCGTTCCAAGCCTCCCAAAAGACCTTGAAGGACTGTCCGGCTTCGTTAGAAGGGGTGTCCGGCATCCTGCCAAAGAGTTCAGCGACTGGGAAGGCCATGGTTACGCCAATACCAGCACCGAACGCGATGATCATCAGGAACAGGACAACAAAGACAAGGATGGCGGACTTGGTAGTTCTACTCATGAGTGAGCAAGTCTCCTTAGCGTGACAATCCCTGTGCCCGGATTCGGAAAGCTGGGACAACTCTATCACGACGAGTGGAAGCCACAAGAAGTCTCGCGGATGTGATTACGCCGGTCACACCACAGTCTCCTCGAGCGACCGGCCCGTGAACTGGCTATTATAAAGGTCGGCGTAGAAACCGCCTTTCGCCATCAGTTCCGCGTGCGTCCCCTTTTCCACGATTCGGCCGCGGTTCATCACCAAGATCAAATCCGCGTGCCGGATCGTAGAGAGCCGGTGGGCAATGACGAAGCTCGTCCTTCCCTTCATCAGCGTGTGCATGGCCTCTTGAATCTGAATCTCGGTTCTGGTATCGACGCTACTGGTGGCTTCGTCAAGAATGAGGATCTCCGGATCGGCGAGGAACGCCCGCGCAATGGTCAAGAGCTGTTTCTGACCCTGCGATAGATCGGTCGCTTCCTGATTGAGAATCGTATCGTAGCTCTTGGGCAGCGTCCTGATGAAGTGGTCCGCCTGTGCTGCTCTAGCTGCTCGCCTGATCTCTTCTTCCGAGGCTCCCTCCCGACCGTAGGCAATGTTCTCGCGGATCGTCCCGCTGAACAACCATGTATCCTGCAGAACCATGCCGAACATCCGGCGTAGGTCCGCGCGCTTGAGGTCTCTGATGTCCACGCCGTCGACCAGAATGCTACCGCTCTTGACGTCGTAGAAGCGCATCAACAGGTTAACCAAGGTCGTCTTACCAGCGCCAGTCGGGCCGACAATGGCGATGGTTTGTCCGGGCTCAACCCGGATGTTCACATCGTCAATCAGAGGGACCCCCTCCTTGTATTGGAAAGTGACATGCTGGAACTCGACCTCACCCCGTGGCGATGCCACGCTCTTGGCCGGCGATGCTTCAGGTGTTTCCTCCTGCTCGTCGAGTAGCTCAAAAACCCGCTCAGCCGAGGCGATCGTCAGTTGAATCATGTTCGCGAGAGTGGCCAACTGGGTAATTGGCTGATTGAACTGTCTGGCGTACTGAATGAACGCCTGTACATCCCCAATCGCGATCGCCTGCCGCGTGACCATGATCCCTCCGATCACACTGACCAGCACGTAGCCAATGTTGCCAACCAGGAACATCAATGGCATGATAATGCCGGAAATGAACTGAGCCCTCCAGCCGGCATTGTAGAGCTTCTCATTCAGGGCCTCGAACTGAGCAATCGAGCTAGCCTCGCGACCGAAGGCTTTGACGATCTGGTGGCCGGTGTACATCTCCTCCACGTGCCCGTTCAACTGTCCGAGCGCTCTCTGCTGCCGCAGGAAGTGGATCTGCGATCGTTTCGCCACCATCATGGTGATGAGGATACTCATTGGAAGCGTTAGCACCACCACCAAGGCCAGCCAGAGACTGATCGTTAGCATCATCACAACGATGCCGAACACGGTGAGAACGGAGGTGATTAGCTGGGTGAGGTTCTGGCCCAAGGTAGTGCTGATGTTGTCCAAGTCATTGACGGCTCGGCTAAGGATCTCGCCATGCGTGTGCGAATCGTAGAAGCTCAAGGGCAGGCGCCCAAGCTTCTCGTCTACGTCTTTCCGCAGCGCGTAGACGGTCCGCTGCGCTATGCCGGCCATCATGTACTGCTGAAAGTAGGCGAACAGCGCGCTGACCAAGTACATCCCGCCGAGAATCACCAGGATGTGCGTCACGTAGCCGAATTCGATTCGAGCGCCCGGCACGCCCTGCATCTTCTGCATGACGCCCTCAAAGATCTTGGTTGTGGCCAGACCAAGGATCTTCGGACCAACGACCATGAAGACGGCACTGATCACCGCCGCGACAAGGACCGCGATTAGCTGGTACCTTTGGGGTGCAAGATAGGTCGATAGCCTCTTGAGCGTGCCTGAGAAGTCCTTAGCCTTCTCCACCGGCATGCCCGGCCCGTGTCCATGGAAGGGACCACCTGGTGGACCTCCGCCAGGTCTTCCGAAAGGCATGCCTGGCCTGCCAAAGGCCATCCCGCCCGTCGCTGGCGGTCTTGTATCTCCGCGGTTATCGCTCATGCGATTTCCTCCATCGACAGCTGGGAGGACACAATCTCCCGATAGACATCGCAAGTTGATATCAGTTCTCGGTGTGTACCTATGCCGGCAATCTTTCCTTCGTCGAGTACGATAATCTGATCGGCGTCCAAGACCGTCCCCACGCGCTGGGTGACGATGATCACGGTCGCGTCACGGGTTTCCTGCTTCAAGGCGGCGCGCAATGCCGCATCAGTGGTAAAATCCAGCGCCGAAAAACTATCATCGAACACGTAGATCTCTGGCTTTCTTACCAGCGCACGGGCGATCGCCAGCCGCTGCTTCTGTCCACCGGAGACGTTTGTACCACCTTGGGCAATCACGGAGTCGAAGCCGTCTGGCATGTTCTTGACGAACCCAACGGCTTGGGCAACTTCGGCAGCATGGCTCACTTCTTCCTCTGTGGCCTCACTCTTTCCGAACCGAATATTCTCCTTGACTGTCCCGGAGAAGAGCACGGCTTTCTGGGGCACAAAGCCGATCTTGGCGCGCAGATACTCTTGCGGCATCTCGCGGACGTCTACGCCATCGACGAGAACCTGTCCGCTATCCACGTCGAAGAACCGAGGGATCAGGCTAATCAAGGTGGACTTGCCCGAACCGGTTCCGCCGATGATGGCGGTTGTCTGTCCGGGGCCCGCCTCGAATGTGATATCGCAGAGGGCCGGCTCTTCGGCACCTGGGTAGCTAAAGGTCACTTGGCGGAACTCCACATGTCCCTTCATAGTGTCACTTCGCGTCACATGGTCCGCATCGCGGACCTCCGGCACCATCTCCAGCACCTCGTTGATGCGGTCGGCGGAAGCCGCCGCCCTTGGCAGCATGATTGACATCGCCGAAAGCATTAGCAGCGAGAACAGGATCTGCATCGCGTACTGGAGAAAAGCCATCAGCGAGCCGACTTGTAGGTCCCCTTTGCTAATGAGTATGCCGCCGAAAGCAAAGATAGCAACAGTCGAGAGATTGACGGTCAGCATCATCATCGGCATCAACGCCGCTACGATGCGGTTGACGGTGATGGCAGTGTTGGTCAGGTCGAGGTTCGCCTCGTCAAAACGCGCCCTTTCATGGGCGAAGCGGTCAAAGGCGCGAATGACCCGTACCCCCGTAAGGCCTTCATCCAGTACCAGGTTCAGACGCTCGATCTTCAATTGCATGCTCTGAAACAGCGGGATCGCCCGGCTCATGATCGTGTAGAAGAAGATGAAGACGAGCGGCACGACCACAGCGAAGACCCACGTCAGGGTGGCGTTCTGGAAGGCGGCCATGACGATCCCACCAATGGCCGTGAGAGGAGCGCTGATCATCATACTCAGCGAGATGACCACGACCATTTGCACCTGGGTAGTGTCGTTGGTCGTACGGGTGATCATTGATGCTGTGCCAATGCTATTGAACTCGCGTAGTGAAAAGGATTGTACGTGAGCGAAGAGCTTTCCCCGGACAATTCGCCCGAATCCAGTGGACACTCGCGAGGACAAGTAACTGGCGGTCACCGCACAGGCAGCGCCTCCGAGGGCAATAGCAACCATGATCCCCCCAACCTGCAGAATATAGGTGGTGTCGCCGCGCACTACCCCGATATTGACGATATCCGCCATTAGGGTTGGCAAGTACAAATTGGCCAGAGATTGCATCAAGACGAGAATCACAATTCCGCCGATCTGCCCGCGGTAGGGCTTCAAGAACCGTAGTAGCTTGAACACACTTCCATCTCCATACTAGTATGACCAATATGCAAGGAACTACTTCTTACGAGCGCAAGGTGCGCTTTGCCATCATCATAAGGCAAATGTCTTGAAGATGCAATCGACAAGGCAGTTTCACTTGACAAGCGGCTGATTGGAAAATATAATTGCTTAATGCAACCATTAGAACTGAGAAGTGATGTCTCGGACACGCTGGAGAGCGTGTCTTGTAGAAGAGACTGCTACTGGTGCACGAAATTTCAGAACGGGAGTAAGCAAGATGGCGGATAAGCCGAATATCGTCCTCATCTTCCCGGACCAATTGCGCGGAGACACATTGGGCTGTGTGGGCCACCCGGTCATTCAGACGCCGAACCTGGACCGTATTGCTGCGGAAGGGGTGATCTTCGAGAACTGTTATACGAACTCGCCGCTTTGCATGCCAGCCCGGGCGTCATTGATGAATGGACGGCATGTGTGCGAGCATGGGGTTTGGCACAACGAGATGTCTGCCGACCGCCATGGTCCCAGCCACGTGAGGAGCATCCGTGATGCCGGTTACCACACGGCGCTGGTTGGTAAGACCCACCTCTACGCTCATGGTCCGGCCGCTGGCCACACGGCAAGACACGTTCACGAACTCCGTGATTGGGGCTTTGAGGATACATTGGAGCTAACTGGTCCGCTAGCCAGCGGCAGAATGGACTCGCCATACACCGACTACCTTGCGCAGAAGGGTTTGCTGGTGCGTCACAGGCAGTTCATCCGATCGTACGTCCAGAACATGAGGAGTGGCAGATTCCGGCCTTGGGAGGAACCACCCTGTCCCCTGCCTGCAGAGGATCACCTCGACAGTTACACAGGACGCATGTCGGCAGAGTGGATTCGAAATTACCATGGCGACAAGCCTTTCTACCTCCAGGTCCTCTTTCCCGGACCGCACGATCCCTTCGATTCACCGGCCGAGTACCGGGCGATCTACAGGCCGGAATACATGCCCGTTGGTACCATGGAGGTGCCGGCCGAGCCGGTGGCCCCTTACGTGAGAGGGGTCTTGCAGTACTCCGTCCTAGACGGTATGACAGAGCGGGATAAACAGGTCTTGCGCACGTTTTACTACGGCAAGGTAACCCTCGTCGACCATGGTATTGGCGAAGTCCTGAGGGCACTGGAGGAAAGGGGCTTCCTCGACAATACGTGGATCATCGTCACCTCCGACCATGGTGAGATGGCAGGGGATCACTACATGCTCCACAAGATGTGCTTCTACGAAGAGGCGCTCAAGATCCCGTGCATCATCAGGCCCCCGCGGGGGACTGCAGCGTGGAAGGCCAGCGGTCTGTGCGACCAAATCGACATCGCGGCCACCCTCCTCGAAGTGGCGGAGGCCAAGCCATTCGAGGGCGTCATCAATATGCGATCGTTGCTACCACAGGTCAAGGCCGGCCCCCAAGACCCGAACGCTCAATCCGGCAAAGAGGTGATGTTCAGCGAGATCTGGGGTTTCAGCATGGTGCACAATGGTCGCTACAAGATGGCTATCGAGGCGCGCACCCGGCGACCGGTGGAACTGTACGATCTGGCTAGCGACCCGCGGGAGCTGCGCAACCTGGTGAACGAGCCATCGCTCGAGGGCGTACGCCAAGAGCTTCTCGAACGCCACTTAAGCCTGCTATTGAACCGTCTGGACATAGACAGGCTGGAGCACTACGAGAAGCGAGCGCCTGCGATACTGTCTCGTTCACCGTGGAGGTAGGACCGCAGTCTCCGCGGCCCAAGGTGTCCGTGCCAAACGGAGTGCGGACACCGCGCCCCGAGAGGTCCCGAAGGCCAGTGGCGCTTCTCCAGAGGCTCACCCCGGGGCAGGGCCTGCTTCTTCGACGCAGGGCGAGCACTGATGGCGTATGGCTGGTTTGCGCGACCCTCGTAAGGGCGCCACCCGACAACTCCACCCCATTTCGGTATGACAGATTGGCTTGCTCCAAGATCATCCGGTTGGCATTCTGCGCCATGTCCAGCAGCCAGCCCTGCTTTGTAGAAATGCGCCCGATCAGAACGCGCCTCCGGGCTAGGACGCTCTTCCGCCTCGCCGCAGAGCCTCCCTCGACGATAGAATCGACAATGTCTTTCAAACCCGACGCGTTGAGTCTCTGCCTGTCGGCCTGTAATAACCATGGCCCGCGACTTGCGGTAATCGTGGCCGATAGCCTCATGTCAGCTATCGCAGAAAGGATTCAGCATGGCAACAAGACTTTTTGTGGGCAATCTCCCTTACAGTGTGTCGGAAGATCGACTGCGAGCACTCTTCAGCGAGGCCGGCACGGTCCAGTCACTCTCCTGCCCGACTGAACGAGGCACTGGTCGGCCGCGCGGCTTCTGCTTTGTCGACATGGCCAATTCTGACGAAGCAGAGAGAGCAACCAGGATGTTCAACGGCTATCGGATCGACGATCGGACCCTGCGGGTGGAAACGGCGTCGGAGCGCCCGCCCCGACCATCTGGGGAGCGACGAAGAACTAGTGGTGAGGGGCGCTACCGGTACTGATACCCCTTTGTCGCAGTCCGTACTTGCATGGCCCAGCTTGGTGAGAAGCTTCTCATGCTACAGCCCGCTTAGCCTACCTTTCCAGCAAGAGGAGGTGGTGCTTTGGAGTGGCCGTGGGGCGCAAACCGCGAGATGGACTCGAAAGGTGGCTCTTTCTCTGATAAAATAGAGAGACCATTGGTGTCTGGAGGAAAGCGATGCCCAGGCTATCAATCATGCAGTGGCAGCGCACAAGCTCACAGTACATCGGCATTCTCCAGTCTCTCGACAACTTCGTGCCCGGTACCATCAAGATCCACAGACTAGGTCCCGGAGAAAGCGTGCTCGTCGGGACCCTCGCCCGTGGCGGCAGGAAGGACTGGTACGCCTTGGCCTACGACAAAGCAGACATGGACTTCGAGGACGCGCGCAGTCGCGCCACCGCCACCGTCGAAGCGGAGAATACGCTGCGTGCGGCGGGGAAACCGGGCCGAGGGCTCTAAGGCGCGCATGAAAAGGGCCGACGTAGGGCTTATCGGCTTGGCCGCCATGGGCCAGAACCTGGCCCTTAACATCGAGAGCCGGGGCTATACCGTGGCCGTTTCCACGCGCACGGCGCAGACGATACAAGACTTCATCGCCGCACATCCGGAGAAGCGCCTGATCGGCCGTGATCTTCTCGGCGAGCTTGTCGCCGCGATCGCTAGGCCACATCGGATCATCCTCATGGTCAAGGCCGGCGAAGCCGTGGACGCCTTGATCGACCAGTTGAAACCGCTGCTGGAGCCGGGTGATCTGATTGTCGACGGTGGCAACTCGTACTTTGTCGATACCGAGCGGCGGGAGAAAGAACTGGCAGCTTTGGACATACGCTTCCTTGGCGCAGGCATTTCAGGCGGGGAGGTCGGCGCGCTGCGGGGGCCGAGCATCATGCCAGGTGGTCGGCTGGAGGCATACGAGATGGTGCGTGATCTATTCATCGCCATCGCGGCCAAGGTGGATGGCAACCCGTGCGTAGCCTACCTTGGTCCGGGAGGAGCTGGCCACTACGTCAAGATGGTCCACAATGGCATTGAATACGGTCAGATGCAGCTTATCGCCGAGACCTATGACCTTCTTAGGCGCGGACTGGGATTGCCTGCCCCCGAGATGGCTCCCATCTTTGCCGCATGGAACCAAGGCGAGGTCCAGTCGTACCTTGTTGAGATCACGGCCCGGGTTCTAGCCGAGATCGACGGAGACACGGGCGTTCCACTGGTAGACGTGATTCTCGACGAAGCGGAGCAGAAGGGGACTGGCAAGTGGACCAGCCAAAATGCGCTCGATCTCGGCGTGCCGCTTCCGACAATCAATGCCGCCGTCGAGGCGCGTCTCCTCTCGGCGCTCAAGGAGGAACGGGTGGTTGCCGCTAGTCTCTATGATATCCCCGAGCGACGCTTCGCCGGCGCCCCCGATCAGCTCATCAGCGACTTGGGGAAGGCATTCCATGCGGCCAGTATTTGTTGCTACGCCCAAGGCCTGGCGCTGCTGCGAGAGGCCAGCCACAAGTATGCCTACGACCTCAACCTCGGTGAGATCGCCGGGATCTGGCGCGGTGGCTGCATCATCCGCGCCGGATTACTGAACCACATTCGTGACGTTTTGGAGAGTCATCCTAACCTACTGAACCTGCTGCTGGATGATGGCTTCCGGTCTGCCCTGCTGGGCAGCCAGGCTGCGCTCCGGCGAGTGGTGAGCACGGCAATCACGTTGGGCATACCTGTGCCGGCCCTTTCCAGCGCATTGGCCTACTTCGATGCTTATCAGACGGCACGCCTGCCAGCCAATCTGATTCAGGCACAGCGAGACTTCTTTGGTGCCCATACCTTCCGCCGTGTGGACCGGGAGGGCACGTTCCATCGGCTATGGCAGACCCCTGACTAAGCCGGCTGCCCCAGCGCCTTCCAAGACCTCCTCGATGGTCTTCCCCTCCCCGAGGACCGCGTGCACGCGGGTCATCCACTCGCTGATCTCGATCTCTTGCGGACATTTCTCTTCGCATTCGCGACAGGCTTGGCAATTTCCTGCGCGTGCCCCTTCTGGAACCTGTGAGTAGCGCATCCGGGGCAGTTCAAGCCGGTTGAACATCTTCCCGGCATTAAAAAGATCGAGTAGGTAGGGAATGTTCAGCCCGTTGGGGCAGGGCATACAGTACTCGCATTTGGTGCAGGGAATTGGGCTGAGACCCCGGTACTTCTCGCGAACCTGATCAACGAGGGCGAGTTCTTCCGGCGACATCTGGTCATAGTCCGGTGCACTGGCGCTGGCGAGATTCTCGACGACATGCTGCATCGCGCTCATGCCACTGAGCACCACAGAGACTTCGGGCTGGTTCCACAGCCAGCGGAAGGCCCATTCCGCCGGCGTCCGCTTCTGGGGCGCGGTGTCCCAGACCTTTTGCACCGGCTCCGGGGCTGTCACGATCCGGCCACCCATCAGGGGTTCCATGATCACTACGGCAAGACCCTTGGACGCAGCGTATTTGAGCCCCTGGGTGCCAGCCTGTTCTTCGATATCCATATAGTTGTACTGGATCTGGCAGAAGGTCCAGCCGTCATAGCTATCGATGATCCCTTTGAACACTGGCAGACTGTCATGGAAAGAAAAGCCGAGGTGTCGGAAATAGCCGTCCGCCATGGCCTTTTCGGCCCAAGAAAGCACGCCCAGATCTCGGACGACTTGCCATGTCTTGGCTCTCAGACCGTGGAGCAGGTAGAAGTCGATGTGGTCGGTTTGCAGCTTCTCCAATTGCTCATGGAGAAAGCGGTCAAAATCGTCGCGAGTCCGGACCATTCTGGCGGGCAGTTTGGTCGCCAAACGAACCTTCTCGCGATACCCGTCTTTGAGCGCTCGCCCGAGGAATCGCTCGCTGTTCCCTGCGTGGTACGGGTAGGCAGTGTCGACGTAGTTGACCCCCTGGTCGATGGCCGTGCGCAGCATCTCTGTGGCCAGCGGTTCGTTGATCTTGCTCTGATCCCGGTCGATCACCGGTAGGCGCATACAGCCGAAGCCCAGGGCCGAACCTTGCCAATCTAGCTTGCCAAATCTACGATAGTGCATCCTTTACCTCCGGTAACAGCGATGGACGTGAGATCAGGAACGGTATAGGTCGTGGTTCGGCCGATGGCGGTCGTCAATCCAGACTGCGCTTAGGGGCCTGGCAATCCCAGAGCAAGAATGCCCGAGTCGTCGTCCGAAGAGACCAGTTCCACATGGCTGTACGCTTCCTCAAAGCGCCTCGACCGGCTGCCAATGGTGACCTCGGTTCCAGGGTGTAGCGTACCGAGGACGACAATGGCTGGTTCCTTTTCCATCCGAACCAACGCCTCCAGGCGTTCCTCCTCCCTCTTGGATAACTCGAACTGCTGGAGCAACTGGTTATATGTATCGGAAAGCTTCTGGATCGCCGCGGCATTGCGCGTTGTCTGATCCTTGCCTGAGGCCCTGTTCCTGACCATTGTCTTTAGCTGCGTGTCCAGATCTTGGAGACTGCCTTGCAGCCCCTCGATCCGTTCTTTGATCTCCGCCAACGCTCCCCGATTACTCTCCTCTCCTACGAGTTCCAGCCGCGTGGTTGCGGCGGCGGAGCCAACTTCCTGAATCCTAATTGACTTAAGTGCTTTCGCCCGCCCGCCAATCATGGTTCCTCTGTCACTACGAGCCATCCCTAGGACTACAGAACCACCTGCTTCTAGCAGGCTGTTGATCGCTTCGTCCCGGACGACGATATCACCACCGGCCACTACAGTGGCCCCGTTCACAAAGCGCGCTGCGACGTTCCCCTGTGCTTTAACCAAGCCCTGACCTTTCGCACCTAGAATACCCCCTAGAACCAGTACCGATCCTCCTGCTTCGACCGCACCACGCTCGACGAAACCGCCGATTTGGACATCACCAGTAGCCTTTACCTCGAACCCTGGCAAGACATCGCCTTTTACCCGTACTGCGCCCCTAAATACGACATTGCCTGTCGAGTAGTCCACATGCTTGTCTACAGTGTAGACGTTGTCCACGATGACCCGGTCGTGAGCGTCCTGTCTTTCCAGTCTCACGCTACCATCCGTCCGTGCCACGAGTTCTAGCGGATTGTCCGGAGCAAAGTCCACGCCCTTCCCGGGAACCAGAGAACAGTCAACACCGCGTCGTGCGCGCACTGGCCGCCCTTTCACGGATAGGCCGTCACACCCCTCTTTGATCGGGATCTTTCGCGCCAAGACCTGGTCCTTGACCACGAGCTGGATCTGGCTGATCTCTCGCCAATTGACCTTGCTGTCGGGGTCGAGTGGAGCGGCGGTGGGGGCAGGGTCGAAGAGGTAGACGATCCGGGCGTCCTCAGCATCGGTCTGGTAAGTGCCCTCTGCCACTACTTCCTCTGCGGCTAGTTCCTCGTTGTCGACCATGGCCTCGATCCGGTCTCGCAAGATGCCATGGACCACTCCAGCATTGGACAGTGCCGCGAGGATCGCTTCTACCGAAAATGGGTATTCAGTAGCCAGGCCAGGGCGCAGCGTTAGGAAGGCCTTCATATGGTCTGGTGCCAACTTGACCAGAATCTGGGGCTCGGCTTGGACCAAATCTGGCTTCTCGTCAACCGCTCGCGGCGCTAGCTTCTCCTGATCACGCACGGTTCTTTTCCCGGGCACGGATCTTCTCGCCTGCTTTGCCGAGATGCCTAGGCAATGCCGCGCCTGGCAGGTGCTAGAGTACCATTTCTGTCCATTGTGGTCAATAGCTGGCTCTGGACCAGGCAGGGCTTTCTCATGTTAGCAGGCGAGGGACGGGCAAGGAGATAGACGGAAGAGGTGGCTAGGTACCGTGAGAGCAAGGGAGGACAAGAGTGGCCTCTCTTGGGTATGATGGAATCATACCCGAAGACGTTCAACCAGAGGAGG
>Ga0315298_1006534_pt1 | contig 15868 bp, 20 predicted proteins | sample WHS_1_MG_FD_203077 | JGI IMG/M metagenome (GOLD analysis project Ga0315298, IMG submission 203077) | Extremophilic microbial mat communities from Washburn Hot Springs, YNP, Wyoming, USA - WHS_1_MG | ecosystem: Environmental > Aquatic > Thermal springs > Hot (42-90C) | place: USA: Wyoming... | reverse complement strand
TAAATCCCCTTTACGACCGGTGCCCATCGTCCGACCTCCGCTCGACTGGAGCGAGCCGCAATCATATATAAAAGTTATTCAAAAATCCAGAATATCGTCCTCGGGCCCTCGGATGCCCTTTTTGATCAACCCGGGCTTCGGATGAACCCTCCGGGAGGCCCACGGCGCTATGGGATTCTATTTAAGGGAAGGGTACGCCGGCATCATGGCTTCATATTTCTATGTTGAAGAAGATCCTGACGAGGAACCCCACGGCGAACGAGAGGCCCGCTATCCCTAGGCTTATTGAGACCATCTCGAGGAACCTCCTCCTGAAGGGGAGGCCCTTAGCCACCGATATGTAAAACGTGAATACCAAAATCACGATGACGGAGTTCAGGATCGCGAGTCCCAAACAGAGGTATGGCTCCGCCAATAGAAGGAAAGGGGAGATTAGCAATGAGACCGTGAGGACATAGGCGATCCCCGTATAGGTCGATGCCCTGACCGGGCTCCTGCCTCCCCCTTCGGACTTCGTCGAGAGGTACTCCGATGAGGCCATGGAGAGGGAGGCGGCGATCCCCGTGATCAATCCCACCATCGCGACCAGCCGCGCATCGCGGAGGGCGAGGGTCAACCCCGCTATCGCCCCGGTGAGCTCCACGAGGGCATCGTTCAGGCCGAGGACCACCGAGCCGACATACCGGAGGCGTTCCTCATCGATCAGGTCCAATAGCTGCGCTTCGTGGCGGTCCTCGTCCTCGGAGATATCTTTGGCGAGGGGCAGCGATCTGGATATCCTCTCATAAACCGCCTTGGCCCGCTCCTCGCCAAGCTCCATGAGCTTCAACCCGAAGGTCATCCCGAATAGTTTCGAGATCAGGTAGTATCCCCATACCTTCAATCCATCCGGCTTTACGTCCTCGCGGGTATATTCCCTCCAGAATCGATAATGGTCCATCTCGTCCTCCGCGATCCGCCTCAGGATCTCCCCATTGTGGGGATCCTTCGCCGATCGTGATAGCTTCTCATAGACGATATATTCCGAGATCTCGTTCCTCTGGGATGTCAGCAGGATCTTTCTGACCTCTTCGTCCATTGGATGCAAAAGCGAGCACCCCCATCCGATCGGGGCCTCGGGCTCAAAAACCTTTTCCCTCGCCCAAGGGTTTTAAAACCAGTGATACGGAGTTCGATCGGAGGGGTGGAGTTTGCAACGACCGGGAAAGCCGATAAATCCTTACGAGGTGGTATTGGGGCAGCTGGAAGAAACCGCCGATAGGATAGGGGTTGGGAAGGACATCTTGGAAATACTGAAACACCCTAGGCGGATCCTGATCGTATCCGTGCCCATCCGCATGGACGACGGGAGCGTGAGGGTCTTCACGGGATACCGGGTCCAACACAACAAGGCGAGGGGGCCCTATAAGGGCGGGGTCAGGTATCACCCCAGCGTCGACTTGGACGAGGTTAAGGCCTTGGCCGCTTGGATGACCTTCAAGACGGCTGTGGTCGACATCCCGTATGGAGGGGCGAAGGGCGGCGTCGTATGCGATCCAAAGCGGCTCAGCGCGGGCGAGGTCGAGCGCCTGACCAGGCGCTATACCTCGATGATAATGGACGAGATCGGCCCCTTCAAGGACGTCCTGGCCCCGGATGTGGGCACCGATGCCCAGGTAATGGCTTGGATGATGGATACCTATAGCAGCTTGAAGGGCTACAGCGTTCCGGAAGTGGTGACCGGGAAGCCGATCGCCCTGGGCGGGTCGTACGGCAGGGAGGAGGCCACGGGGAAGGGCGTTGCCATATGCGCTAGGGAAGCCGCCAAGAGGATCGGGTTGAGGCTTAAGGGCGCGACCTTGGCCGTGCAGGGCTATGGCAAGGTGGGCTACTGGAGCGCGGAGGCGCTCAGCGAGATGGGCTGCAAGCTGATAGCCGTCACCGATGCGGGCGGCGGGGTATACGACCCCAAGGGCCTCAATCCGAGGGGGCTCAAGGAGCATGAGATGCGCTCCGGGTCGGTCTCCGGGTACGGGGGAGCGGAAGGGATATCGAACGAGGAGCTGTTCCAGCTGGAGTGCGACATCCTCGTGCCCGCCGCCCTCGAGAACCAGATCTCCGAGGAGGTCGCATTGAACGTGAACGCCAAGATAATCTCGGAGGGGGCCAACGGTCCGACCACGCCAGGGGCCGATGAGATACTCTATGAGAAGGGCGTGGTCGTGATACCGGATATATTGGCCAACGCGGGGGGCGTCACGGTCAGTTACTTCGAGTGGGTCCAGAACCTCAACAGGGATCGATGGCCCTTGGAAACGGTCAACGCCAGGCTGGAGGAGAAGATGGTCTCCGCTTTCAAGACGGTGAGCGATCTGGCCGAGAGGGAAAGGGCGAGCATGAGGACCTCGGCCTACATGCTGGCAGTGGGGAAGGTGGCGGAGGCCCAATCTAAGCTGGGCCTGTTCCCGTGAGCGGCCATGGCCTCTTCCAACGGCCTCAACCGGGCCCCATTGGAATGATTGGGCCGATGCCTTCATGAAGGGATCCGAGATGGCGCCGCGGGGGCTCCTGCTCATCCTAGCGCTCCTCACCCTCGCCAGCGGTCAGGCCTCGGCCCGCTCCGCATCGCCCTATGCGATATCCTGCCCAACCGCCCAAGTCCCCGTTGTGGTGGACGGGAAGTGGACCTCTCGGGGGGAGTGGGCCGACGCGAGCCGGACTCCCCTCCTCCGCGATGTGGGGTATGGAACAGCCTATTTCTTAGCGAAGCACGACGGAGCTCACCTGTACGCGATGATCGACTTCCCCTCAGACCACGCGATGACCGGGTCGGACGCGGGATGGATCGGGGACGAGGGCCTCCTTTGCTTCGATCCGCTCAACGATGGCGGCGAGCGCCCCAAGGCCGACGATCTAGCCATCCATTTCTTCTTCGGCCCCAATGGGCTCGAGGCCTCCATACTGAGGGGAAATGGCATCGAGTGGATCCGGGGGAATACCTCGGGCCCGATCGAGGCCGCCGCTTCAACCGACGCCGCGAACGACCCCTATTCGGGCTCCCCGCACGTGATCTACGAGTTCAAGATACCGCTCGGCATCGTCGCGAACGGAACGGCCGTCGGATTCTTCATATCCGTTGCGGACTCGGAGCTTAGCAATAAGATGTATTGGCCGAGATCCCTCCACAAATCGGTGGCCTCGCGCCTGATGCCCGATGAGTGGGGCATCTTGGAGCTTTCGCGATCGCCGATACCGGAGTTTGGGAGCCCCATCCCTGATGGCCCACATATCGGCGATCGGCTGCCTGAGCAGGGCGATGAAGGGCCTCGCCAATGGGATGGGGCGGAGGCCGCTCCGATCATTCGCTAGTTGGAAGGGCTCGGGGCGCGTAGGGAAGAGCCCTGAGAAATGGAGCGGGGTCCGTGGCTTCTCGACCATGCCCCGGATGCGCTCAAGGGGCGCTCAACCTGCCCTCCTCCACCAACTTTTGGATTATCCTCTCCCGTAGCTCCAAAACCTCCGCCCTACTCCTCGGCTTCGAGTCCTTCGGATATATCGATCCATCGAACAGTTTTTTGAATATCTCAACCTTGAAGGCGGCGGGGCCGTACCAGATTCGGGATCTTAGATCCCTGAGGTATTCTATGTCTATCGTGCCGCCGATCCAAGTATCGGTTTCGTGGCTCGTCCTCCCTATAACCGTCCCGAGGGGATCGATCAGATAGCTCGTATGGCCCCCACCCGTCGCGAACCCGACGCGCTTCCCCTCCCGGTCCAAGTAATGGCGGCCGACGTTAGGGGCTAGGAGATAGCAACAGTAATCGGCCGCGCGCGCCCTGCATATCGCCTCATATATATCGGTCGGCCTCTCTATGGCGGCCGGAGCGTATATGACCTCCGCCCCATTCAAGGTTAGGGCCCTGAAGCTCTCCGGGAGGGCGTTCTTCTCGGCGCATATGCACGACCCTATGTTCCCAATGTCGGGGGTCCTCGCGACGGGGAAGAAGGCATCCAGGCCGTCCCCGAAGGCCTCCACCCACCTGTCGTAGACGTCGTGGGGGGTCGTCGATGGCTCCACCAAAGTGCACACCAGGTTCTTGCAATGTATATAGGGCCTCCCGTTCGGTTGGGCGAACGGCTTCCCATCCGGTTTGATCAGGAACTGCGCGTTGAAATAGGTTCCGGGAAATTCCGGTAGCGTAGCCTTCGCCTGCGCTAGGATATAAGTCCCGTACCTCTTCGCCTCCGCCCCGAGGAGGTCGGTTTCCTCCCCGGGGATCTCGATGGCCCACTCCCTCGCATACCGCGCCTCGTCGATCGATCCATGGGCGATCCAATCCACCTCATCCGTGAAGCCCTGGAGGGCCCCCTCGGTCAAGGCCACGAGCTTCGGCTCGGACCACGAGCAGGCTTCGAGGATCGAGGATATGCGCTCAATGTTCTCCCTTATGCCCTTCCCATCCTTGGCATCGAACACGGAGGTCACGAGGCAAACGGCCGTATACGGCCTCAGGCCCGGCATAGGTCAGGCCCTCCCATGCATCTTCTCGAAGAGCCGGACCTCGTCCTCGGACGGCGGCCTCGTCGCTAGGCTGACGAGTATATATAGGAGGGCTGAGGCGGCCACGCCATAAAGCCCGGCGAGGTGGGGGGAGGGCAGCCTCACGCCCAGGGCCCCGCCCAGGACCATGGGGTGCAACGCGAGCACCGTAGCCAAGCCGGCCAACGCGGCGGCGACGCCGCCGGGTTCGTTGGCCCTCTTCCACCAAATCCCCCCAAGCAACGGCACTAGGAGCGACCCCGCGGCGATCGCCATGGCCAACCCCATTATCAGGACTATGAGCCCGGGGGGATTCATGGCCACCAAGATGGCCGCCAAGCCTAGGAGGAGCATGACGATCCTATTCAATAGGACGGCCCTCTCGAGCGGGATGGCAGATCCCCTTCGAACGGCTTTGGAATAGATGTCGTGGACTATGGCCGATCCGGCCGTCATCAATTGCGCATCGGTGGTCGACATGGCCGCTGCCAATATTGATGCTGCCACGAAGCCGATGAGGGGCGCGGGCAATAGCCTACCGGCCAGGTTCATCAGGGCGAGATCCGGGTCGACCAATTTGATCCCAAGGGCGATGACGGCCGCCGGGACTGCGAACATCACCGCGTATAGGGCTGCAGTGAGGATCGCCCCAAGGGCCACGGTCCGCCTCGCGACCCCTTCATCAGCGGAAGAATACACCCTCATCGTGAGATGGGGCATGGCGAGGCTTCCGAGGAGGACGATCAGCCCAAAGGACCAACCGAAGACAGTGCCGGGCTTTCCCGAAACGCTGAACAGGTAAGGGGCTGCGGCGCTGGCGGCCACAACGCTCCCTCCCCAACCCATCTTCAGGAATATCGCCCCCGCCACGAGGAAGGCGGTCGCCAACATCATGACCTCCTGCAAAGCGCTCGTCAATATCGTTGCGTACATCCCGCCCAAGACCACATAGATTATGAACGCCAGGGCGACCCAGATGCCGATCCCATAATCGATGCCGAGGACATCGCTCACGATGAGCCCCATCGCCTTCACCTGTGCGACCAAATAGACCCACATTATGATCGTAGTTATAGCGGCCGATATAACCCTGAACGTATTGCCATAGCGGTGTGAGTAGAAATCCGGAATGGTCAGCAAACCAGTCCTCCTCAGGTGGGGTGCTATGAGATGGGCCATGAAGACCATCATCCCTATGACGAATACGTTCACCCAAGCGGCAAAGGAAAACCCGAGAATGGCTATGGCGCCCAGCGAGCCCATGAAAGCGCTCGCGCTGCTGTAGGTCGAGGCGAAGGCGAATCCGCCGGTGAGGGCCCCTATGGATCTGCCGGCGGCCAAGTAGTCCTCCTCGCTCTTGCCGGCCCTTTTCCTCGTGAACCAGCCAAACAGGACGACAACGGCCAAATAGGCGGCGATCATGAGGGACGCCGATAAATCCTTTGGCAAGCATCATCTCCCCCAAAAGATGAGCCCAATGGCCAATGCGAAAACGAACATGAATATGTGGAAGATTATCATGAAGAATCCACCCGCGGGTATTCCGAACGCCATATTTTCATCGAGCGTTTTCTGGAACAGCAGCAGGGGTATGCCGAAGATGAGCAGGGCCGCCGCCGTCGATGCCAGCACAACCGTTTCCGTCCTTGCCCCCTTCAACTCGAGGTCCCTCCCGATGGCCGACCGGCTGCCGGTGCGAGGCGGCCGATCATTCCCAGATCGCTCCTCACGCAACGCCCCGAGGGGCATCCCGCCCTTGGGCCCGTATGCAACTTCAACGCCTTTCGTGCACCTCTCGGATCCAATAGATCCGATTGAGTCCCATATGCCATATATATATCTTACTTGTATAAAAATATACATAAAGTAGGGTTGGGCGGGATTCGCGCCGCGATATTCGACTCATTTTTAACGATGGAGGCGCGAGTGGGTAAGGCATGGAGCCCGGCGCGGGCAACTCGACGCCCAAGGGGATGGCCGTGCTCTTCGCAGCGCACGCCGCCCATCACGCTTACATAACGCTCATCCCCCTACTATTCCCAATCCTCAGGGCCGAGTTCGGCCTATCGTACGCACAGCTCGGCCTCTTGGCCACGGCCTTCCTCTATGCGTACGCGGCGCTCCAAGCGCCCGCGAGCCTCCTCCTCAGGTTCGCGGGTAGGGGGCTCATCCTCGGGCTCGGGCTGGCCTGGATGGCCTTGGCCACGGCGCTGACGGGCCTCTCGACATCCTTCGAACTGCTGCTCCTCTTCCAGATCCTCTGCGGCATCGGGGCTAGCACCTACCACCCGATGGCCACCTCCCTGGTTTCGAGGTCCTCCTCGCGGGAGGGGCGGGGGAGGGCGATCGGCATCCACTTGGCCGGCGGGAACCTAGGGACCTCCCTCGGCCCCTTGATCGGCGGCTTCCTCGTAGCCGCCGTTGGGTGGAGGCGGGGCCTGATGCTCTCCGCGATCCCGGGGCTGGCCTTGGGCCTCCCGATCGCCCTCTTCGCCAAGGGCTTCGGCGGCGCGCGCATGGCCTCCGGCGGGGCTTGGAAGGGCATCGCGAAGATCCTCCGGAACAGGGCGGTGATCCTCATAACGGCGACATCGGCCCTGACCCTCTTCAGGTTCAGGGGGATCTCCTCATTCGCCCCATCCTACTTCGTGGCGGCCTATGGATTGGACATAGCCCAGGCGGGGATCCTCTCCAGCGCCATGCTTGCCTCCGGGTTCCTCAGCCCGCCCCTCTTCGGGCATATATCCGATAGGCTGGGGAGGAAGGCCGTCGTCGCCTCCATAAACCTGGTCTCCGCGCTGAGCATATTCCTGATGGCCGCGGGGCTCGGGGGGCCTTGGGCGATGGCGAACCTCATCATGGTGGGCTTCACCCTGTACTCGTCCTCATCCGCGCTCCAAGCCCTGCTCGGGGACGTCGTCGCGCCGGAGCTTATGGACCTCTGCTTCGGGGTATTCTTCACGTTCGATTTCCTAGCCGGGAACATAGCCCCCCTCCTCTTGGGCTTCATAATCGACGCCTGGAGCTTCGAGCGGGCATTCCATGCGATAGCCATCGCCACGGCGCTGAGCGCCCTGACGGTGCTCCCGGTCCGCGAGCCGCCGCGCCGGGCGTGAGGCCTCGAGGATCCGGCGCCCGCGGCCCCTCGGCCCCAAGCGGTCATCGGTCTAATTCTAAAAGGAATCATAATTCTAATAAGATATTAATATTGGAATATGGGTTTTTGAGCGGGGGATTCGTGGGACATGAGCCCGAGGGGTTGGGGCCGGACGGTCGACCTTAGGAGCGATACGGTCACCTTGCCCACGGAGGAGATGCTCGAGGCCATAAAGGCGGCCAAGCTGGGCGACGACGTCTACGGCGAGGATCCGACCGTGAACGAGCTCGAGGAGCTCGCCGCCGAGAAGGTGGGCAAGGAGGACGCCCTCTTGGTGACGAGCGGGACCCAGGGGAACCTAGTCTCCCTATTGAGCCAGGCCGAGAGGGGGGACGAGGTGATCCTCGAAGCCGAATCCCACATCTACTATTATGAGGTGGGGGGCCTCTCGGCCGTAGCGGGGCTGGTCCCCAGGCCGATAAGGGGGAGGATGGGGGTCTTGGACCCCGCCGACGTTGAGGCGGCCGTGAGGCCGAGGGACATCCACCAGCCCAGGACCGCGCTCCTATGCATAGAGAATACCCATAACAGGGCGGGCGGGATCGCCGTGAGCCCCGGCGAGATCGCCTCCTTGGAGGGGGTCGCGCGGCGGCACGGGCTGGCGGTCCACTTGGATGGGGCGAGGATATTCAACGCCGCGGTGGCCCTTAGGGCGGACGTGAAGGAGTTCACGAGGCATGTGGACTCGGTCATGTTCTGCGTATCTAAGGGGCTGAGCGCCCCGGCGGGCTCTTTGGTGGCAGGCGACGGGGCCTTCATAGAGAGGGCTAGGAGGTTCAGGAAGATGCTCGGCGGCGGGATGAGGCAGGCGGGCGTTATAGCCGCCCCGGCCATAATAGCCCTTGAGAGGATGGTCGATCGGCTCGAGGAGGACCACAGGAACGCCCGCCTTTTGGCCGAGGGCCTTTCGAGGCTCGAGGGCATAGCGATCGACCTGAGGACCGTCCAGACGAACATAGTCATATTCGATGTCGGGGGGCTTGGGCTGACCTCCGCCGGATTCATCGAGGCCCTGGGGGCCCGCGGGGTCAAGGCGGCCGATTTCGGCGGCTCATCGGTGAGGATGGTGACCCACAGGGGGATATCGAGGGAGGACGTGGAGTACGCCCTATCGGCGGTCGGGGACTTGGTCGAGGAGGCCTTGGGCGGGGCCGCTCGGCCAAGCTCGTTGGAAAGCCGTCCATAGGAGTCGACATTCCCTTACCGATCGGCATAATGACGATCATGGCGAGTCCGACCATCCCGTAGGGACCGCCGCTGGCCTCAGACGCCCACGTAGGTCATATCGCCCAGGATCAGCCTCAGGCCCCTCGGGAGGTTCCCGTCCGCGCAGAGGACCTTGGCGTTCACGCCGATCAGGCTGTCGGTGATCCGCTTGCCGCAGTCTATGAGGGCCCCATCCATCACTATGGAGTTCTCGACCTCGCTGTTCCTGACGACCGCGCCGTTCCCTATCGAGGTATAGGGCCCTATGTAGGCGTTCGGGCCTATATCGCAACGATGCCCTATGACGGCGGGGCCCCTAACGATGGCACCATCCCGGATCCTCGTACCCTCGCCCACGCCCACGTTGCCCACGACCTTCGCGCCATCCTCGACCTCGCCCTCGATCCGCAATTGGAGCTCCTGAAGCACTAGCTGGTTCGCCTCGAGGAGGTCCTCGGGCCTGCCCGTGTCCTTCCACCAGCCCCGGACGAATTGGCAGCCGACCTTGGCGCCGCCTTCGAGGAGCGCCTGGATCGCATCGGTGATCTCGAGCTCCCCGCGCCAAGAGGGCCTTATCTTCCCTATCGCATCGAATATCCTGGGGCCGAAGACATAGACGCCTATGAGGGCCCAATAGCTGACGGGCTCCTTGGGCTTCTCGACGAGCCTCTCGATGCGGCCGCGCTCATCGAAGACGACCACGCCGTAGCGGCTCGGGTCCTTGACCTCCGCCACGCCTATGACGCAATCGCCCGATCCGGCCTCGAAGGCCTCGACGAGGGGCTTGGCCCCCTGCTTGAGCATGTTGTCGCCCAGGTACATGACGAACGGGTCCTCGCCGAGGAAGCCCTTGGAGACGAGGATGGCGTGGGCGAGCCCCTTGGGCTCGGGCTGGTCTATATAGGCGATCCTTGCGCCGAACCTGGAGCCGTCGCCAAGGAGCTCCTTGACGCCCTCCTTTATCGGGCCGAGGACGACGCCTATCTCCCTGATGCCCGCGTTGATCAAGTGCTCGAGGCCGTATAGGATCATGGGCTTGTTGGCGATGGGCAGCATGTGCTTATTGCCCGTGAAGGTCAGGGGTCTGAGCCTGGTCCCGTGGCCGCCGGCCAAGAGAAGGCCCTTCATGGGGATCGCCGGATGGCGTTCGTTATCATGGGAATCCGCTCCAACCGATTTAAGCCTTGGCTTCAGGGGCGCCGCGGCCCCTCCATTCATTCAGCAACCTCTCCACCAGGCTGAAGACATGCTCCGCGCCCTTGATGGAAGATTCGGCGTCCCCGCGCTCGAATAAGCTCTTGGGGGGCCTCCCCAGAGTTTCCTCCCCGTACATGCTCGGGGCCCTCTTCCTCATCAGCTCCTTCGAGATCCTTGAAGCCTCCGCCAATTCCAAGGCAAACCAAGCGGGATATAACTCCACCTTCTCGAGGAGAAGATCGCTGAGCTCGTGCCGCTTCGGATACTCGATCCCGGAAACCCTCAAGGCGGCCTTTATCGAAAGCTCAACGCACTCTTGGCTCTGCCTGACCACATAGGAGTATCTTCCCCTCTCGAGGAAGATCTTGGCCGATTCGAGGCGGACGCGGGCCTCCTCCAGCAGGGCCACGGCGTAATCGAAGAAGCTCATATCCTAATCTCCTCTCCGAACTCGATGTCGGGCTTCAAAATCCAGTACCAATCCCCATCGCCCCTCCTCAACCTCTTGGCCCCGAGGGCCGCGAGCTTCTCGAGATAGGCCTTCGACAGGCCCTCGAAGAACGATCCCCTATCCAGCAGGGGGATCCCGTCGGTCAAGAGGTCCAGGAAGAGGGGGCGAAACTCCCTCGCCTCCTCCGGGGTCAACGCCAAGTAGGACAGGTCCGTGAAGTAGCCCTCCTTCCTGAGGAACCTGAGCTCGCTCAGGATCGAACCATCCATCTCCAAGGAGACCAGCTCCTCGACCCTCTTGGAATAGCTCCGGGGCAGGCCCTCCACTATCAAGAGCAGATCCAGATCGCTCTCCCTCGAGGCGTCCCCTCTGGCGACGGATCCGTAGAGGACGATCGAGAGGACCCCATCGCCATACCTCTCGAGTAGCCCCTTCGCGAAGAGGAGGAGGAGCCTCGCATAGGTCCCTTGGGCGCTAATGAAGCGCGCGAGGCTCAAGCCGTTCTCGAGGGCGAACGCGACCAAGGGCGGCTCCAGGAGCCTGTAGTAGCGCTTCCCAAGGGCTTCCTTGAAAACCGTTAGGCATCCAGCCCCTTTCAGACCGCTCAGGGCGAGCCCGGCCCCTCCTTCATCGAGGCCCAGCGCCTCGCGCGCCCGTTCGAGATCGAATACGCCCGCGCCGAGGGCGCGGTGTAACCCCGCGTAGCTCCCCTCGAGCCAATTCGGCAACCGCATGCCCAAGCGCATACCATCCGTACGTCCATATATAAAAAGAACCGTTCTCCGATCGCCGATCGCAGCGGCGGAGGCCTTGGCCCAGTTCCGCGGCCGCCGGCCAAGGCTCTTCATGGGGATCACTTATGCGGCGGGGCGAGCCAGTTCCAAGGCTTCCCTACGCGCGGGTCTCCTTCGTCGCCGTTCACGGACTTCGGGACTATGGTCGAGTCATCCCAAGGCCTCCTGATCTCATCGGGCCTCTCGTAATCGTATAGCCTATTGACGAAGTATAATAGGATCGCGGGCTCGTTTCCGATGGCCTTGAACCCATGCCAATAGCGCCCCGGCAACCTTATCACACTTGGATCCCTCGCGGCCGCCAAGATCTCGTCGAGCTCCCCCGAGGCCTCGTCATAGGCGCATATCTTCAATGCCCCCCTCACCACAACGAAGTAGTCCACCTGGCCCCGCTCGTGCCTATGCCAAGCCCTGACCACGCCGGGATAGGTCATGGAGAGGTTGGCTTGGAGGATCCGATCCTCGCCCATCAGATCGCTCCAGTCGGCCCTGATGGCCTCCATGAAGGAGCCCCTCTCATCGGATGACCTCCTCAGGGGCTTGACGATCACGCCCGGGAGCATCTACCGACCTCCTCTTTAAGGATCCTCAGGGCCTCGGTTAACCTTAACGGTTTTGCCTTTAGCGTCCCAGCGGCCTTCGAAACGTCCAAGGAGGAGTCCCTCGGCCTCCGAGCCACCCAACCCATATCCTCCATGCGCGCGGGTTTGAGGAGCGAGGCATCGAACCCTAGGGCTTTGCATAGCTCCACGGCGAAATCGTACCGGCTCACCCTATCGGCCCCGGCCATATGGTAGGTGCCCTCGAGCCCCCTCTCGACCGCCTCCAATATCATCCTAGCCAAGCTCGAGTTGAGGGTTGGGGAGATGTATTGATCCTTCAGGACGCTCGCCTCCTCCCCCCGCTCCAGCTTCTCGATCAGCCATAGGGCGAAGTTCGCCTTTCCGCTCGCGGGAACGGCGCCGTAGATGACGCTCGCCCTAGCTATGCAATATTCCCCGGCCAATCCCTCGACGGATTCCTCGCCCTTCAGCTTCGTATGGCCATAGAAGTTCACGGGATCGGGCTCGTCCGCCTCCGAATAGAGGCCCCTCTCGCCGTTGAAGACGTAGTCGGTCGATACATAGGCCAGGAAGGCCCCGGCCTCGCGGGCCGCCGAGGCCAAGGCCGCGGTGGCACCGTAGTTCACCCTCAGGGCCAGATCCCTCTCGCGCTCGCATCTATCCACATCCGTCATCGCCGCGGCGTGCACGATGGCATCGGGGCGGATCTTCCTCACCGCCCGGCCTATGGCCGATAGGTCCGTCAGGTCCAACTTGAGGGGCATCCCGGACTTGGGCGGGTGCTGGTTATAGGCCGAATGGACCTCGTGGGAGCCCCGGAGGGCCAGCTCGGCGATGGCCGAGCCCAATAGGCCGCTGGAGCCCGTGAGGAGGATCCTCATCGAACCACCTATGGGTCAGCCCCAAGGGCGCCCTCGAGGCGCATCGGCTTGGCGATCACCAAGGCAGCTCCCAAGGGGTGGGGTGGAGAACCCTTTCATCGGCCAGCGGGCGCCACCACCGCTCGTTCTCAACGTACCATTTCACGGTTTCCCCTAGGGCCTCCCAAAAGCTATGCCTGGGCCTCCAGCCGAGCGCCCTGAGCCTTGAGCTATCGAGGCTGTACCTGAAGTCATGCCCGGGCCGGTCCTTTACATGCTCGATCAGCGACCTAGGCCTCCCGAGCAGGTTCAGGACCTCCTCGACGAGCCTCAGGTTCTCGATCTCGTTGCCAGCGCTTACGTTGTAGACCTCGCCGGGCTCGCCCTCCCTTAGGACGAGGTCTATGGCCTCGCAATGGTCGAGGACATAGATCCAGTCCCTCACCTGCCGGCCGGAGCCGTAGATCGGAACGGGCAGGCCGAGGAGGGCCCTGATTATGGCCTTGGGTATGAGCTTCTCCGGGAACTGGTAAGGGCCGAAGTTGTTCGTCGACCTCGTAATGGTGGCCTCGAGCCCATAGGTCGCGTGGTAGGCCCTCACGAGGAGGTCGGCCGAGGCCTTCGAGGCCGCGTAGGGCGAGGATGGGTTGAGCCCATCGCCCTCCCCGAAGGAGCGCCCGACCGGCGCGGGGCCGTAGACCTCGTCCGTGGAGACCTGCTGGTAGGCCAAGTCGTAGAGCCTACAGGCCTCCAGGAGGTTCAGGACCCCGAGCGCGTTGCTCTCGAGGAACGCCCTCGGGTTCGATATGCTCCTATCCACATGGCTCTCCGCGGCCAAGTTGACTATCGCGTCCGCATCCTTGGCTACGGCCTTGACCGCTTCGAAGTCGCGTATATCGCCCTTTACGAACTCATACCTCCCGCCGGATTCGATGTCCTTCAGGTTTGCCGGATTCGAGCCATAAGAGAGCCTATCGAGGTTGAGGACCTCGATATCCTCGTGAGCGTTGAGCAGATGCCTTATCAGGTTCGAGCCTATGAACCCCATCCCGCCCGTTACTAGGATGCGCATCCCGAATCGCCCAGGTGGCGGGGCGGCCAATAAGGTTTGTCGAGCCCTAGGTCTATGGGGAGCCACTTCGCCCCGGACTTGCGATGGCGTCCTTGGGCTCGAGCCTAGGCACATCCAAGCCATCGGAGTGCTCATCGAAGCTGATTATGGCATTCCCCCCGAGCTTTTTCGCGACGTAGTATTGGAGCGCGTCGTCGAAATCCCTTCCCAAATCCTTCATCAACATCGCGGCTGCCATCTCGTCCGAGATATCCGTATCGTAAACGTATAATCCCAAGGAGCCCTCCAAATTCCTCAAGAACCTCAATATCAGCTCCTCATCGTTCACTATCGATTCTATCGCGTGGACCGCGAAGTGCGTCATCGCCGCTTCCACTTCGCCCTTGGAGACCCCATTCAGCAGCTCTTCGCATTCCTCAGCCTTCTCCCGCCCGAGGAAGAGCTCAAGGATTATATTCGCGTCCAATAGGATCAACGGCCCTCGACCGCGCCTTGTGCTGGAGCTAGACGGAGGACCACTCTAGGAGATCGAGCTTCCCCTTCAATGAGCCCCAATCGGCTTCCCCGCCGAAGGAGAACTTCCTCACCAAACCCTCGACGGCCCTCTTTATCGCCCCTTTCTTATAGCCGTAGAGCTCCATGGCCTTCTTCCTGAACCTTTCGGCCAAGGCCCTATCGATCTCCACCTTTATCACTTCGCCCATAAGTATAGCTTCCATATAAGCGCTCCGATCCGCCCCGGGAGGGCATCAAGGATTCGGCTCCGCGAGCGAGAAATCCCTCAGGAGCTGCACCTCGCAGTACCCGCCGACCTTGTCGCGGAGTCCCTCATCCGCCGTTAGGAGGGCGCCCCCGCGCATCTTAGCGAGCGCGGCGTAGGCCGCATCGTAGAAGGTCACCCGCGACCTCTTGGAGGCCTCGAAGCACATCCTCAGGAGCCCGGGCTCCGCGAGATCCACCAATTCGATGCCCAGATCCAAGAACGATTCGAGCGCCCTAACCGTCCCCCTCCGTAAATGCCGGATGCTTGCTCAGGGCGTTCCCGAGCTCGTATAGGACGAGGTCGGGCTCCGAGAGGCGGAGCCCTCCGGCCGAATGGAGATCGCGGATCCGGACGGCCTTCTCGGAATCCTCCTCGGCGATATACCATTTGCGACGACGGACGCATCTATAGGATTAGGATAATCGGCCTCATCGGGCATCCCTCGCCTCCCTTATCGCCCCGGCGCTATCGAATTCGATGCCCTCCGTCTTCCCCCTCAGCTCATCGATGGCCTTGCATGCCCGCCTGATCCTCTCGCTCCTGATCTTCTTGTCGATGGCGCCCCTCAGGTAGCCGGCCCAATCCACGTCCAGCCTGCTCATCTCCTCCTTCAGCTCCTTTGGAACGCGAAGGGAAACGACTTCCATGGACAATGCCCCGGTTGTATGCCGAAATTCATATTTAAAAATGTTTACTAAATTTGTAAACGAAGCCATGGGGAGGCTCCATGCGCCGGCCGAAGCCTAGAGGTCGGCCGTTGCCGCATCTAGGGGCCTCCCCGCCCCTTTCGGGCCTTCTATCGAGGATCTCGATCAATACCTCCCTGTCCAACGCCATCATGGCCTGCGCTCAGCCCTAAGAGCATCGATCTCCGAGATCATCCCCTCCTTATCCTTGAACTCGACGCATCCCCTGAGCCTCATCAAGGTTTCCAAGGGGGATGCGCCCTCCAGAAGCCTCTCGAACAGCTCGCTGAAGCTCTCGCCCCCTCCCTTAAACGCCAAGAGCTTCTTGCAGGCCCCATCCCTTATCGTTACCCTCTTCGTCAAGGCCCATGCCAATCCGTTCAATTTAAACATCGAAACTCTCGGCATCCGCGCGAGGCGCTCTTGAGGGCACCCCCTCCCCAAGAAGGCTTGCAAAAGGTGGCCGCTCTGTGGATAGATACTTAAGCGGGATCGCTCGGGGGATCGGCGAACGCTTTAAAAGGCCGGCTGCGGAACCGGATCGGCGAAGGCGGATGGGCGAGGAGGAGATCCTGGCGGTCATAAGGCGGCGGCCCGAGG
>Ga0315298_1006532_pt1 | contig 15874 bp, 10 predicted proteins | sample WHS_1_MG_FD_203077 | JGI IMG/M metagenome (GOLD analysis project Ga0315298, IMG submission 203077) | Extremophilic microbial mat communities from Washburn Hot Springs, YNP, Wyoming, USA - WHS_1_MG | ecosystem: Environmental > Aquatic > Thermal springs > Hot (42-90C) | place: USA: Wyoming... | reverse complement strand
TGGAACATCTTCTGCAACTTATCATTCAATTCAATCGAATCAATACGAACAGTGATTTTACGAAAGTCATTAGATATTAAATCAGAAATAATCCGTCCATTGTCAACACCTTGAACATGGAACAATTTCCAGTTGAAAGCAATTTCACCTTCAAATGATACTCCCTTCAAAGTTAATTTTGAACCATAAAGGCCAGCATAAACAGGATAAACCCCATACCCAAGTTTGGGGTCGAAAGAAATGTCAGGCAAATCTACAAGCACGCTTTGTTGCGGAAAGCCATATCCTCTAACGAAAAGCAAAATGGTATCCAAGCATTCGGGATACTTAATTACAATTTTAAAAGTATCACGAATTTCCCCTTCCTTGTCGGGTTTAAACGACGCAGTAAATGTGAAAAATGAATCCGACGGAATAAAAGTATTCCACGATAAATTTGTTAAAAACACACTTGGATTAGAAAACGGAAAAATTTCGCTCACAACAACATCGGAGTTTCTGTTGACAATATTCACAGAAGTATCTCTGAAAAAGCCAATGGGAACAGTGCCAAAATCGACTTCGAGTGGGGAAAATTTCACTAAACGAACACGATTCCCAATCAACGTAACATCGTAAGTAATAGTTCTGTTGTTTATGTAAAGATAAATCCTTAAAGTTGCCGAGTAGATTTTTTCTATTCCATCAGGAAGGAAAACTACTTTCAAATATAAAATTGAATCAACGGAAATGGGGAATTTATCAAGAACAATAAAGTTTTTTGAATCTGCACCAGAAATCGAAACAGAATCGATACGGAAAGGTATTGTACCAAGATTTTCAACTGGCAGGAGCAAAGTATCAATAGAACAAATTAGAATATCTCCAAAATCTAATTTGGAAGGAATTTTAAAGCTTCCCTCCGTTCCCCATCCCCGAAGGTAAACCCATTGAGTATCGGGGCAAGGCTGGGAATAGACTATTCGCATCGAATCGAAAATCTCGCCTTGACGGTCGGGGCGAAATGTGAATAAAATTCGAGCAGAATCCTGCGGGAAAAGTACAGCAGTCGAAGGCACAGGCTCGAAAACAGCCTTGTTCCCCTCGAAATCTCTAATTCTCTGCGGTTCAGGATACTTGCCCTTGTTGACAAGAACTAATGTCTTTGTCTTACTATCACCAATTTGGCAAATACCGAAATCCAGTGTGTCGGGGATTAAATCGACATTTAAATTTTCCTGTATTGCACTTAACTTTATTTTTATAAATGGATTTTGAACATCATTGCTTTCAATCACAAGTTCAGCGGTTTTCAATCCATCGGGAGCCCCTTTCACCCCTCGAAAAGTTACTGCGCAACTATCAGTGCCATTAGGTGGTATTCGAGAAGTCGAAAATGAATTCGAAAGCACAAAATGTTCAGGAACATAAGCCTGTTGAATATTGACACTCTTAATTAAAAGGTCGGTTGTGCCTGTATTTGTTACGTAAATAATTGTATCTTTCGATTTACAATACGGAAAAACACCAAAAAAGATAGAATCAACATTTACAAGAATCTTTGCTTTGCTACCCCTTCCAAACAAATTTATCCGAATTGTATCAGGACATCCTTTCAGGGCATTAGCAATAATGTCGAAACTATATGAAAAAGTGGTATCTTTGTTTGGTGTAAATGCTACAAACAATTTCAAGGTATCATTTGGCATCAAATATGTTGGAAGGTTTGGTTTGCTACCAATAAATTCAAAGGGCAAAGCAATAAGAAAATTCTTCTCGATGTAGACTGCTCCACTTCCTCTATTTACAATTACAATCGTGTTTGTATCCGTCACGCCAATAGGAACAATCCCAAAATCGAATCCCGAAATAGCAACCAGATTGGAGCGAACAGCTTTGTAATGAACAATAAGAGTATCTTTGTAGTCACACAAGTCAAAAGTAAAGACCAATTTTGTGAAAAATTCGCCCTCGCTCACTGGATTGCATCTAACTTCGTTTTCGAAACTATCGGACACCAAAATATTTTTGTCAGTTGTTAAATCGAAGCTCAAACCATCGCTGTTACCAAAAATTTCAACACTTTTTACTTTGATAGGGAAATTACCTGAATTGAAAACGAAGAATTTTTCCATCAACTCATCGCCTATACATATTTCGCCAAGGTGAAGTGTATCGATTTGTTTTCGGTTGTGATGGAATTCAGTTGCTGGGCTTATACCAAAGAATTTCACATAAACAACTTTCCGAAGTGCAGGACAATCCTTTGGAAAAACTATTATTGAATCGAACAGCTCTCCCTTTCGTGGTAGTAGACTGACAACTATTGAGTCGAACGCAGATGGAGAAAGCATACCAAATCGTGATGTATCCACCAACAGATTATTTGAGTTGTACAGAAAGCCCAAATCCAAAGCAAAATTGCTTCGATTCCATAAAACCAGTGTTGTATCTCGTGCAATTTCCAAGCAATCTTTCCCCAAATCGAGAGTATCTATGTTTGTATTCAAATCGAAGGAGAAAATATCAAAGACATAAGGCAAAATATCGATTGATACAACTACTTTCCAAACCGGGGGATTCCATCCATCCTCGGGCAAATCAATCAACAATGTATCGACAATCTTGGAAGGCAAATTCCCGCTACTTGGGACTTGAAAGCGAACAATAAAATTCACCGAATCCCCTGGCTGGATTGTAACATCACTGGTAGGTGAAATTAATTGAATTCCAAAATTATTTGCAAATCTCGCATTCGAAAAGTTAATTGTCAAAGGAGCATCACCAAAATTCCTTAAAGTGCCAGTGTCGATTACAACGCTTCCCGGACAACCTTTTATCTGTTCGTTCAGAAGTGTATCTCCAACACAAATGCCCACTTTTTCCCGAACAAAAATATTCATAGCAGATTGAGAGAACAAATACCGTGGCTTATATTTGAATGTATCGATTATTGCATTGTTAAAATCTTGAATAGCACATAAGTAAAATACTTTGCTCGTATCAGGAAAAGTTAAATCGAAATTAAAATTTATTTGGTTCTTGAAGCCAGCCACAACTTTGTATAAAAACCAATCAGAATTTTGCGATTTAAGAAAAATCAAAACAGAATCGGAGCCGGGATTTTTGCCACCGGTTATTGTCATTTTTCTTCTGCGAGCAATGGAATTGGTATCGGTCGACAATCCAATAAATGCTGCTGGATTTATATGAGAATAGGTAATATTTGAAAATGACGGGGCATCAACCCGGAAATAGCCGTTACCTCCGCCATTTCCCCCGTTCGCCGACAAGTTTAGATTCGCTGCAAGTTCTTTTGCACAAATCGAAATGGAACCACCCGAGCCACCACCCCCAGCACCATAACTGCTCGAACCACCATTGGCACCATTTGCCAAAACAGCAAGGTTTTCTATCCGCTTTGCAAATATCCTTATTGCACCACCACCGCCACCTCCACTTCCTGAACACACATTCAGACCCGAGGGATTACCACTTGCCCCACCGCTTCCCCCAGCAATTGGAATAATAAACTCATTGCCGTGAACTTTGCCACCATTAATATAATTAGAAGGCTCGCTCTTACCTTCGGTTCCAAAACCACCAGAACCACCCATTTTATTATTAATTGAGCCCGTTCCACCTCCATACCCACCAGATACATTCCAATTACTTTGGTTACCACAACCAATTCCTGATTTACCGAAGGGATGCCCCGTTCCACCGCCAGAGGCTTCCCAAGCTCCGGGATTTAAGGCGGGCAAAACACCATTCAAACTTTTACCCGAATCCCCTGTCCCAGTTCCGTATTGCTTATAGTTTCCACTGCCAAAGAGATTATTGACACCACCAAAACCTCCGCTTGTGAAACCGTTACCACCATCCTCTCCCGGATTGCCTGTTAGAAAATCACAGAACTTTCCGCCACCGCCGCCACCGCCGGGTCCTGCATTTTGAACTCTTCCATCTCCACCATTTACATTAATTCTGGCAATACTGCCACCTGAAATATTCCCTTGACAAAGCAAAACGAAAGGTAAATACGAGCGATTCACGGCAGGATATGCCAAGCTATTGTCCAAAAATATTTTGTAGTCCATTCCAATACGAAGATTCAGTTCATCAACAATCATTGCTCCGCTGCGGGAACGCCTGCCCAAAGCCCCCGTTCCAAAAACAAAATTGTTCTGCAATAAATTGCCAAATGAATATGGTTTAACAATGTAGAAAGTATCTGAATTAGAGAGTTGGCCATTTACCGAAACCCGGAATGGTATTTTAAATTCTGGATTAAGTGCTGTCCAATCGCTTGAATTTGGCTCGTTTATTAAAGGATTCACAAAAAAATAAGTAGATATCATTCTCCCTTGCCAGAAAACAGCAATCGGACCAACAACCACTTTTTCGGTATCCGAAGGATTTTCGAATACTATCCGAACCGAACCATTGTTATTGTAATATATCGTATCGGTACCGAAATTGTCAAAATAATTGACTGGTCCGATAATCTCCACATAAACGCCCATTCCCGGAGCTCCGACATCAGGAATTAAGTATGAAATTTTGGGTTGGGAAAACAAAGAATTATATATAAGAAGAAAAACCAAACTAATAGTTGCAGCAATTTTTCGAATGGTCATTTTTTTATCAAAATTTAACAAAATGTAAAATTAATAAAATTTCAAACATCAATCAAAAACACACAATTTTACAAAAGTAAAAAATATTAAAAAAGTCAAATTTTAATCTTGTTTTTTTGATTCCATTAATTTATTTTTGAATTTTGAAGTATGATTTAAAAAATGAATGATTAGGTATTTTACTAAAAAGTTATATAGCGAAACGAAATTCTTGAATATGATTATTTATATTTTGTCCAATTTTTTCTACATTAAAATTATTTTTATTCACTCACAAAGGGGAGGTATTATGAAAAGGTTCTTCAATTTTGCTTTTGCTCTTGGGATTCTTGCGTTTGCAATAATATCGTGTACTGGTCCCGAAGGACCAGCAGGACCTCCGGGCAAAGATGGCTCACCCGGAACTGCTGTCTGCGGAGTTTGTCATGAATCATCATCGTTTTTGCTCGCAAAACAAATGCAATTTCATAATTCTCTGCACTATCTCGGGGAAAACTTTGGTATCGCAAATCGTACCCAATGTGCAGTTTGCCATACCCACGAAGGTTTCCGCGAATCCTTAACAACAAAGCTGGACACCACTCTCGCAGTAATTCCTAATCCAACTGGACCAAATTGCCGCACTTGCCATTACATTCACACCAAATACGACACAACTGATTTTGCATTAACTTATACCGCACCAGTTACATTCCGTTACGGTGGGCAAACGGTGGACTTTGGAGAAGGGAATCTTTGCGCCAAATGCCATCAAGCCCGACCTGTTTCCCCTGCACCTGTTGTAAACGGCGATAGCATTAACGTTACCAACTTCCGTTGGGGTCCACACTACGGCGTTAATTCCAACATCTATGCTGGTGTTGGTGGGTTCGAAATTCCCGGTCCTGAAACCTATCCAACATCAAATCCCCACAAGACACGCATAAAGGATGGTTGTATTACTTGCCATATGGCACAACCTTTTGGCGCTTTCGCTGGTGGGCATACATTTAAGATGACCTATGAATCAGAAGGTCAAGAAGTTGAGCACGTAGCCTCCTGTGCAACTGCTGATTGCCATCCCGGAACCACTAAATTCGACATCGATGGCAAAGTTACCGAAATTAAAAACTTAATTGCTCAACTTCGACAAAAATTAATCGACAAAGGCTTGCTCGATGTTTCTCGAAACCCCGATGGAACTAATGTTCTAAGTGAATATATCCTACTTCCCGGAAATAAGCCCAAAAAATTCTCTTCGCTCGAAGCCGGCGCCGTTTTGAACTATTTACTCGTTGCAAAGGACAGAAGCAACGGAATTCACAACTACAAATACACCAAAGCGTTATTAGTCAATACACTTAATGCTTTGCAATAAGTTAAAATATCGATATGAGAAAAATGAAAATGATTATTTTATTTGCAGTAATAGTAGCAATTTTCGAGGGCGAAGCTTTTTCTCGCCCCCAGTATTCCATTCTGCAAACATACGGAACTAAGTGTTCATCTTGTCATATCAATGTACAAGGCGGGGGCATCCGTTCCATAGGTGGCTGGCTTTCCCGTAAAGATTTGAGTTTAATTAAACCACAATGGATTGGGTTAAAGAAATTTTTCGAAACACTAACAGCAAGGAACTCATACCTTGACGACAAAATTATCATTGGTTTCGACCTTCGGGCTCAATCGGCGCGTTGGCCCAAGGGTCCAAGCAGTAGTGAGCGAGAGTTCATGGTTATGCAAGCTTCCCCATATCTTGCAATTCAACCTGTAAAATGGCTGCTTATGGAAGGCTTTTATAATGTAGCATATGAGCTCGAAAAAGATAAAAGATACCCCGCTCAACAACCCTATGCCTTCAGTGTATATTTCAAGCCTAGCGAAAAGCTTCCAACCCTGCGGCTTGGTTATTTCCAGCCACCAATTGGACAAAAGTGGGACGACCACACTATGTTTGTCCGAACCGCTATTGCTCGGTATGGTCGTCATTACATTGTTCCAGACGATTATGCTGGGTGGGGAGCTCAAATCGACTACGAAAGCATTTCGTGGCTAAGTTTGTCGGCTGGTGTTTTTAGTGGTAAAAACCTAAGCGTAATAAACGTTCCCGATAAATACGGTAAACCAATCCCAATAGTTAAAGACAATTCAATTGCCGTTGCAACTCGGGGTATGATTTCACCACCAGAACTTATAAAAGGAGTTAACTCCTACGTTGGAGGCTCATTATATTTAAACAACGATTATTATATCTCCAGCGCCTTTCTTGGGATTGGGCTTCCCGATAAAGTGTCCTTAATCGGCGAATATGTTCGAACACAGAAAAAAGATTCTCGCTTATCTTTATCTTTTACAACAGAATTAACTTATCAATTGCTCGAAAGTGTTCTTCCATTCGTCCGGGTTGAACGGTCAATCTTAAAGGACAAAAACGAAAATAATCCTGTTTATGCAACTAATTTGGTTTTGGGGAGTCACATCAATCTATTACCTTCGCTCGACTTGCTGATTGAATACAGAATACTCGACCGTGAGCATTTAGAAGGCTATTTTTCCCAATGGGCTTTTCAATTGCACTTGTTCTATTAATATGGAGGGGAGAATGAAAGAGAATAATACAGAAAAAGTTCAATCAAGAAGGGAATTTCTACGATATGCAGGTTCTTTCTTCGTTTCAGGTTTAGTTGTAAGTTCCATTTACCCCATACTTACTTCTTGCGAGAAAGACGAAAGTCTTCCCCCTCCGCCTCCGGGCTCTTCGATAACAATTGATTTAAGCGAACATCCTGAACTAAAACAAATTCCATCTATTACTAAGCTAAGTTTTCAAAAGCCCGTAAGTTTAACTATTATCATCAAAAGGACATCAACATCTGAGTTTGTAGTTTTTTCGGCCTTTTGTCCCCATCAAGGAGTTGAGCTCGAAGTTCCAAGCAACCCCGATGGAAACATTCGTTGTCCAAAGCATTTTGCTGAATTCTCGACAAGCCTTTCAACTGCGGGTTTTCTTGTTGCAAATCCACAGGGCGTTAAAGTTGGCAATCTCTCGACTTATCACTATGAATTCGACGCTGCAAAAAATATTCTAACAATAAAATTGTCTTAAAATTATATGTCAAACATTATGGAGACCAAAATGAAAAACAAAATCATTAAAACTCTCGGCATACTTTTGATAATACCATTTGTTGCAATGCTAATTATAGCACAAGAATCGCAGCCTTCTAATCCACAAAAGACCGACCCTTTAAAAATCGATATTAGCTTAGCTAAAACTAAATTTACCGAAGCAAAATGCAACACCTGCCATGCATTTTCCGAATATTCAATCGAAGCAAAAAACAAATCTCCGAACAATAAAGCTCCCGACTTATCCAAAATCGAAATTAAGTATGACCGTGATTTTCTAACTAAATATCTTCATAAAGAAGAACAAATCAACGATAAAAAGCATCCCGTTGCTTTTAAAGGAACTGATGAAGATTTGAACGTTATATTAGGCTTGATTCTACTTCATCAAAGTCCTGAAAATCCGGAAAAGAAAAATGGAGAACAGAAATAAGATCTTCAATTATTTCACCGGGGGAGCCAAATACTTTTCAGGCTCCCCTATTTTTGTATACCCAAAATTTTTCCCTTTAATTTTCTCATTTGTACTTTTTTTATCGACATATAATCAATCTCTTGCTCAACAACGCAAAGTTGCCGACAACTCTACTTGTTTATCTTGCCACGACGACCCGACAATTTCGATGACAAAAAATGGGAAAGAAATTTCACTCGAAGTAAAAAAATTCGTTTTTTCGAAATCTGTCCACTCTGGTTTGAAATGTGAGAAATGTCACACTGGTTTCAACCCCGACGAAATACCTCATAAAGAAATTATTACTCCCATTAATTGTTTGTCTTGCCATCAAAATGCAATTTCCAAGCATCAGTTTCATCCGCAAATGAAATTCGCTTCGGGCACTGGTGGGAATAACGATGTAAATTGTAAAAAATGTCACGGCTACCACAACGTCGAATCACCCAAAAATCCATCATCTCCGACTCATTTCACAAATTCCACTAATTTTTGTGGAACTTGTCACAAAAAAGAAAAGGAAGACCACTTAAATTCCGAACATCAGGTGGAACTTTCGAAAAATAATCCCAACGCTCCAACTTGTATCTTTTGTCATCAAAAACCTATCACTCCCGGTTCAACAAATGATTTAGTCAAGCTTAAACTAAATCAGGTAGAACTTTGTTTAGGTTGCCACATTAAACAGGAAAACAACCAGTTCGCAAAAAGTCTTATTAATTACGATAAAAGCGTTCACGGAAGCGCATTGCGTAGGGGCAATAAGTTCGCCGCAGTTTGTATAGACTGCCACGGAACCCATAGGCTTCAGAAAGCCAGTTCCGAGAGTTCAAATATTAACCCAACAAAGGTTTCTTCTGTTTGTGGTCGTTGCCACATTGCAATCACCCAAGAATACCATTCAAGCGTTCACGGCGTTGAATTACTCAAAGGGAACCGTGATGTTCCTGGCTGCACCTATTGCCACGGCGAGCATTCAATTAGCCCTATGGCAGTTGTCGAAGAACGGATTATTCAGAAAAACAAAATGAACTTCAATACCATTGTCTCTAATCGTATGGTTTTTTGTGTTAAATGCCATACGAACGACACATTAATGTCAAAATATAAACTTAGCGTTCTTGCCAAAGCACACGATTGGCTTCCAAATCTTCAAAAGCATTGGGAAACTGTAAGATGTGTAGATTGTCATTCATCCTATGAACCTCCGAACCTTTCTCATAATATTCTTCCAAGGGACGCAACAGTAAAAAAATGTGAAGAGTGTCATTCAAAAAATTCTATCCTGATGACAAAACTTTTCAAACACGAAAAAGCTCAATCACGACAAAAATATGGCTTTATTAATGGAACAATTCTTAGCGACGCCTATGTCATTGGAACAACACGCAATATATACCTCGATTTTATGAGTTTGGTGATTTTTGGAATTGTTATTGTATTTCTCTTAATCCATATCTTTTTACGATGGTATTTTAGACCAACAAAATTTCCCATAAAAGAAAACAACCATAATGAATAGATTTTCGTGCTTTGGGATTTTAAATAGTAAATATCAAACATTGTTAAAATGAAAAAAATTTTTCTTTACCCATTTTGGCTTAGATTTTGGCATTGGACAAATGCCCTTCTATTTTTCTTATTAATTGTAACAGGATTAAGTATTCACTATTCCGACCCAAAGAGCGGACTGATTCCTTTCAGAATTTCGATAATTATTCACAACATTAGTGGTATACTGCTTTCTTTAAATTACCTATTCTATCTAATCAAAAGCATAATTACAAAAAATTACAAACATTACATTCCAAAACTCAAAGGTCTTCTCGACAGAATTTATGTCCAACTTCGTTATTATTTGCTTGGAATTTTTATCGGGGAACCACATCCATTCGAAACAAATCCCCAACAGAAGTTCAACCCATTACAGCAAATAACCTATTTTTTTATAATGGGATTTTTTGTCCCATTAATAATTATTACTGGATGGTTACTAATGTTTCCTGAATTAGCCCCCGACGAATTTTTGGGGCTTGGTGGCGTCTGGCCTATGGCGCTTCTCCACACTATAACAGGCTTTATACTAAGCATTTTTATGTTTGTCCATATTTATTTGGGTACAACTGGTTCCACGCTGACAGACTTATACAAATCGATGCTTACTGGATGGAAGCTTTCATTCGAGGAACCATCCCAAGTATACATCAAACCCAAAAAACCTTATCGAAAGCGGAAACTTCTTCCAGTAGTCTTCTATAATCCAACAACTCTTGCCGGGGCAATAGTATCTATCTTCAGCTTTGTAATAATTCTTTTCCTTATCATTGTTGAGCTTTTTTCGGACAATCCAAATCCATATCTTGGAATTATTACTTTTATAGTTTTTCCAACTTTTGTAATATTTGGTCTTATCCTTGTTATATTCGGTGCATTGAAAGAGAATCGAAGGCTGCTAAGCGCAGCGGGCACTAAAAGACAACTCCCGGTAATCGACCTTAACAACCCACGACATCAAATAGCAACGATTATTTTCTCAATTAGTGGACTTCTGTTAATCATTTTTACATCTTTCGGTACTTATAAAGCCTATGAATACACAGATTCGGACCAATTTTGTGGAGAAGTTTGCCACAAAGTTATGGAACCAGAATACACTGCCTACAAAGATTCTCCACATTCGCGAGTTGGATGTGTGAAATGCCACATTGGTCCCGGCGCCGATTGGTTTGTTCGCTCGAAACTTTCGGGAACATACCAAGTTTATTCCACCATTTTCGAAAAATACTCAAGACCTATTCCCACACCTGTTGAAAACCTTAGACCGGCGCAGGAAACCTGCGAACAATGTCACTGGCCTAAACACTTTTACAGCGAAAAAAGAAAAAATTACGACTTTTATACATCCGATGAACAAAACACCGAATACAAAATTTCTATGTTGATTAAAGTGGGTGGAGGTAGCCCCGAAACAGGAAATAATGATGGAATCCATTGGCATATGTACCTTGCTAACGAAATTTCCTACTGGGCTGCCGACCGCTCTCGCCAAATTATCCCTTGGGTCAAAGCCCGTTCTTTATTAACAGGTGAAGAAACTGTTTATATCGACACTTCATTTAAGTTCGAAAAGAATCTTAAAACTCCACCAAAAGAGGAGATTCGCCGATTTGATTGCATCGATTGTCATAATCGACCATCCCATATCTTTAAACAACCTAATCAAACCTTGAATTTTTACCTATCTTCTGGTAAAATTGACAAAACCTTACCATACATTAAAAGCATTGGTGTGCAAGTTCTCGAAAATTATGTTCGAAGCCGAAAAACCGCTTTCGAGAACATCAAAAACTATGTTTCTGGATTCTACAAAGAATATTACCCCGAGATTTTAGTCTCGAAACAAAAAGAAATCGAAATAGCGATTCACGAACTTTATAATATCTATATGCGTAATTACTTTCCAGATATGAAAGCAAACTGGAAAAATTATCCTAATAACATAGGTCATCTATATAGTGCCGGGTGCTTCCGCTGTCACGATGGGAAACACGTTAGCACGACTGGAAAGGTTATATCTAACGACTGCAATGTTTGCCACATAATCTACTACCAGAAGCCTCCTTTTGCAGAAGAAATGACCTCGCCAAATGGCTTGCAATTCATTCACCCCGGTGGCATCGAAAAACTCACTCAAAAGGAAACTTGTTACGCCTGTCACGGTCCCCAAAAGCAACAGCAAATTGCGATGCCAAAAGTTGTAGCAAAATCAAAAGATTAATTTGTAATTTTGAATTTTTAAAATTGGTTCGCTATGCTTCTGTCCGAAGGAATTTCGTTATTTCTAGAATATTGCAAAAATCAAAGAAAATTCACAGATAAAACCATACAAACCTACTCAATTGCCTTGAAACAATTTTTTAATCTACTAACTTCTGAACTCGAAACCGAACCCCAAATAAATGAAATTACCAAAGACCATATCAAAAGATTTGCATCTTATATTTTTTATCAAAAACTATCCAAAAAATCTATAAAATTAAAATTATCTTCTATAAAATCATTTTTCAAATTTCTTTATCGCAAGGAATACATATCCGAAGACCCTTCCTATTCAATTTCATTGCCTAAAATTGAAAAGAATATCCCCTCGTTCCTCGTACCCGAAGAAATTGAGCAAATTTTAACCCACCTTAAGCCCGACAATCCTATTAATGCTCGTAATTTGGCTTTAATTGAACTACTTTATAGCACTGGATTGAGAATCTCCGAAGCGTTGAGTCTTAAAGTTTCGGACGTTGCGGATTTTCAAAAAACAATTAAAGTGCTTGGCAAAGGCAAAAAGGAACGAATAGTTCCCATTGGCACAAAAGCAAGAGAAGCAATAAAAACATATTTAAAATTCAGACAAATGCTTGTAAACGAAAATTCACAAAATATGCTTTTCCTATCAAAATCGGGGAAACCCTTAACATCAACTGACGCTTATAGAATTATCAATTCACTCTTAAAACAATACTCCAAAACACCACAAAAAAGTCCACATACACTTCGCCATACTTTTGCAACACATATGCTAAACAATGGTGCCGATATACGCTCGGTCAGCGAAATGCTGGGGCATTCTTCTTTGTCTTCGACACAAATTTATACCCACGTATCAATCCAAAAAATAAAAGAAGAGTACAAAAAGGCTCATCCAAAGGCTTAAACAAACAAATTCCTGTTTACTTTTTCGACCCGAACGACTGCTGTTTCTTCTTTGCGAATAACTTCGATAGACTTGAATTTACTTAAAGACACAGAATTATCGAGCAACTTATCCTTATGCTTAAGCAATGAGTAGCCTCGTTCCAATGGTTCCATAGGATTCAACAGAGCCAAATGGCGAGAATTATTTTCAAGAATTTCTCTGCGTCTTTGTAAAAATCGAGTTGAAACATTATGGAATCTCTCATCCAATTCATCAAGATATTGCCGATAATAAGCCACTCTATCTTCGATTTTTTTAAAAGCATAGGAATTAATTAGGTACTTAATTTCATCCGAGTAATTTTCAATCAAAGATAGAACTTTGTTGTGCAATTCACCAAAGAGAAAATCAACTTCCTCCAAAAGCATATCGATTGTTTTTGGAGTGGCGAGTTCTGCGGCGGCAGTTGGAGTCGGAGCCCTCTTGTCGGCAACAAAGTCTGCAATTGTAAAATCGGTCTCGTGTCCAACTGCCGAAATAATTGGAATTCGTGAATTAAAAATTGCACGAGCAACTATCTCCTCGTTGAAAGCCCACAAATCTTCGAGCGAGCCACCGCCTCTGCCAACAATTATGACATCGAGCGGCACTTGGTTGAGTTCCTGTATTGCATTAACAATGTCGAATTTTGCTTCGTCGCCCTGAACCAATGTCTCTCGGAAATAAATCACACACAATGGATTTCTCCGCCGTATAGTTGTAATCATATCCTGAATTGCTGCCCCAGTTGACGATGTAGCAATGCCTATTCTCAACGGGAAGGGCGGTAATTCCTTTTTGAATTTCTTATCGAACAGACCTTCCTCGTCGAGTTTCTTTTTCAAAGCCTCGAACTTCAAGAATAAATCGCCTAAACCAAGCGGGAAAATCTCAATGCAATCGATTTGATATTGCCCCCGAGCAGGGTAAACCGTAAGCCATCCCGAAACAACAACTTTCATCCCATCGGCAAGTTCAAAATTGATTTGCTTCGACCGCCAGAAAACGCAATTAATTTGGGCTTCCTCGTCCTTCAAAGTAAAATACCTATGCCCAGAACTATGCAATTTAAAATTGGAAATTTCGCCGCGAACAGTTACAAATCCAATTTCCTCCTGCAAAAGATATGATATCCTTTGAGTTAATTCCGAGACTGTTAATATTTCTTGAATATTTCCACCAAAATCCATTTTGAATTTCAATATTTGAAAAAATTTAAAATAAAATTATTTTGTCTTTTTATACCTTTTGTTCCAAAGTTTTTCGAGTCGTTCTTTTATTCTTTTTTCATATCCAATATCAGCTGGATTATAAAGCAAAGTTTCATCAATTCCAATGGGGAAATAGTTCTCATCGACAAAATGTTCAGGATAATCGTGCGGATATTTGTAATTAATCCCATACCCAAACTGTTCCATCAATCTTGTTGGAGCATTTCTCAAATGTAAAGGGACCTCAATTTCAGGCGAATTTCGCACTATCTCCAAAGCGTTTATTAATCCCATATAGGATGCATTCGATTTGGGGCAAGATGCAAGATAGGTTGCCCCTTGAGCCAAATTTATTTGAGCTTCGGGCATACCAACAAATTGAACAGCTTGGTAAACAGATACAGCAATTGGCAATGCCAACGGGTCGGAATTGCCTACGTCTTCGCTGGCAAAAATAATCATCCTTCGAGCTATAAACAAAGGGTCTTCGCCCGAATCAATCATTTTAGCCAACCAAATCAAAGCAGCATCGGGGTCGGAGCCTCTTAATGATTTAATAAATGCAGAAATTGTGTCGTAATGGTAATCACCTTTTTTATCGAACTTCAATGTTTTTTGCTGCGACGCTTTGTAAACTGTTTCTTTATCGATTATTATTTCATCTTTGCTTTTGTCTGAAAGATTGAATGCAATCTCCAAGAGATTCAAAGCCACTCGTGCATCTCCGCCCGAAAGAATAAAGAATGTGTCGTAATCATTTATCCTAATATTATATTTCGAAAGTTCAATATCTCTTTCAAGTGCAGCATTAATCAGCCTAACAATATTTTCCCTCCCAAGAGGATTTAATTTGTAAACTTGGCAACGGGAAAGCAAAGCAGGAATAACTTCGAACGAGGGATTTTCGGTGGTGGCTCCTACAAGAGTGATAATACCTTTTTCTACGGAATGCAGTAAATAATCTTGCTGGGCTTTGTTAAATCTATGAATTTCATCAATAAAAAGAAGCGTTTGTTGTCCGTGGGATAATCGAATACTCGCCCGATTGATAATTTCTTTGACCTCTTTAACTCCAGCCTCAACGGCAGAAATCCGAACAAAATTGTAATCACCATATTTTGCTATTAAATAGGCTATCGTTGTTTTACCAACACCGGGCGGACCCCAAAAAATCATCGACGGAAACTTTTTGTTCTCGAAGAACTTCTTCAAAGGTCCATTTTCTCCTAGCAAATGGTCTTGGCCAAGTACTTCCTCTATTCTGTTTGGCCTCATCCTTTCGGCAAGTGGAGGCAAAATCTTCTCCGAACCAACATTTTCCTTGTTAAAAAGTTCATCCATTATTATTTAACCATAGAAGTTCAAACTTAAATACCATAATAACCACACTTTCAAAATTATAAAAAATGCAGGCTCAAAATAATTGCATTTTTTTAAACTTTGATGAAACCCAAAAACTCAATTTGATGCTACAAAATCGAGACATTTTCTTGACCATTCGTAAATTTTTTTACAAAATCACTTACAGTCCTCATTTACAAAAAAAGGCTGCCCCTTTCGAGGCAGCCCAAATGTAGCGAAATTTTAATCTACTCGCACTATTTCGTCAGAACGAATTGTTTCTTCTCTCGGTAGCTTTGGCTGTGCATTGTTACAAAATACATTCCGCTGGTCAAGTTGCTTACATCCACCCGCACTGTGTAGTCACCAGCCTTCATTTCGCCTGTCGCTACTCGGCGGACAACTTCTCCGC
>Ga0315298_1006529_pt1 | contig 15882 bp, 19 predicted proteins | sample WHS_1_MG_FD_203077 | JGI IMG/M metagenome (GOLD analysis project Ga0315298, IMG submission 203077) | Extremophilic microbial mat communities from Washburn Hot Springs, YNP, Wyoming, USA - WHS_1_MG | ecosystem: Environmental > Aquatic > Thermal springs > Hot (42-90C) | place: USA: Wyoming... | reverse complement strand
CCCGCCCGTCCTTTTTCAACTTGAGCAGGTAAGCCATCACCGCCCGGCGTCCGTCCCCTTCCACCGGATTCATCCCCTGGCTTCGGGAGAACTCCTGGAACTGGCACAAATCCAGCCGGTAGGAGGCCAGCGTATTTTCAGCCAGCCCTCTTTCCACGCCCAGGTAATGGATAAAGCTGCGCACCAGGTTATCCACACTCATCCCCCCAGCGCTTCCCCGTCTTTTAGAACATTAATTTCCATACCCGTCAGGCAAATCCTGCTCAAAGTAAAAACAAAAAGACAGCCCGTTGAACTGTCTTTTGTTCACCGGCGCGGGAAGTGATTGCCGGTGAAAAATAAAATATCAATGTATCCCGGTCCCGACACCGCCGACGTTGTCGGGACCGGGACTGTAGAGGACGGACAGGATGAACAACATCACCAGTACCGCCAGCCCCAGTATACCCGTGGCAATTTTCCGGTCCATCGTATCCCTTCCCGACAGGTGTTTTATAATTATAGACTTGCCCGGACCGGAAAAAGTTCCCGCCCGTAAAACGCTTAAATTTTAATTAACTCATATTGACGGGTACCCAGCCCGATTTCTTCACCGTAGGCCAGTTGCCGTTCCCAGTGCGCCTGCGGCCACAGCGCACGGAACTTGTCCCCCGTGTCGGGCCGATCCGCCAGGCGGCTGCCCGCCAGCACCTGTTCCCGATTGACCAGATCGGCGCAGGCCTGATCCAGGGCCACCGGATCAAGCGAAGCCAGAATGCCGATGTCCCGCACCACCGGGGCGTCCGTCCAGCCGGCACAGTCGCATTCCGGGGAGAAGTTGTTCAGGAAGGTGATGTAACCGGCCTTGCCCGCTTTGTTTTTCAATACACCGGCGGCGAATTCGACAATTTTTTCCTGAATGGCGTCCGGTTCGGTTTTCCAGTTGATCTCAATGGCCTGTACCGGGCAGGTGATGGTGCATTCGCCGCAGCCGATGCATTTTTCCTGGTTAATCTTTGCCTTTTTAGTTTCCGGGACAAGGGCAATCGCTTCACCCGGACACCATCTGGTACAACGGGCACAGCCCAGGCATTTTTCTTCGTTCACCTGCGGCAACACGTCGGAGTGCATCATTTGCTTGCCACCGCGGGAGCCGGAACCCATACCGATATTTTTCAAGGCCCCTCCGAATCCGGTCAGCTCATGTCCCTTGAAGTGGCTGACCACCAGCAGGGCGTCGGCGTGTACAATGGCGCTGCCTATTTTAACTTCCTTGAAGTGTTTGAGGTTGACTTCCACGCCGATGTATTCCCTGCCGGTCAGTCCATCGGCGATGATCAAAGGGGCGTCCACCACGGCATAGGCAAAACCGTTTTCCACGGCCGTCTGCAGGTGATCCACAGCATTGGCCCGGCTGCCCACGTAAAGGGTGTTGGCATCGGTGAGAAAGGGCTTGCCGCCCAGGGATTTGACCTTGTTCACCAGGCGCCTGATAAATTGGGGGCGGATATATCCCGTATTGCCCCGTTCTCCAAAATGCACCTTGAACGCCACCAGATCGCGGGGCGAAATCAATTCCGCCATGCCGGACCGGTCAAACAGCTTTTCCACCTTGTCCAGCAGATTTTCCCGGTGGCTGGCCCGCATATCGGCAAAAAAAACTTTTGCTGCCATGGCTATTCCTCCTGTTTCTGGTTGTGTATGCATACTAAATATTCTACTCCCAAAGTAGTATTCCCTTCTGTCCGGTGCGCGACAAAAAAAAATCACCTGCCACGATAGTATTGCTCCAAAATGCGCCAGAGGTGATTGAGCGGGTGGTTATGATTTATTTCGGGCGGGAAACCGGATGCAGGAGTTCCTTTTTGTTCTTCCATCCGCACGGGGTTGTTCCGTCCGCCGGCCGAGGCGTGTCCCTTGAACGCTTCCAGAAGCTGGCCGCCCAAAACGGCCAGCAGCACCAGTACCAGCAAAAGGCGCAGGCACTTCATCAACCGGCTGCGCCAGCGTGAAACATAGATGACGAACATTTCCCCCTCCCCCTTCTATCATCCGGTATTGACGATTAAATTGAGCACCATCCGGGTCAGCCAGGGCGAGCAGTACATTTCGATCATACCGGCCCCGGCCGTCACGGCCAGGACCACCACCATCACGACGGTATACCGCGATAGAAAAAGCCAGAGGGAGCCCGTTCTGGACGAACGCAAAAGCCGCAGGGAAAAGGACAGGGCGGCCGCCGCGCCGACGAACAACGCCGGCAGATAGAGTAAATTATGGGGTAAAATGGCGGTGGCGGCGAGCAGCACACCCCGGCCGGCCATATCCCGGCCGAGGAAGCCTACGGAAAAACCGATCACCATTCCCCGAAAAAAAACCAGGGCCAGAGTGGCCGGTATGCCGATCAGGCTCAGCCCGAAAAAATAGATGGCAATTATGCTCAACAGGTTGTTTAAAAGGGCGTCGTACCCCGACGGAGAAACTCCCGGACGGGTCCGGGCCAACAGGGGAAGCGACGACTGCAGGTAGTCGTGTAGTTCCCGGGCCTGCCCGTAGTCCAGGTTGCCGGCCTTATAAGTTCCCGCACCCAGACCGAGGACGAAAACGAACAGGACCGCCAGACATGCGGGCCAGGAACTCCTTATGTAGTTCCACAGTGGTAAGCGGTATGAGCGAAAAATATCCCCCACCCCCCAACCTGTCCATGCTTATATTTATGTGGATGGGGCAGGGGTTTATGACGGCAACCAATCCTTCACCGATCACCCGGGGTGGAAAAAGACGGTCGTTCAGCGTCGCATATCCAGCAGCAAATGGAAAATGTGCTGGGCGGCCAGCACATCCTCCCGGGAATTGCCGCTGGCCGCCACCACCGCCACCCCGGTGGCAAGGCGTGCGCATGCGGCGAATGCTCTGGCGGCGGCCTCCTTTGCGGGCAGGGTTCCTTTTTTATGCCGTGTACGGGCGATGGTTCCGGTAAGCACGGCCGGCGCCCCGGCCGTTACGGCGGCATCAAAAGCCACGCCGCCCGTGCTCGTAACGGCCACCACCACCCGTCCTTTAAAATCGGTCAGTCCGGACACGGATGCACCCAGATTGGGCAATACGGCCCCGACAGCCGCTCCCGCGGCGGCGATGCCCGCCCTCACTCTGCGGGTGGCGTCCAGCCTCGGTTCATCCCCTCCGCTGCGCGGTTCGGCGATGATCACCACATCCGTGCCCAGAGATCTGGCCTTTTCCCCGGCCAGCCGCCCCACCCGTTCCGGATTCACGTCAACCGGCGGCCCTGCCCCGTCCGGGCTGGCACCGTATACCGCAGCCGCCCCTTCATCCAGAGCGGCTTCCAGACTGGTGGACATATCAATCACATCTATAATGACCACCACCAGACCCTGCCCGGCGGCCCAGGCCGCGCCACTGGCGTCGGCGGTCATCAGCAGGGGAAAAACATTTCCGTCCAGACAAATCACTCCTCATCAAAGCATTCGTCGCAATACCGGGCGGCGCCCACCGCGGCAATTTCTTTGAAACGCCGTTTTATTTGCACATAACCCCCCTTCAGCCGGACATAAATATAAAGCGCGGGAAAAGTGATGTGGCGGGGAGGCGGGATAATGAAAATCATCGTTTATCAACGGGGCATATACATCAGCGGCAGCGTGAAAGAGGTCCTTCTGGCGTTGAAGAAATATGCCGCCCGCTATGCTCTGTTGAGTGAGCTGGTTTACTTCAGTCGTAATTGATCGGTGGGTCGCCCGGCGCCCCTTTTTTCTCCAGGTAGATCCCGGCGGCGTATATTCCGGCCGCTCCCGCAGCAAGAAAAAATTCTTTGTCCTCGTCCACCCCCCGGCCCATGGTGGTCACTCTGACGCCGTACTCGTGCAGAGCGGCCAGCGCCGGATTCCCATCCACCTCGACCAGTGCGTGTTTTTCCGTCAGCCCGCTTTCCAGCAATTGCCGCCGCACCAGAGCGGTTTTCTCTGCATCCATCAGGGGCAGGGTGATGGTGCAGGGAACCAGGGCGACCCGTCCGAGGGCGGAGCGTGTGTGGTGGCTGAGCCCCCGGTGCCTTTCCCGGGGGTCGGCGAAGCTGATGCGCGGTACGGCTACGGGACGGCCGCCCAGGACATGTACCGCGTTGACCAGTTCTCCCTGCTCCAGCCCGGTAAAACCGAACGGTGAACCGGTGCCGGTGATCCCCGGTCCCATGGCCGCCACAATGATATCCGCTCCGGCCGCCCCGACGGCCGCCAGAAGACCGCTGTAAACATTTACCGCCTCATAATCGCCGCCGAAAGCGTGTCCGCAGGTAATGGTAGCGGCAATCAAGCCTTTTTGCTTCAATTCTTCCACCAAACTGCTTAAGGCGAGGGGCAGCGCCCCGCCGTCGGTCATCAGGTAAACCAGCCGGGCCCGCCCCCCGGTGATTTTATGTACCGCCGCCGCCACCGGGGCAATCATGCTGTGCAGCTCGGCCGCGATCACCGGAATGCCGTTTAAAGAACGCGCGGCCCGGTAGCGCCGGTGCGCGGGGTGCTCTTCTTCTTCCACGGACAGCACTTTGACCTGACAGGGGGTGTAACGCACCTTCATGATGTGCCCCGGTTCATCAATATCCAAACGGCGACAGTTTAAGTTGGCCATAATAAAATGGGTACCCCCGGTACCCAATTTTTTATATATCGCCGTGGTGTTCAGGAGCACTTGATCGCCGGGATGCACCTCCCCGGTTAAAAAATTGTAATTAACGGCTTTTTCTTCCCGCCCGTCCACCGCCACCATCACTTCGGTGAGCTGTGGTTTGGCTCTGATGATACTCAAAACTCTGCCTGTGCGCACACGGATCATCACCGGTTCCTCCAGCAAGTACCATTTACCTCCACAGGTTAATCCGACATCTGTTTCTGCGCCCGGCGGATTATCTCCACCAGGAGACGGGCGCTGTCCACCAGATCCGCCACCCGGATAAATTCTTCCGTGGTGTGTACGTTCTGCATGGCGATACCCAGGTTGGCCGTGGGAATGCCCTTTTCGTTGAAAATATTGGCGTCGCTGCCGCCGCCGGTCTTCACCAGCCGCGTCTGAAGACCGAGTGCCGCGGCGGCGTCCAGCGCTATCCGCACCACCCGATCGGCGGCAGTTAATTGAAACTCCCGGTAAAGGGTTTCCGTGACAATGTCCACTGCGGCTCCGAATTCAGCGGCGGTTTGGCGCAGAATGCGGCAAACCGCTTCGGTCTGCGCCTGTCGCTTGCGGCTGTCGAGACTCCTCGTTTCACCCTGCAGGTGACATGAATCGGGCACAATATTGATCGCCTTGCCGCCGGAAATGATGCCGATATTGGCCGTGGTCTCTTCATCCAACCGTCCCAGAGACATGCGGGCGATGGCATGTGCGGCCACCTGGATGGCATTGATCCCGTCCTGGGGGTTTACCCCGGCGTGAGCGGCCCGGCCCCGGACCAAAGCACCGATTTTATCCTGGGTCGGCGCCTGCACCACAATGCTGCCCGGTTCACCTTCGCCGTCGAGCACATAGCCCAGGCGGGCCCGCAGACGAGAGATGTCAAGCCGTTTCGCCCCGAGCAGCCCGCATTCCTCCCCGATGGTGAAAACCACTTCCAGTCCGCCGTGGGACAGCCCTTCCTCTTTGATTGCTCTCACCGCTTCCAGGATGGCGGCAATGCCCGCCTTGTCGTCGGCACCGAGAATGGTGTCGCCCGACGAGCGAATCACCCCGTCCGCCACGACGGGACGAACCCCCCGTCCCGGTTCCACCGTGTCCATATGCGCCGAAAGCAGCAGGGGCTCACCGCCGCCGGCGGGCGGTAACACGGCAATCAGATTGCCCGCATTGCCGGAAGGGCGCCCGGCGTCGTCTTCCCGCACGTCAAATCCCAGTTCTTTCAGCCGAATGATGAGCGCGTCGGCAATGTCCCGCTCCCGACCGCTCACACTGTCGATCTGCACCAGTTCCAGAAACTCCGCCAGCACTCGGTTTTGTTCAACCATCTTCCTTCATCTCCGTTCCACCCGCCGCCGTGCGCCGGGCTGCGGCCCGGCGGTGTCTTACGGCGTCTGCTCGGTTTTTTTCTCCTGTATCAATTGCCAGCCCAGTTCCAGCGCCTGCCGGTTGACGGGAATGAGGTTGTGCCGGTGGGTGGGCAGCACCTTGCGTAAGGATTCCTCCACCGCATCGATGGAAACCACGTTGGTGACGGCCAGCAGCGCGCCCAGAATGATATTGTTGGCCACTTTGCTGTTGCCGATTTTTTCAGCCAGTTCGTTGGCCTGTATATATTCTACCCTTAAATCGTTGCGTTTAGCTTTAATATCGATCAGGGAGCTGTTCACCAGAATCAGGCCGCCCGGCTGCACGTCCCGCTCAAACTTTTCCAGCGACGGCCTGTTCATGGCAATCAGCGCAGTAGGTTCGCTGACCACCGGCGAACTGATCGGCTGATCGGAGATGGTTACCCCGCAGTTGGCCGTGCCGCCGCGCATTTCCGGACCGTAAGACGGTATCCAGGCCACGTGCCGGCCTTCCAGCATGCCGGCGTAGGCCAGCAACTGGCCGGTGGAAAGCACGCCCTGACCGCCGAACCCGGCGATGAGAACCGCTTGAAACATTTTATACCTCCTCCGGTACTTTATATTCCCCCAGCGGGTAATACGGGATCATATTGTCGGCCAGCCATTGCAGGGCCTCGGCGGGAGCCAGCCCCCAGTTGGTCGGGCAGGCGGAGAGCACTTCCACCAGGGTGAAACCGTGTCCGGCCATCTGCACCTGAAAGGCCTTTTTAATCGCTTTTTTCGCTTTTGTCACGGCAGCCGGGTTGTGCACGGAAACCCGGGCCACGTAAGCGGATCCGTCCAGTACGCTGAGCATTTCACAGACTTTAACCGGACTGCCGTTCAATTCCCGATCCCGCCCGTAGGGGGTGGTGGTGGTTTTTTGTCCGATCAGCGTGGTGGGAGCCATCTGTCCGCCGGTCATGGCATAAATGGCGTTGTTGATGAAGATGACCGTGATTTTTTCGCCCCGCGCGGCGGCATGGACGATTTCACCGGTACCTATGGCCGCCAGATCGCCGTCTCCCTGGTAAGTAAAAACCACCCGGTCGGGCAGCACGCGTTTGATCCCCGTGGCCACCGCCGGCGCCCGTCCGTGAGAAGCCTCATACATATCGCAGTCGAAATAGTTATAGGCGAAAACCGAACACCCCACCGGAGCGACCCCGATTGTCCGTTCAAAAACCCCCAGTTCATCAATGGCCTCGGCCACCAGACGGTGCACGATGCCGTGGGTACAACCGGGACAGTAATGGGTGGGCATGTCCTTTAAAGTACGGGGCCGTGAAAAAACTTTCCGCATCATGATTATTCCCTCCCGCCGGCCATTATTTTCCGCACCTGCGTATAAATATCGGCGGCTACGGGCAGCATGCCGCCGCAGCGGCCGTAAAAATGCACCGGGCGACGTTCCCGGGTGGCCAGACGCACATCCTCCACCATTTGTCCCATGCTCATTTCCACCGTCAGGAACTGTTCGGCCGTTTCCACCAGGGGGGCAAATGCCCGCACCGGGAAGGGCCACAGGGTGATCGGCCGGATCAGCCCCACCGCCAGACCTTCCTGCCGGCAGCGATCCACCACCGCCTTGCACACCCTGGCCACGGTACCGAAAGCGACCAGCACCAGCCGGGCATCTCCGGCGTGATAATCCTCCCAGCGCTGTTCCTCTTTTGCCATGACGGTAAACTTTGCATTCAGGCGGATATTGTGTTTCTCCAATTCTTCGGGAACGATGTACAGTGAATTGATCAAATGTTTTTCGCCGCCCATCCGCCCGGTGGCCGCCCACGGCCGGGGAGGGATGGACACTTCATTTTCCGCACCCAGTTCCACCGGTTCCATCATCTGACCGAGCACACCGTCACCGGCCAGCATGACCGGATTGCGGTAACGATCGGCCAGATCAAAGGCGTCTTTCATCAGGTCGATGATTTCCTGCACCGAAGCCGGTGCCAGCACAATCATGCGGTAGTCGCCGTGGCCGCCGCCCCGGGTGGCCTGGAAATAATCGGACTGGGCGGGCGCTATATTGCCCAGACCCGGACCGCCGCGCATCATATTGACGATTACGCAGGGCAGCTCCGCTCCCACCACGTAGGATATTCCTTCCTGCATCAGGCTGATCCCCGGTCCGGATGAGGAGGTCATCACCCGGGCGCCCGCCCCGGCGGCACCGTACACCATATTAATGGTGGCCACTTCACTTTCCGCCTGCAGATATACCCCGCCCACTTCGGGCAGGCGTTTGGCCAGGTAATGGGGCAACTCGCTCTGCGGGGTGATCGGGTAGCCGAAAAAATAACGGCATCCCGCCCGCACAGCCCCCTCGCCAATGGCTTCATTTCCTTTCATCAAAACTCTGGCCAACTTCGGCCACCTCCTTCTCTACTTCAATAACCAGGTCCGGACACATGCGGGCACAGGTGGCGCATCCGGTGCATTTTTCCGGATCGGCGAGTGTGGCCGGATGAAAACCCATGGCATTGATATGCCCGGCCGTAGCAATGATCCCCCGCGGGCAGAAAACGGCACACAGCCGGCAGCCCTTGCACCTTTCCTCCCGAAATGTTACGCGCGCGATAGCCAAAAACTTTCCCTCCCCGTTAAAGACAAACTTTTCGGTAAAAATAAAAACTGAAAACGCCGGCCCCGCCCTGTCGGTCGGGGTCCGGCAGAGGTGATTCCGCCCGGCTTTTCGCCGCATCGGGTCGGGTGCCTATTCCGGCACCCACGGGGGCTGCATGTAAAGCTCCAGGGACAGAACCGGAATTTCCCCGTCCAGCTTATGCTGCAACTCACCGGCCAGTTCGCGGCGGGCGCCGGCCAGGGCAACGGGCAGGGACAGACGGCGGGCGGCTTCCACCACCACGCGGTGGCCTTCCAGCACCGTTTCCAGATCCGTATCCCGGCCCAGGTTGGTGTTGCTGACCAGCCCGGTGATCGTCAGGCGGGAAGCTTTTTCAATACTGCGCAGGACGGTGACAATTCCCCGCACATCCCGGGTGAAAGGGCGGCAGGCATTGACCACGAACCACAGGTGATAGTCACCGCCGGAAAAATACGGCTTGAAACGGCCCAGCACGGTGGCGCCGACATCATCGCCGCCGACGTCAAAAACGCCGTACCGCCGCTCGTCTTCGAGCACACCCCGGACGGCCGGGGACAGGGCGGGCAGGTCGGCGGCGGACCACTCCCCCTGCGGGCAGATCACCGCTACACCTTTATTTTCCAGCTCCGCACGTTTCAGACGGGTGCGAAAATAAGGGTTGACCACATCCAGATCCACCACTGAAACGGGCAGCCCCCGTTTTTTCAGGTGGAGGGAGAAATTCAAGGCCAGCTCGGTTTTTCCACTGCCCAGGTTGCCGGTGAATATGGTCAGCCGGCGTAAATCTTCCACGGTCAATTTTTTCACCTGCACTTTGCCCGTATTCCGTTGCAAGGAAATTTTTTGGCAACAACCCCCATAGCTAATATTCGACGATATTTTAAGATCTCCTATCGTTTGATGCCGAACAATTAAAGAAAGGACAACCGGGAGCGCGCCGCCCCCACCCGCTCAGGGCGGCGGCTGCCGCGGTTCCAGTGATATGTGTGCGAAAACGGCCCGGGAACGGCGATTGGAGGGCCGGGGGCGGAGCGGAAATTTACGAGCGTCCCCAGCGGTCGAACTGATCCAGAAGGGGTATCCGGGCAATAAGGGCGGTCAGGGAATATTTTTCAGCAAAGAGATGCAGGGCAATCAGCATGCACAAGTAACCCGCCTTGAGCACAGGCGGCAAAACCCATACCGCCGTCAACCCGAGAATTCCGCCCAGGGCGTTGGCACCGGTATCGCCCATCATCGCCCGGGCGCGCAAATCCACCCGCAGGTAGGCCAGCAGACTGCCGGTGACGAGCAGAGCGAAAAACAATTCCGGTTTTCCCCAACCGGCGCCCAGCAGTACCGCCACGGCCAGCAGAAATCCCTTGCCCGCCCGTCCCGGGCGTAAATCGAGCAGGTTGATCGCATTCACCGAAAGCACCAGCATAAAAGTGTCGATCGGGGTCCAGAGCCAGGACCAGGGGGCGGAAGCGGCCGACAGCAGCAGAGCGATTACAAATCCGCCCACGGCTTTCAACGCTCCGGTGGTCAAACGCCCCCGGCACAGGCTGGACAGGTGCCCTTTGAGCCCGGTGGTGGCGCGGGAACCCCAGGCGTCGTCCACCAGACCCAGACAGGTGAAAGCAACCAGGGCAAGCAAAAACAGCATCGCTTCGGATTGCATCCGGGGGGGGAGGAATAAATAAAAAACAGTCACCGCGCCGATCCCGCTCAGGGCAAAAACCACACCCACCCCCAGCGGGATATCATCTCCCCGGAAGTTCGGCCGAACAAAACCGGCCTCCATAATTACATTGATCATCCCGGGTAAAAGCGCCCGGGTCAACATGCCTCCCGCCAGAAGGGCCATGAGCAGGGAAAGCGGTAAAGGGAGCACGGTGAAAAGACTGGACACAAAGTTCCCTCGCTTCCGGTGGTTGTTTTTACCTTCCGGTCAGTCCGACGGCGGCCAGGACGCGCAGGACGTGAATGAATTGGCGCCCGCGGTGTAAAAAGCCGGCCCAGTCCCGGCCGGTTTCCTGGTGAGTCATCTGCACCGGTACCTCCGCCACCCGGAAACCGCACCGGGCCGCCCGGATGGTCAACCCCACTTCCACGCCGTAGCCGGAGGCAAAAGGGAGCAGCCGTTCCATCACCCGGCGGGTCATCGCCCGCTGGCCGGAAAGGGGTGACTCCATCTGCAGACCGGTGTAAAGCCGGATTCCCGTCCTGGCCAATCCCTTGACCAGACCGAACCCTCCCCTGCGCCGGGCGGGGGGGAAACGTCCCACGGTCATATCCGCTTCACCCCGCAGTATGGGCAGCAGCAGCTTCCTCCCCTCGGCGGCGCTGGCCCCCAGATCCGCGTCGAGCAATAAGACCACCTCCGTGGTTACCACCGCCGCCCCGCGGTTTAACGCCTCCCCCTTGCCCATATTGCGCTCAAGAACCAGCACCCGCGCGCCGGCCGCCCGGGCGACGGCGGCCGTGTCGTCGCTTGAACCGTCGTCAATCACCAGAATATCGCCGACCTCCGGGATGGAAGCGAGCGCCCCCACCGTATCGGCGATGCGCGCCGCTTCATTGTGGGCCGGAATGAGCGCCGTTACCTTTAACTCCATCCGTCGCTCCTCCTTCGTTTAAGTCGGGCAGCAGCTTCTGGGCGGTGGATTTGACTCCGTAATGACCGGGTTGACCGGCCATGGCCAGTACCAGCGCCAGCTGTCCCGGCGCGGTGTCGATATTGTCCACGGTGCTGATCCTTTTCTTCTCGTAATCGGGTATATAAGAATAAGTCGCGCTGGTTTCTTCCACCCCGAAGACGGAGATTTTTTTGCTTTGAAAATAATCGATCATGGGCAGGTCCAGAACATCCGAGAACACCATATTCCGGTCCTGGCTCCCCCCCATGATGATCACCCCGTCCAGAGGCACCCCGTAGTCACCGCTTACTTTCAGCAAACCGGCTTCCGCCAGCGCATCGATTACCGTGCGGTTGTCCCCGACCACTATCCCCCGCGCCGCTTCCGCGGCCATCCGGTTGAGCAGATCGCGGTCGCTTAAATTGCCCCAGCCCAGCTTTTTTGTCAGTTCCTCCTTCTGCCCGGCGCTGAATTCGCTGGTCACCGTGGTTGTCGAAGTTACCGTGGCCCCGGCCTCCCGCAGAGTGGCGGCGAGATCGTCGGGAAAACCGTAACTGCTGGTTTCCACTATCGCCACGCGGTATCCCTGCAGTCGTCCGGCCACCAGCACCGGCAGAACCTGTTTTTCAAATTGCTTTTGCATGTTGTTGTCTATCTCCAGGGTGTTTGCCTGCGCCTGGATCGCTTCGTTCTTCTGGCGCAGTTGTTCCATCTGGGCCTGCAACCTGTCGGTCAGCTGTTTTTGCTGGTTGACCAGAGCATCGTTGCCCAGAAGCGTACTGCCCACCAGTATGCCGATCCCCAGGGCCAGAAAAACGGCGACCAGGGAAACGATATGGTAGCGCAAATCAATAATCACCTGCATCACCCGTTCGTTTATATGCCGAGAAACAGCCGAAATTGAATATAAAGCAAACGAAGCAATTCCCTGGTGGCGGGAGAAACAAACATGACCACTCCGGCCGGCAACAGCGCGGCCAGCACGATCTGCGCCAGATAACGGGCCTTCACCTGATGGCGATAAAGTTTGCTCACTCCCCTGGCGTCCACCAGAATGGAGCCCACTTTCAGCCGGACCAGAAAAGTGCTGGCCATACCCGGACGTCCTTTTTCCAGGAAGTCTTCCACACTGGAATGCGCGCCCACGGCGACAATCAACTCCGCCCCGCCGTCGTAGGCCAGCAGCATGGCGATGTCCTCGCTGGTCCCGGGAGCGGCGAAAATTTCGGCCCGCAGTCCCAGTTCCCGGATCCGCTGCAGGCCGGGGGCGCGACCGTCGGGATAGGCGTGCACCACCAGTTCCGCTCCGCTGCGCAGGGCCGCATCGCTCACGCTGTCCATATCGCCTACGATCAGATGCGGACGGTAGCCGAATTCCAGCAAAGCATCCGCACCGCCGTCCACTCCCACCAGCACGGGTTTTATTTCATCAATGTAGGATTTTATGGTCCCCAGATCTTCCTTGTAACTCTGTCCGCGGACAACTATAAGCACGTGGCGTCCGCGGAAGGAAGTTTTTAAACCGGGCACCTGGTAGTCACCCGCCAGAAGACACATTTCCCTGCGGGCGTGATCGATCGTATTTTCTACAAAGCGTGAAAGGACCGGCCCCATATTTCGGCCGACCTCATCCATGTGACGCCGGATTTCCGCTTCCGTCAAAACGTGTCCGCGGGCGATCTCCATTTTGTTCAGGTAAACAACTTCATCTTTTATTTCGATTTCCTGGCCTTCCTGCAAGCGGTCCAGGATATGCGCGCCCACCTGATCAAGCAAAAGAACACCCGCCTGCACCAAAGTCAGCGGGCCCGCATTGGGATAGCGTTCACTTAATGAAGCCGAGGCGTTGATTACAGCCCGTACCCGGCAGGCTACCAGGGAATGGGCGGCCACGTCGTCCAGCTCGGCGTGATCAATAACGGCTATTTCATGAGGTAAAAGCCTTTTGACCAGGTTTTTCGTACGCCTGTCCACCCTGACCGCACCTTTTACGTACATGTACTCACCGCCTTAATATATCCCTCACATTTTACATTTTTTATGATGTCCAGTCAAGAAGCAGCCGGATGAGTAATATGTAAAACACCCGGGCCGGTTTTAAACAATAATGCGCAAACGCTGCCCGGGTTTTTACCGTTTATCCAGATTTAAGCCCACCCTCGTGCCAGTTTATGGAAGAGATAAAATAGCGAATAAATTTCAACTTACTTTGGCTTCAATTCTGAGTTTATCCGCCACCATGGCAATAAATTCCGAATTGGTCGGCTTTCCTCGTTCCAGGTTGATGGTATAGCCGAAAAATTTAGTCATCATTTCAATGTTGCCCCTGTCCCAGGCCAGTTCGATGGCATGGCGGATGGCCCTTTCCACCCGGCTCGGCGTGGTTTGATATTTTTTTGCAATCATGGGATAAAGCTCCTTGGTCACCGCCCCGAGCAGATTGACCTCGTTGATTACGGCCAGAATCGAATCGCGCAAGTAATGGTACCCTTTTATATGCGCGGGCACACCCATTTCATGAATGATATTGGTTACCGCCACATCCAGGTTGCGTGGTTTGACCGGAGAGATATATTGAGAAACATTCACCCCGTCGGCCAGCTGACGGATTCGCGTCCCTAAAACGTTAAAATCAAAAGGTTTTAATATATAATAATCCGCTCCCAGCTCCACCGCCCTTTGAGTGACGCTCTCCTGCCCGAATGCGGTGAGCATAACCACTTTCGGTCGATGAGATACAATTCCGGAGGCCAGCTTTTCCAGGACGCCGATGCCGTCCAGATGGGGCATGATAATGTCCAGCACTACGATATCGGGAGCATGTTGTTCAATTTGTTCTATAGCTTCCAACCCGTTATATGCTATGCCACAGAGTTGAAAATCCTCCTGCTGATTGATATATTCCCTAAGCAATTCACAAAAGTCCCGATTATCGTCGGCAATCAGCACCTTAACGGCCTTTCTCATCATTAAAATCCCGCCTCCTAAATCTTCTTATCTTTTTTTTATAACAGGTATTTATATCCAAATGATTCGACGGGCAAAAAAAAACTCCTGCAAACAGAAGTAATTTTTATTAAAAAAACCATATTTTCCCCAATGAGACACTTAAAAACAATAAGTCATTACAGGTCGAAAATACTAAACGCACTAAGCTACTTTTCCTGGTTTTTCGATTTCTTTTTGCTCCGGCCAGAGTCCGGCTTCCCGGATCATCCATTCCGCCAGCACGCCGTAACCCCGGGAAGGATCGTTGACGAAAACGTGCGTCACGGCCCCGATCAGCCTTCCATTCTGAATGATCGGGCTGCCGCTCATACCCTGAATGATTCCGCCGGTGGTTTGCAGCAGACGGGGGTCGGTCACCCGGATCACCATCCCCTTGCCGTCCGGACGCGCCTGGGGCATAACCTGCAAGATTTCGATATTAAATCGTTCCATTTTATTTTCTTGCAAGACGGTGAGGATTTGCGCCGGACCCTTTTTTACCTGATAAGACAGGGCCACCGGCAACGGCTGCCGGTAAAACGGGTTGACCGGAAGTCTTTCCAGCGTGCCGAAAATACCGAAAGGGGTGTTTTTTATGATATTGCCTTTCAGTCCGCCGCCGTTGAACAAACCGATTTTTTCACCCGGCCGGCCGCGTCTGCCCTGATGGATACCCTGTACGGCTGCTTCCACAATACTGCCGTCAACCAGGTCGATTCGCCGGCCCGTATTCATGTCTGTGATCATATGGCCGAGGGCGCCGTACTTTTTGCTGGCCGGATCATAAAAAGTAAGTGTTCCCACTCCGGCCGCGCTGTCCCGTATGCACAGTCCGATGCGGTAACGACCGGTTTCCGTGCAGAATACGGGCTGCAAAACGACGTTGAAAATTTTATCCGCGCGTTTTATTTCCAGGGTCAAGTCCAGGCCTTTACTGCCGCAACGATTTATTTCATCCCTGAGCTGGCGTTCGCTGTTCACGCAACGTTTATTCACCCGCAAAATAATATCTCCGTTCATTATACCCGCTTTTGCCGCCGGATTCACTTTGTTGCCGGACGGTTCCCGGATCGCGGCCAGACCGACCACCATTACCCCCCGTGAATGCAGCAATACGCCGATGGAATGTCCACCGGGGATTACCCGCGTTTCCGGCACCACGTTCACAGTCATGCGGTGCAGAGGAAGAAGTCCCAGCAGGCGGAACTGCATTTCCAGGCGACCCGGCATGGCGGCCACGGGAATTTCCCGACCGGGCGAATATTCATTTCCCTGGAAATGCCTCCCGTTTACATTTAGCAATCCGGGCGGGCAGAGAATTCTGGTTTCCAGCCAGCCGGGAAAAGAAACATGTTCAGGCATTATCGGATCTCCTACCATAACCCTTTGATTTGATGGCAGGATAAATAAATCACAACTTATTCTAAAAAGAAGGCAAATTATTAATAATGTTGCCATAAAAAAAGGAATTTGATATAATCTTCCCTGTTTCAGCCATAATCACCCCTTTTTATTTTTAGTATTAGTTCTGGAGTTTGCAGAGCAAATGTTTTAATATAGATTAAGATTTCTGGTTTATTTTTAAGATAACCCCGATTATTAGCGATTATTCGAT
>Ga0315298_1006527_pt1 | contig 15883 bp, 14 predicted proteins | sample WHS_1_MG_FD_203077 | JGI IMG/M metagenome (GOLD analysis project Ga0315298, IMG submission 203077) | Extremophilic microbial mat communities from Washburn Hot Springs, YNP, Wyoming, USA - WHS_1_MG | ecosystem: Environmental > Aquatic > Thermal springs > Hot (42-90C) | place: USA: Wyoming... | reverse complement strand
CCTCTCCTTCTATTTTGAATTCATCTTCCATCTCGCCCTGCCTTTGCCTTAAAGTCATCCCACAGTGTAAAAGCCACAACGAAAAACATCGAACTTTGAATTCTTTAACTTTGCCATTTCCATGGCTGAAAAAATCATTCCCTTTGCTCTTGATAGGATTATAAACCAGATTTGAAGGATAAGCAGAAACAATGCGAGCAGGCGTATCAGAGATTACAGTGTTTGTTGGTGAGAACATTCTCAAAGATGTATAAAGGCACTATCTCAAAAGAGGAATTTGATGACCGGATTCAGAGATTTTGTCTATATGATTAAAAAGAGCAAGATTTAACTTTGCCGTAAGGTTTTGAGGGTTTCAAATTGTGGTAAACTACCTGCCGTTCAATAATAGCAAGGAACTATAGATTGATTTGATTTGTTAAATCAGTGCGTTCAAGTTAATAAGGTAGGGTAAGTTGAGAATAGGATTGGTGACTTATGACTTCTATCCCCCTTTAGGTGGTCAAGGGGTGGAGGCTTACAATCTATACAGGAAACTAAGAGAAAGGCAAGATATTGAGGTTAGAGCGCTCTCATCAAGGACTAATGATCTTGAAGGGCATAATGCTGTAAGTGTTATTTGCCCAGGTGGCTTGGGTCCCCTTTATTTTTCTGTAAAGGTATCGGGCATAATAGAAAAACTTGTTGCGGAATATAGGCTCGACCTTATACAGGTATATGGTGGTCCTGGAGGGATTTTCCTTTTTAAGAAGCCAAAAGTTCCGCTCATCTATTTGGCGAACCATACTTACTCTCAACAGTATAGATTTCTTGGGAAAAATTATTACAAGACACTATCGCGTCTTGAAAGAAAAGGGTATATGCTCGCAGAGAAGATTGTTGCTATATCTAATACCACCAGGGATAGTTTGGTAGAGGATTATGGGATTTCCGAAGAAAGGATAGAAGTAATAACGCCTGGATTTGATAGAGAGAAGTTTAAGCCATTGGAATTGCAGCGAATTCCATCGAGCATTCTTTTTGTTGGCAGGCTTTGCCCGAGGAAAGGAATCGATTATCTACTTGAATCAATTAGCATTGTAAAAATGGAAATACCGGGAATTAAGCTATACATTGCAGGTGATGGCAGTTTGCGTAAAAAATTGGCACGAACGGTAAGGCAAAACAGACTTGATTCTAACGTTTTTTTTCTTGGAAAAATTTCGGATAATGAACTCGTAGAGTGGTATAACAGGGTTCAGGTTTTTGTTTTACCCTCACTTTTCGAGGGCTTTGGTATTGTATGCCTCGAGGCTATGGCTTGCGGAACACCTGTAATAGCAACAAGGGTACCGGGAGTTGTGGATGTAGTGAGGGACGAGTTTCCAAATAGACTTGTTCCTTCGGGGGATCCAAGAAGTCTTACAGATGCAATCATCAAGTTTTTCAAAGAAGAGAAACTTGAAAAATATAGATGGGTTCCGCCAGTAGAAGAACTTGAAAAGTTCGACTGGGATAAAATTTGTGAAAGATTTGTGAATATATACAATGAAATCCTATTGAAGTGAGGTGGATTTTCGTTTGAGGAAAAATCAGGACAAGTCCGAGAGAGCAAGAAATATCGTAAGGATTTCACTTATTGTAGCTGCGGGAGTCCTTATCGCATATGTTCTATTTATGAATTTCAATCCATTCAATGCTACCGTTGTCTATAAGACAAACTTCGGCAATAACTCAAAGTTGGTAACGATGGAAAGGCCTTTTACCCCTATCACTCTTATTGGGAAAGGTGATGATGGATCTATTTATGAGATACCAATGCTCAAGATGAAGACGGAGCAGGTTTCATTTACACTTCATGTGCCCTACACAAAGATAAAATCTGTCGAGTTCTATATCAAATACAAGGGTGACCCCGAGGAGTTTCTTGTGAATTTCGGGAACATCTCGGACCCCAGTTTGACCAGGCCCATTGAAAACAAGAGCCTATACTGGCTAAGATGGGATAGGGTCGAAAGCAACGGCCTTGCACTTTTTCAAAAGAGAAAAAAGTTTAGGACAATTCCTGATTTCCTGAATGCCCTTCCAGAACTTGCCTCAAGAAGGGAAGGCGCGAAAGAGATTAAGATTTCATCGTATTATTACGATCTTGCGCAACCTGCTGACCCAAGGATTGACGAAAGAAAAGTAAATACCGGTACCAGCATAAATAACACCCTACGAGGTCCACATACTTTTTATGTGTTTGTTAAGGACAAACCACTTAAATTTTCATTCTATAAGCAGGAGTTGAACATGTTTGAGTCTCCCTATGACCCTGATACACTTACGGTCACAGTATCAAAGGGTGATGAGAGATTGTTTACAAAGGCAATTCCTGGCGATGAGGTAATGACAAATGAACCATCAAAGCCGGTGAAGGAAAATATTGAAGTTCGAGGGCTGAACCCAGGTGTCTATAAGGTAGATTTTGTCTGTAATATGGATGTTGTTGTTAAGAATCTTAAGTTTGCTCAAAGATATGTTGTTTTAGATGGTAAGGTGTTCATTTCTGATAACAAGATTCACAAGATAGGTCCCACAAAAGGAGCAACTCTTTATACGAATAGTAATTCACTTGGTATAGAAGTCTGGCATCAGGAGTCATTCCAAAGGCTTATGATTAACGACAGCCAGAAAGTGACAGTCGACTTTCTTGGCCATAAGGATATCGAGGTCGAGAACTTTGGCGAGCTAAACAAAATAGAGGTTGAAAGAGGTAGTTTGATAATATCTTCGCAAGGCAGGTATTTTGCATTTTCTAATGACTCATATTTCAATCCTAAACCTCTTGATGTATTGCCCTTTAGCGAAAACATTCCCCTTGAAGATTTAGATTACATAATTGCCAGATACACAAATCCGATAGTTAAGAAAGGCTGGAAAGAGACAAACTTAAGCGTTGACTTTCCACCTTCTACTGTGGCGGGTAAGTATATTCGTGTCACCCTTATTTCTCCTGGTATTGAGAACACGGTGTCAGGCGAGCTTTTGATTAGTTCAATGAGGATTAAACTGATTAAGTAGTCGGAATTCTCATTTTTTATTGTTAAGTCTTTGAAATAAAGTCTAATGATTTATTTTCTTTCTATGGGAATGTCAAGAGGATGTTTTGGAGGTAAAAGGTGCGTTTGAAGATCAAACAGATGTTTCGCTTCTTGCAAGATACCCTGGAGGATTTATTCTTAGCCTCGCTAATAGTTTACCTGATATTTATGCTTCTTGAAACTTTGAAAAAAGGATTTGTAAGTTTCTTCGTTAACATCGGTGTCATTGAGGTGATCGTCTTGATATCTGGAGCTCTGGCACTGTTGTCGAGGAAAGGGCCAGAAAGGACGAGCGAAGTGACGAACGTGATAACAATCACTAAAACAGACCTTCGCATAGTAATAATCCTGGCAATAATAAATGCTGCTATTATTTTCAAAGTTGCCCTGTCTTTGGGGGGTATATCCTATTTTGTGTCGGCTACTGCGGGGTTGGCTATCGCTATTGCAATTTTGGAATTACAAGCAGGGTCAATTTCTGAAAATAGGCACTAAGAGGTCGCGCCCTTGTATAGAATTTCAGGGGATGGATACTTGTTGAATATATTGGAAAGGATAAAGAATAGGGATAATATTTTCAGAACTTTTTCTAAAAGAGAAGTGATTTTCCTTTTCATGCTCATTGTCTCAACGTTCCTTCTTTACAATAAGTTAAACTTTACAGAGAGCCGATGGACTCTTCATCCCGATGACCATGATGTTGTTGTCTTTGATAAGGTTCTTTTGAAAACAGGAAAGTTATGGTTCCAAAGTCCATATAACGATATATATAATACCAATGCATTTTATCCTGGAATCCACGATTTCAAATGCGATCCTTCGAAAGGACATAAAATAAAGGCGGCATATTCACCTGGAATTTATTTATTGACAGCCCCCGGGAATTTGATCGGATTCAGGGGCCCATTCGTCATAGTTGCTATGTTTGGAGTGATTGGCTTGCTTTTCTTTTATCTCATGATGAGAGAATTATTCGGTACAGTGGCAGCAATGGCATCTTCCATCTTTCTTGGGTTTTCAACTGCATATATTTTCTGGAGCAACATGTTATTTTCAAATATTCCAGCTCTAACGTTTTTTCTGATTGGGCTATATTTCCTTGTTAAACTTACGAAGAAACCTTACTTGAGAAGATACTACATTTTACCAGTGTTTTTTATGGTCTTCACTTTATTGATAAGAGGTGACTTTATTTACCCGATTGGAATTTCTATCATCCTTGTTGTTGTTCGCTATTACCGCGAATTAAGATGGAGGCATATATTTGAGACTATCATTCTATTTGCGGGTATTGGAGCAACAGTTGCTTTGGTTAATTTTGTGACGTCTGGTTCGGTTCTTAACATTAATCCGAAGAACTTTGGATTCTCAAGCATCTTTCAATTCCTTATAAAGTACCCACTTGTAGGGGCGAATATTACAGCAATGAAGAAAAACGTGACGATGTATATCTACCAAATTGCTCCAGCCCTTACCGTTCTCGGAATATTGGGATTCTTGTACTGTCTAAAGAGTGATATTCGAAGAAACATATTCTTGTGGATATTTTGCCTTGTCGGTATCTTTGCTACTTATTATTATGGTAAAAATGCTTATTACTGGGGGTACGGTAGTGCCTGGTTAGCTTCGAGCTATGTCAGATATTTCCTTCTCTCTTTTATGTCCCTTTCAGTATTTGCCGGTATATTTGTTGAAGAGCTTCTTAATAGAATTAGCTTTAAGAAATTAGCTGTTGGAGTTTGTGCACTTGTCCTTCTCGTGTACATTGTCGTATCCTTAAACACTGTCGCTAATGCGGAGTTTGGTTTGAACTGGGTGGAGTCCTGGAATGAAAGTGCGAAAAAGGTCAACTATTACTTCGAAAGCGTTCCGAAAAACTCTGTAGTGGTTGATTACACCAAAGATGGTTTTTATCAAAAAATGATAATTTCAAGGACTGTTTTTAATCCTCGAATTCTTGAAAAAAGGGACAAAATTCAAAGAACCGTTCAAATTCTTGCTGATCTCGATCGAAAGGGAATACCGATATACTTAATAACTAATCCTGAACGGAATATTTCCAACGTTGAGGCTCTTTCAAAAGAAGCAAACTTTTTTGAACTTGAACGCGTTCCTTATATGATCAAATTCGAGGTTGGGGGAGTCGATCCAATAATATATAAGCTGTTATTTAAATAATGCAGGTTAATGAGAGGTTAAGGGCAACGATAGTTTGGAACAAAATCACTTTGATGTTATTGGAGGTTTAGGAAATTTAAACGAAACAATGCTGTTTAAATTCTGACAAAGTTATAATAGAAATGTTAGCACGAAGATTAAGAATTAGAGGAGGTTAGATTGATACCTGTAGCGGAACCTTGGATTGGAGAGAAAGAACTTCAATATGTCACCGATTGCGTTAAGAGTGGATGGATTTCTTCTCTTGGTGACTACGTTATTGCTTTTGAGGAGAGGTTTGCTCGCTATTGTGGGATGGAATACGGAATTTCATGCGCTAATGGTACTGTGGCGCTACACTTAGCACTTGTAGCATTGGGTATTGGAGGAGGTGACGAAGTAATTTGCCCTACACTTACATTTATTGCAACTGCTAATGCAATTTCATATACCGGGGCAAAGCCAGTCTTTGTTGATTCCGAGCCATATACTTGGAACATTGACCCAGAGAGAATTGAAGAAAAGATGACGAAAAATACTAAGGCTATCATTCCTGTTCATCTTTATGGTCATCCTTGTGACATGGACAGGATATTGGAAATAGCAAGAGCTAATGGACTTTATGTTATTGAAGATGCAGCAGAGGCACACGGTGCGAAATATAAGGGCAAAATGGTTGGTAGTATGGGAGATATAGCATGTTTCAGCTTCTATGGTAATAAAATAATCACCACAGGGGAAGGTGGAATGCTGCTTACGAATGACGAAGATATTTTTGAAAGGGCAAAATTGCTTAGGGACCATGCGATGTCTACCACGAAGAGATATTGGCATGAGTTCATCGGATTTAATTACAGGTTTACAAACGTCCAGGCAGCCATAGGGCTTGCCCAGCTTGAAAGAATTGATGAGATAATCAAAATCAAGAGAAAAAATGCAAAACTTTATAATTCGTTGCTAAAAGACGTCGAAGGACTCACTTTGCCTCCTGAAATGGATTGGGCAGAAAATGTTTTCTGGATGTATTCAGTGCTGATTGAAGATGATTTTCCAGTTGTGAGAGATGAATTAGCTGATAGCTTAAGAGAACGTGGAATTGATACTCGACCATTCTTTTGTCCTATACATGTGCAACCGGCTTATTCTGAGTACAACAGCGAGAGATTTCCGGTGGCGGAGGAACTTGCAAGGAAAGGGATCAACCTTCCTTCTGGTACAACTTTAATGCGAGAAGACATTCAGAATGTAGTTAGTGGAATCTTGTCTTGTATAAGTTAAACTAAAGATCGAGTCCAGCTTATTTCATTTAGTCCTATTTGGCATGGGGTCAGCGCCGAGATAGGTGAGAAATTGGGTTAAGGTTCACTAATGGATAAAAAGGCGTTACTAAAAAAAATGCCTCTGGTGGGAATATGGGGAATTAATCACTTGCTTATTTGCTTGTTTCATAACAATCAGCTTGCTGAGGGCTATTTGAGGGGTAAGAGGTATGCAAGAATAATCAAAGCAATTTACCCTCTTTATATTGGGAAAAACGTCATAATCAGAAATAAAGAAGCTGTTGTGTTTGGTGAGAATGTTTCAATTTCCGATAATGTCTACTTGAATGGTGGCAAGTATTTAAGGATTGGAAGCGATACCCATGTAGATGTTTTTTCCTCAATATATGGTCTTGGCGGAGTCGAAATTGGCGAAAAGTGTGCAATTGCGGCAGGGGTGAGAATTTATTCTCAAACAAATCAATATGGTTATGAACCTTCTCTTCCTGTGGTGGAACAACCAATAAAGTATGCACCTGTTAAAATTGGCAATGATGTATGGATTGGAACAAATGCAGTGATTTTGCCAGGAGTTACAATTGGGGATCATTCGGTTGTTGGTGCCGGTTCGGTTGTTATTTCTGACATTCCTCCGCATTCTGTTGTGGCAGGCGTTCCTGCGAGGGTTGTAAAGAAACGAATATTGAGATAAGGTTATTAGTCCATCATTGACTGATAGATTTTCAATGTCTCTTGCGCTGCATTTTCCCATGAAAGTTGCTTCGTACGGTTCATGCCTTTTTCAATGAAATGGTTCCTAAGCGAATTATTGTTAAGCATCTCAATAATGGCGTCTGCTAATTCTTTTGTGTCCAGTGGGTCAGTCATCAAGACATTGTCCGGACCAATTGTTTCAACTAGCGGTGGAATATTTGACGTTATGACTGGTGTGCCGCATGCCATCGCTTCTAAGACTGGCATACTGGTTCCGCCTTCAGCTAAGGTGGGGATTACAACTAAATCGCAAAGATTGTAAATCGCTGGTAAGTCTTTTTCTTCCACGTAGTCAATGATTAGCACGTTGTTGTCTATTTCAAGTTCATGAATAAGAGAAATTAATTGTTGCCTCTTATTTTTCCATTGTGGCCTTCCAATTTTTAGGAAGAAGATGTCTTTGTTTTTTCTTCTGGCAAGCGCGAATGCTTTTATAAGGGCAGAAACGTTTTTTCTTGGCTGTTCAGAACCAACATAAAGAACTATGTTTTTATCACTTGGCAGACCATATTTTTCTTGTATTAAGTGATTCTTTGGCGAAGGTTTGTACTTTAATATGTCAACCCCTTCATAGACTACATGAATTCTATCTTCAGGGAACTCGAGTTTCCAAACAATCTCCCTTTTTGTAAAGTTTGAAATTGTTATTATTTTTTCGGATTTCTTGAGACCACTGACTCTTAACTTCCACCAATAGTGCTTAAGTGACGATGTGTTTATCCAGGGGATGAATAAATCATAACAAGTCGCTATTGTTTTTTTCAAATCGACTAAGCAGTTAATATAGGTGTAATAAATTGTAGGAATATGTTTGACGTTGTCTTTTTTTATCTTCTTCTTTACGACAAGGGGGTAATAGAAAAGCCCAGCCCAAATATTTCCTATGGTGGAATTTGGCTGCGAATATTGTATCTGGTTTATAGTTATCACCTTTTCTAATCGTTTGTGAATCTCAAATTGGTATTTAGAAATACCGAACATTTCTTCGGTTTTTGCACCAGATATGTAGTCTATTTCCATTTGAGTTGAGAACCTCCTTTACTTGTTTAACTTCTAACCTTGCTTTTTTCTTAACTTTTGTGCAAATATCACGAGGGAACTAAAAAATAACATTCCTGTGTCATTGACTATTTTCTTGAATAACTGACTTTTGTCAATGTGGCCTTTGACAGCATTGTACCGTACCAATTTCCTGGACTCGAAACTTTGCACCTTATGCTTCAGCTCTCACTGAGCGTTCATAGAAGGATTTGCAAGCGTTACGATCCTCTTATGGGGCGTCGCTTAGGCTTCCCCCCACTCACTTTAGCCCATCGGGGTCTTTTCTTTCATTCTCTCTTGAATAGGACCATCTCTTTGACTCTTAGAATTAACATAAGCATGTGCCCAAAGAAAGTGGAGCCAGTATAAGTTATAATTTACTAACGGGAGTTTAGTCGCTCTACTAAAAAACATCAAGAAATAATAGTCTTGCCCTCAACAAAGCTTGAGGTGGTGTTGTGATAAGAAAGTCTTTAAGAATTAGAGAAACCTCATACCTGACTGTTATCTATGGTGCTATTCATGACCATTACAAGAGAATACCTGTTGGATGGCAAATAGTAATTAGGAAATGTTTCTATCACGCTAGGGCTCTTATCAATGTAATCTACTGGGAATACGCTCGTCGCCTTTTGGCTAATGTGGCTTGGTTTATTAATAGAAATAAGAAAATTAGAAATATTAATCTTTATGAACAGAAATTTTATTCTCAGAATGGAGAAGACGGCATCATCGAAATGATTTTCAGAAAAATTGGAACAACCAATAAATTTCTAGTTGAATTTGGGGTTGGGGATGGTTTTGAATGTAACACACGTTATCTTATAGAAAAAGGAGGATGGAGATACTTACATATGGATTGCGAGGACCATGGCGAAACCTATACCCAAGTAAAAAAAGAGTTTATAACCGCGGAAAACGTTAACCAAGTTTTCAGAAAATACGATGTTCCCGAAGAGTTTGATTTATTATCTATTGATGTTGATTATAACACTTATTGGATTTGGGACGCACTTGAGCGCTTTAGGCCAAGAGTTGTGATTATCGAATACAATGCAACAATTCCTCCTAACGAGTCCAAAGTTGTAAAATATGACCCATACAGAGTTTGGGATGGAACTAATTATATTGGGGCAAGTTTATTGGCTTTAGTAAAGTTAGGCAAGAAGAAAGGTTACACGCTTATCGGGTGCGAAAGTAATGGCATAAATGCATTCTTTCTCAGAAATGATTTAGTGAGTGAGAATTTTGTTGTTCGTCCAATAGAGAAGTTATACAAACCGTATCGATATTGGTATTTCAAGGACGGGCAACTCTTCACTTGCCCTCCTTCAAGTAATGAGGAGTTTCTTTCAATATAAAAAAGACTCACTCGTTCCAATGGCAAAATATTATTCGATCATGCCTTTGTTGTTTAACATCTAAACACTTGGCAAATTACGTTGTTTTGCTATTAGCTATCGCGAGAAATTCGGTCAAAGAGCGTACTAAAAAATATTGTCCACTAAGGTAAATCGCTGAATTCATTTGCGTGCGTTTAAGAACATCCGAATTAATGGCACTTTAGCTATTAACCCTCTCATATACTGTATCTCAGAATCAGAAAAGACCTTAAAGGCAAAAAGGGAAAGCAGGTAGGTAATTATCCCGACTACTACAAGAACGAACAACTCAACCCCCCCTGTAATGGTAGTTTTTTCTAAGGCAAATACCGAAATGCCCATGATTCCTCCAGAAAATATAACCTTTGAGGCAGTTTCCCATGGGAAATGCCATCTTAAGTATTTAAGTGACATGAAAGTTGCGATAATAAAATTTAGGACATAGGAGATAAATGTTGCCCATGCCGCTCCAGTGAAGCCAAATCTTGGTATTAGGATAAAGTTAAGTCCTATGTTTGAAAGGGCTGAGACAGAAAGCGGAATGAGATATCTACTCGTCTTTTTTTTGAAGCTGAAGGACATTGCGGGTATCCAAACTAATCCCAAGAAGAATGCTCCTAAGAGCAGCGGCAAGAACGCGACTTCGCTTCGCCAGTACCTTATGGATGTGATTTCTTTCATTAAAGGAATCCTGACAAACCATAGCCAAATTACAGTTGGTAAAAGTATTATTAGGAAGTATCGTGTTAAATTTCTTATTAGAGATTGGGTCTTTTCTTCCCCTTCATTTTCATAAACTTTCATCAACACGGGGGTTGCACCCGCTTGAAGCGCGCCGATAACTAACCCAACAGTCGCCATTATTAAATTGTAGACTAATGAATAGAGACCTACCTGGTAAGCACCTTTGAAGCCCTGAACCATGAATCTATCAGATACGGATAAAATTTCCGAAAGGAGAAACGCTGGTATTAGGGGCAGCCCATATTGCATGAATTCCCTCATCAGTCTTGGAGAATAATTTTTCCACCTTATTTCTTTCCAGACTGGGGTAGTTGAGAGTTCAAAGGGAATTGCTATTATTAACACCCCAAGCCACCCTAAAAACATTCCTGCAATACCAGCTCTTAGAAATGCTACTATTGCAGCGCCGATAAGGCACCTTCCAAATTGAACAAAGACCGTAAAGATGGCGTACTGCTTGCTTAGCTGGTGTGCTTGAAGTATAGCAAGAATTACACTGAAGATGGTGAGAAATGCAAAAACGAGAAATCCGAGGCATATGATGAGCCTATATTTTCCAAGTGGTATGAAAAGTCCTATTATTAACAAAAAAGAAAAGTTGACAAGGAGAAAGTGTGGCATGAAATGAAAGACTGTAGAGTAGAACACACCAAGCTCTCTTTTCTTTAGGTACTCGGGATAGAATCTTAAAACGGCGCTGCTAAGCCAGACCTGAAACACAGGAGATGCAATACCAATCGCAGTTACTACGAGGGAATATATTCCGTATTCTCTGGGTTCGAAGAGTCGGGTCAATATTGGAATTGAGATAAATGCGATAAGGCCGGATACAGCGTAGCCTCCCAAATACCAGCTTGAGTCTCTACCTATTTCCAAAATTTTTTCTCTCAAAATAGACTCCCTTTAAGGTTTGAGTTGTGAAGTCTTTTGTTTTCAGCGGAATAATAATATCCTTTGGACCTCACATTGGGAAGAACAGGAAGAAAATTGCTGGATGTTTTGCAAGTTCTTTCCCTATAGGATATGTTCTTGTGCCGATGTGTTTCTCGGCTTACGCCATAATGCATTGCTGGGTCAGTGTCATGTCAGAGTATTGCCATGCGAGCGACAGCAAACACTTCAAAAGAATTCTTTGACCGAAACTATTAGTCTATGTTGTTATAAAATAATCAGAAGAAATACCTAAGGATTACAGGGTCTCTAAAGGGGAGGACTTTTGAATAAGGACGAGATAATAGCAGAGATAAAATCATATTTCGAGAGTAAGTCAGATGCTTTCGATAGAGACATGGCATTTTTGTATGGCTCGAGGGCAGCGGGATTTCCAAAGGAGGAGTTAGATGTAGATATTGCTGTTATGTTTTATAGGGAGATGGAAGAACGGGAGGTTTTTGAAATTCTGACAACCATATCCGTTGAACTTACGGAGCATTTGAAGAAAGAAATTAGCGTCCTTTTTATCGATAGGGAATTGTCAAAGCCGATGGTTCATTATAATGCTATTGCTCATGGAGTTCCGGTCTATATAGGTGATTTTATGAGATTTTTTGATATGAAATTGAAAGCCATACATAAAATGGAGGACTTTTGCGTATTTGGTATGAAATGGCAGTCCGAAATTGTAAGAAAGCGACTGGAGGCTTTGAATCGTGCCTGAGTTTCATTATGCAAAGGGGGGAATACTTGATTCTCTTGCTTTTATTGCAAGACAGATAGGCGAGATTTAAGATGAGTTTTTGTCTAAGGCGGGAGAGGATATTTCTGCGGATAGTTATGTTGGTGTTATGCGAAAGATAGGGGAATTTTTTAGTTACGGCGAGGAGGATTCAGAAATCCTTGCAAAGTTTGCTGTAAAGAGAGGCAGATTAGCACATAGGTATCTTAACTTGAGGTGGCAGGTTGCAAGTTTTTTTACTGAGAATCGAGATATTCTGAGGAACCTTGCAAATTCTATCTACGAATACGAGGAAGCAAAGCAAGGATAGTGCCTGAAAAGTTTTTAGCACAAAGCCCAGACTCATTGTCAACGCCCATGAGCAAGCCGAAAATGGTCTGGAAAGGTACTATTAGTTTGTAAAAAGTAATAATATGAGCCACTATTCTTGGAAAGGGGTTATGAGTTGAGAATCCTTCTTACTGGTGCGAATGGTCAGTTAGGATATGACTTGAGAAGAGCATGCGGTGGCAGGCATGAAATAATTGCGCATGATATTGATCTCGATATAACGGAGAGGAATAGTGTGCTCAACCGCGCAAGGGAAATCAACCCCGATATGGTAATAAATGCTGCTGCTTATACTGATGTTGATGGCGCGGAAGAAAATGAAACACTTGCATACAGGATAAACGCACTTGGTCCTTATAACCTTGCACTTGCTTGCGCGGAACTCGGAATTCCTCTTCTGCAGGTTTCAACCGATTTTGTGTTTTCAGGTGAGACCTCCATTCCATACACCGAATTTGACCATCCTTGCCCTAAGGGGGTATATGCGAAGAGCAAGTATGCAGGGGAAATTTATGTATCAATGCTTCTCAATAGGTACTATATAGTAAGGACTTCTTGGCTTTTTGGAGTTGCCGGAAAGAATTTCGTGAAAACAATGCTTTCGCTCGGTCGCGAGCGAGGAGAGGTAAGTGTTGTCAATGACCAGGAGGGTTCACCGACCTACTCACTTGATCTTGCTTACAAGATTTTTGAGATAATTGATTGTGGTACGTACGGAATTTATCATGTTTCGAATTCAGGTAGTTGCACTTGGTTTCAGTTTGCCAGAGAGATTTTCGAGGTTGCGAGGATTCGTGCGATGGTTAAGCCGATAACGACGGAAGAACTTGGAAGGCCGGCACCTCGTCCCCCCTATTCAGTCATGCGAAGTATTGCTCTTGAAATGCAAGGAATAAAGCCGCTCAGGGATTATCGGGATGCCCTGAGGGATTTTATTTTAAATGACCTGCCTTCATATGAAGGGAGTTCTTGAATGAAGTGTCTTCACATAATTCACCGCTACTGGCCCGCGCTTGGTGGTTCAGAGAAGTTTATGATTGAGGTAAGTGAGAGGCTTGTCTCAGATGGTTACGATGTTACCGTCTTTACTACCGATGCGATTGATATCCAGCATTACTGGTTGAAAGGAAAGGAGAGAATACGCGTTCCACGTGAGAAGCATAACGGTGTGGACATACGAAGATTCAGGGTCTATAAGTTTCCAAAGCATCCACAGGCGCTTAGAATTCTTGGGAAAATTCCGGGTCTTACTGCAAGAAGCCTTTTTTCCTTCCCGTCTCCTCTGGTTCCCGGGCTTCTCAGGCAGATCTGGACTTCGGAAAAGTTTGATATAGTTCATGCCACTGCCCTTCCTTACGATTCCATCCTCTATGCCGCCTACAAAATTGCGCGAAGGCAGAATATACCATTTGTTGTCTCGCCTTTCTTTCATCTTGGAGAGTCGGGATGCGATGATGTAAGCAAGTTCTACACAAGGGCTCACCAGATGAGGCTTGTAAAAAACGCAAATGCCGTCCTTGTCCAGACAACAATCGAGCGCGACTTCCTTACTATGAGTGGCTATCCTCAGGGTCGGATTGTTCTTCTTGGAATGGGCATTAACCCATCCGAGCTTTCCGGAGGCAAGGCCGAAAGATTCAGGGAAAAACATGGCGTTATGGGGCCGATTGTTACCTATATTGGACCAAGGACTTATGACAAGGGAACATTCCATCTCCTGCAGGCGATGGAATCTCTTTGGAATGCAGGGGATCCTTCAACTTTGGTTCTTGCCGGCACAGAGATTGAGGATTTTCGAAGGTACTACGAGAAATTGCCCCAGCGGATCAAGGAGAAATGCCTTGTCCTTGACTTCATCGAGGAGAAGGAAAAGCTCGATCTTCTTGACGCAAGCGAGGTTCTTGTCCTTCCGTCGCGTTCGGATTCCTTTGGAATTGTCTTCCTTGAGGCATGGTTTTATTCAAAGCCTGTCGTTGGAGCCCGGGCAGGGGGAATTCCAGGCGTGATTCGAGATGGCATCGACGGTTTCCTTGTACCCTTTGGGGATGCGAAGGAACTTGCGCTTGCAATAAAGAAACTACTTGAGGATAGAGAACTTGCGCGCAAGCTTGGCGAGGCTGGAAGGGAGAGAGTGCTTGCTGATTTCACCTGGGATAGGAAATACGAGGTCGTTCGTAGGCTTTATGAGAAGCTTGGGAGAAGTAAAGTTTGAGTGAGAAGGGATACGATGTAGAGACGATTATGGAAGCGGTGAATCGTGCCGTTTCCGCTCCTGACACACTCCTTGCTGAGTTTTGGAGGGAGAAAAAGCCTGCGGCTCCAAATCTTGCCTTTCTCTATCCACCGCACTCCCGTTCGCTCGAGGTAAACATTGATCTTGTGAGCAGGAACTGGGAGGTTGATGCAGATTTTCCGCTTGCTTCAAAGAAACGATTTACTGGTTTACTTGTTGTTTTGGTGAAGAAAATCGTTAAGGCGCTCACAAGTTGGTATATAAATCCAATCGTTCACCAGGTTAGGAAATTCAACATGCTTGTTACGAGGACTCTAAATGATGTTGGAAACAACATAAGGGAGATGGAGGATCGTATCTCAAGACTTGAGAGAGAAAATGAGGAACTCAGGGCTTCACTTGAACGTCTGAATTCTTCTGAAAGAAGGGATGGCAAAGGTGAATAATCCTCTGCCGGTAAGCATAATAGTGCTAACCTGGAATGGCATTGATGTCACAAAAAGATGTTTGACTTCTCTCCTTGAAAAAACCACCCACCCGGATTTTGAGGTGATTGTAGTGGACAATGGCTCAACAGATGGAACCTGCGAGTATTTAAGGGGAATTGCGGGCATAAAACTTATTGAGAATGGAGAAAACCTTGGTTTCGTTCGAGGCAACAATCTTGGAATTCGAGCAACGAATAGAGATGTTCTTCTTCTTAACAACGACACTGAGATTATTCAAAGCGATTGGCTGGAGAGAATTCAGGAGGTTGCTTATTCTTCTGCAGATATCGGGATTGTCGGATGCAGGCTTGTAAATGACGAGGGAGAACTGGTTCATGCAGGGACTTATATGCCCCTTCCTTCTTACTGGGGTCAGGAATATCCTGCCGGGGAGAAAGACATCGGTCAATATATTCGCTCGCGGGAAGTCGATGGTGTTATCGCTGCATGCGTATATATAAAACGTGAACTAATAGACAGGATAGGACTTCTCGATGAGAGTTACTTTTCTTATTACGAGGATACGGACTATTGCCTTAAAGCAAAAAAGGCAGGCTTTAGGGTTTTCATGTGTGGAAGTGCTACGGTCAAGCATCTTGAGAACGCGTCGACCAGCCTTAACAGGATGGATTTCTCTTCGACATTCAAGCGTTCAAGGGAAATTTTTATTTCAAAGTGGAAGGACTATTATGAAAGCATTTTCAAGCGAAATTTGACCTGGCGCTCCTTTATTTC
>Ga0315298_1006525_pt1 | contig 15888 bp, 13 predicted proteins | sample WHS_1_MG_FD_203077 | JGI IMG/M metagenome (GOLD analysis project Ga0315298, IMG submission 203077) | Extremophilic microbial mat communities from Washburn Hot Springs, YNP, Wyoming, USA - WHS_1_MG | ecosystem: Environmental > Aquatic > Thermal springs > Hot (42-90C) | place: USA: Wyoming... | reverse complement strand
CCTATGAAATACTTAAACATGCGAGTCCCATCCGGTCGAGAGGCTAAGAAAAGGATGTAAGTATAACAAATTGTAAGTCAGTAATTTAAAAATATTTACACGGATGAATACCAAACTTTTTCTTTTATGTCAGGCAATCTTTTTTGCAGGCTCTATGTGTTTTGCCCAGACGAGTAAAACCGTAGTCGAGGATTTTAAACCGGCATCAACCAATCAACCGGGACGCGAATATCCACAGGTAAATTCTGAGGGGCGTGTCAGGGTGAGAATTTCTGCACCTCAGGCACAGCGAGTCCAATTAGACATCAGTGCAGTAAAATACGATCTGGTAAAGGATACCGCTGGTATATGGACAGGCGAATCAGATCCACAGGACGAAGGATTCCATTACTATCAGCTTTGGATTGATGGAGCTGCCGTTCCTGATCCCAATAGCCTGTATTTTTTTGGAGCTCACCGCTGGGGCAGTGGTATTGAAATTCCTGCCTTTGATCAGGATTTCTATGCTCTTAAAGATGTTCCTCACGGATATGTGGTTCAGGTGCTTTTCCCTTCCAAAAGTACCAATTCTATTCGCAGGGCTTATGTTTACCTTCCTTCCGATTATTTTAAAAATGAAAATAAACGTTACCCAGTCCTTTACCTTCAGCACGGCTGGGGTGAAGATGAAACAGCATGGAGTAATCAGGGCCGAGCCCATCTGATTATGGATAACCTTATTGCCGAAGGAAAAATAAAACCATTTATCATTGTAATGACTTACGGTATGACCAATGAGGTCAAATTCGGAGAGCTCAGAAAATTTGATATAAAACCATTTCAAACGGTACTTGTAGATGAGCTTATCCCATACATAGATAACAACTTTCGAACTCTTTCAGATCAAAAACATCGTGCCATGGCTGGTTTGTCTATGGGTAGTATGGAAACCAAAATGATAACATTGGCCAATACCGATAAATTTTCCTATATCGGTCTGTTTAGTGGAGCATCCATATCGATGAACGATGTCAATAATGTGCCCGGTTTTAAGGATAAGGTTAAGCTTGTGTTTGTAAGCTATGGAAGTAAGGAAATAGACTGGATGATTCAGAGGGGCAGAGAATTTACCGGAGGCGACCCCCGTGAAAATGTTGAGGCTTTGAAAAAAGCCGGCATTAATTCTGTGCTCTATATCTCGCCAAATACCGCTCATGAATTTTTAACATGGCGACGCAGCTTGCGTGAATTTGCACAGTTGCTGTTTAAATAATAAACTAAGGAAATTGAATCGACAATAAATTTGGTATCCATAAATATTATGCTAAAAACGAAAAGCGTTTTCTCTGCGACCTTTGCGGGTTTCTTTGCGCCCTCTGCGGTTAATAATAAACCGCAAAGAACGCAAAGATATTCTTCGAAACCTTTACTGGCTATGTAATTAAAAAATAATAATATGACCGAAAATGAAATTTCAAATATTATTATAGCAAATGCAATTGAAGTACATAAAGCACTTGGACCTGGATTACTTGAAAGTGCTTATAAGGAGTGTTTATATTATAAGCCTATTACAACAAAAATTAATAGCTGTCAAAGAAAAACCAATGCCCCTAATTTATGAAGAGGTTAAATTAGATTGCGGATATAGAGTTGATATTCTTGTAGAAAATAAGGTAGTAGTAGAAATTAAAAGTGTTGACGCTCTAAATGATGTTCATATAGCACAAATACTGACCTATTTAAAACTTGGCAATTATAAGCTTGGACTATTAATCAATTTCAACGTTGTAACTTTAAAAACAGGAATTAAAAGAATTGTAAATGGTTTACATGAATAAAAATAAGAGTATGTTCTCTGCGTCCTTTGCGGGTTTCTTTGCGCCCTCTGCGGTTAATAATAATAAACCGCAAAGAATGCAGAGAGTTTATGCAGAGAACGCAAAGTGTTTTCTCTGTGACATTTTGGCTTTATGTGGTTGGTATAATTAAATTATCAGTAATTTATAATTATTTTAGAATGAAAAAAATGCAGGCTTTTAGAAAGACCAAAATCGGATTTATTTTTTTATGGATAGCATTAAACACTGTTGATTTAGTTTCAGCCGCCGAACTTAAACTTAATGACCTTGAATATTTCGAAGGTCGTGGCGTTAATGTGATGGTTTTCAGCAACCAATACAACGGTTTATTTTTCGATGAAAAAACAGCAGGGATAGAAGTAATCCATCATGGTGTAAGAACGGTAACAGGTGGAGGGATTCGATTGCAAAATACCCCCGAACAGTGGGATCTTGTCCCCGAAGTTGCAGAAAGAAAGGTCGATAAGACCAATAACACCATCGAAGTGTTGTTGAAATATCAGATGTTTGATTTCCTTTCAAAAATTGTTGTTAAGCCTTATAAGGATGGGGTATTAATCAGCGTTTTTCTCGATAGGCCGCTTCCCGATTTTCTGGTTGGCAAGGCTGGATTGAATCTTGAATTTCTGCCCTCGGCTTACTTTGAAAAAACGTACCTGATAGATGGTAAGCCGGGAGTTTTTCCGCTTTATCCTTACAGTAATTCAAGGGTTCTCCCGGTTAAGGACAAGGTTCCACAGTTTGAAGGCTTCTCTACCTTCGATGATCGGGGAAGAGGGGAATTCATTGCTCCCGAACCTTTAGCAAAAGGTAAAAGCCTGATTCTGGCTCCCGAAGATCCCGAACGATTGATTAAGATCTTCTCCGACTCAAATTTAATGCTGTTCGATGGCCGAATTTTAGCCCAAAACGGATGGTATGTCGTTCGCAGCCTTTTACCTGCCAACAAAACGGGCAAAGTACTCGAATGGTACCTCGAAATCAATAGCATATCTGATTGGATTCGTCGGCCGGTTATTGGTTTCTCACAGGTTGGCTACCATCCGCAGCAGCAAAAGGTCGCCATTATTGAGCTCGACCCTAATGACAAACCTCTGAGCGAGGCTTCGGTTTATAAAGTTACAGCCGAGGGTAAGAAAGAAAAAGTCTTTTCCGCTTCTTTGACCGAATGGGGCAGATACATGCGCTATAATTATGTAAAATTCGATTTTTCAGCAGTCAAAGATACCGGCCTGTATGTTATTCAGTATGGTGACCAGTTTACCAATGCTTTTCCTATACATAGTGCCGTATACAGTGACATATGGCATCCAACCCTCGACGTATGGTTTCCGGTGCAAATGGATCATATGAAAGTCAATGAGGGGTATCGTGTATGGCACGGCGTACCCTATCACGATGATGCCCTGCAAGCACCTGCTAATCATAAGCATTTCGACCTGTATGAGATGGGTCCCTCTACCGATTCAAAGTTCAAACCCCTTGAACGGATCCCGGGACTTGCTATAGGCGGATGGTTCGATGCCGGCGATTTCGACATCGAAACCCATTCTCATTGCAGCGTTATATCCAGTTTTGTCGATGCATGGGAAAAATTCGGACTCAACCGCGATCAAACCTATATTTCACAACATGAACGTTATGTCGATATTCATCGCCCCGACGGAGTGCCCGATTTGTTGCAACAAATCGAACACGGTACCCTTAACCTCGTTGCCCAGGTCAAAGCCGTTGGTCATCCTGTCCGAGGAATCAATGTTCCCAATCTATACCAGTACCATCATCTGGGCGATGCTTCTACCATTACCGACAATCTGCCCTACAATCCCGCTTTACAACCCTACGAGTCCGATGGTAAATCCAGTGGTACCCCCGACGACCGGTGGGTGTTTACCAACCGTAATATCAGCCTTGACTATCAGACCATAGCATCGCTGGCCGCCGCTGCACGTGCACTGAAAAATTACAACGATACCCTTGCCGAACAGTGTGTTTTTTATGCCAAAAAATTATGGGAGGAAAATGAGGGAAAAATAATTACTACTACCTCTGTTCCCGACCAGCGCCGCAATACTCAGGCCTTAAAACTTAAAGCTGCCCTCGAATTGTATATAACCATCAACGATAAGCAATTGAAAGATTTTTTTACGAAAAATATCTGGACTTCGCTCGATTCCAACATTAACGTAAATATCCTTACTGCCCTGCAGGCTTCCCCATTCATGGACAAAAAGTTCAGGGATAAAATGAAAAATTATGTTATCAAATGGAAAGATCAAAACGATAAACTTTTACAGGATAATCCCTATGGCGTACCCATCATGTCGAGGGGATGGGGAGGTAACCATTTCGTTATCAATTGGGCTATAATTAATTATTATGCAGCCAGATATTTTCCTGAAATTATAAGCAAGGAATATACGCTAAGGGGATTGAATTATATTCTTGGCTGCCATCCTTATTCAAATATCTCTTTTGTTTCGGCAGTAGGTGTGAAATCGAAAAAAGTTGCCTATGGAAACAACAGGGCAGATTTCACCTTTATTGCCGGAGGGGTTGTGCCCGGTCTTCTATTCTTAAAACCCGATTTTCTCGAAAATAAGGAAGATTGGCCATTCTTTTGGGGGGAAAATGAATACGTAATAGGTACCAGCGCAGCTTATCTATTCTTAGCTGCAGCAGCTCAGGATCTTATATTGCATTGATTATAAAAAATGTTCTGTTATGTTTCGATTTGGTAGTATTTTTCTAATATTATGGCTGATTGGCGAAAAAATTATTTTTAGCCAAAATCCGTTTATTATGAATCAATTTACCGCCGATCCTTCGGCGCATGTTTTTGGCGGGCGGGTATACGTATATCCTTCGCACGATATTCCTGCTCCGGATGGCAAAGGTTTGCGTAAGGATTGGTTCTGCATGGAGGATTATCATGTTTTCTCTTCTGACAATCTTACCGAATGGACCGACCATGGGGTTATTCTCTCGCAATACGTTGTACCATGGGTCGATACCACTACCTATAGTTTTTGGGCGCCCGATTGTATTGAGCGCAACGGAAAGTATTATCTTTACTTTCCTGCCCTTAGCCGTGAAAAAGATAGTGTTTCTGGGCGCAATTTATTTCGTATTGGAGTAGCCATTGCCGACAGACCCGAAGGTCCATTTACTCCGCTGCCCCAACCCATCAAAGGGGTAATGGGCATCGATCCCTGTGTTTTTGTCGATAACGACGGACAAGCCTATTTGTACTGGTCGCTCCGCCATATTTTTGTGGCAAAGCTAAAGGAAAACATGACAGAACTTGCCTCTGATCCGCAAATCATAGCTAATCTGCCCGAGAAAGGACTGAAAGAAGGTCCATGGGTCTTTGAACGCAATGGATGGTATTATCTTACTTTTCCTCACGTCGAACATCATATCGAACGGCTCGAGTATGCCATGAGTAAGAGCCCTGTTGGACCATTCCAATGGACAGGCGTCATCATGGACGAGTCCCCCATGAACTGCTGGACCAATCATCATTCCATCCTCGAATTCAAAGGTCAGTGGTACCTTTTTTATCATCAAAATGCCCTTTCACCCCATTTTGATAAAAACCGATCGATATGCATCGACAGCCTTTTCTTCAATGCCGATGGTACCATACGCAAGGTCGTACCCACGCATCGTGGTGTTGGCCTTACCAAAGCTTCCCGTCGGATTGAGATTGACCGATATAGCAAAATAAGCGATAGCGACGTTTCTATTGCTTTTAACGATTCCACAAATACTTTCGACGGCTGGAAAGCCATCTTGCACGGGAAAAAGGCATGGATACAATACAATGGCGTTGACTTTGAAAGCAAAAATTATAAAAATCTGACGATCAGATGTTCGGCAACGCATGGCGGTGTAGTAGAAATAAAAATCAACCGTCTCGACAGTCCGCCCATAGCCCGTATTGTCATTCAGCCGGGCAGCCAATGGCAGGTCATCAAATCGAAAGTATCAGCTTTAAAACAAGGGGTTATTAATTTAATCGTCACTACTGCCGATGACAGAAAAGTTGAAATTGACTGGCTGAGTTTTGAATAATCAAACTGCATTAACCCCTAATGGGCTGGACAAATTTTTACAAATTAGTTTTGTATTCAAAGTTGATGCGTTATCAGTAAAAATAGGAGAAACGAGCATGTTGATGCAATAAACACAACAAACGGATGAAAATTGTAAGCAACATGCGAGTTCCATCCGGCCGAGTGGCTAATAAAAGAAGGTAAGTATAACCAAATGGAAGTCAGTAACTTAAAAAAAATATTTTCGGATGAAAATTTGAATTAAATGAGAAACTCCAGATTCACAGGGAGGGGGAGACTAATGGTATTGAGGTTACCTGCCGTAAGTGGCAGATTTCCCGAAGTTTGTTTTATAATTGGATGGGTAAATTTGACCGGAAGGGACCCGATGGGCTGCTGCCCCAATACCCCATCGGGAATAAATATCATCACTCGTTTTACCCTCGACAAAATCGGAACGTGGGTTACCTTTGCTTAACAGGGTGACAAGCATTTCGTCCTGACCTTTTTTATTAAACTGTCCCAAAAATAGGGGTTTAAGACACGAATTGTGCTGTTTCTGAAAAAGTACCTGAGTAGTGCTGGATTTTTCTTGAAGAGTCTGGAAAATTTTTACAGGGATAGGGTTACCTTTTTCCCAGTAGCCGCATTTTACCATAAAAACCAAAATGCTTGCTTATGGAAAGGAACTATCCCGGTGAAATTTGGAAAAAATTACAGATTGCTGATTTGCATCCTTCGGAGCGATATGAGATTTCAAACTATGGCCGAATAAAAAGTTTTAAGACATATCCACAGGGCAAGATTATCAAGATTCCCAAAATCAGAGGCTACAGAGCTATTGTATTGAAGATGCAAAATAATAAGCCTGTTACCAAATATATCCATAAGCTGGTGGCCGAGCATTTTTTGCCCAAAGAATCGGAATTGCAGCAATATGTGATACACATTGATTTTGACAAGGAAAACAATCATGTGTCAAATTTGCGTTGGGTTACCCGTCTCACCATGTATGCCCACCAGAAAATTAACCCCAACTACAAGCGTGGAAAACGATATAATGCCAAATTAACCGAGGAACAGGTGCTCGATATAAAAAGGAAGCTACAGGATAAGAGCGTAAAACTAAGTGTTATTGCCCGTGAATTTGGCATCACGCATACACAGCTTAACCGTATTCGCCAGGGGCGCAACTGGGCACATGTGAAAGTCAGCTAACAGCATTAAGCTGCAGCTTTCTGATTCCTGTAATAAGCTATTAGCGTGCTGATGGTAAGTAATACCACAATCACGGAACCAATCATGGCTATTTTCTGTCCCAGATAGTACGTAGCAGGTTCGAACCTGAATTCAAGGGTATGCTCTCCGGCAGGTATTACCATGGTACGTAGAATATAGTTGGCCCGTCCGTGAGGATACTTTTGCCCGTCGAGGTAAGCGTTCCAGCCTTTTTCGTAAAATATTTCCGAAAATACTGCCAGTTGGGGCTTGGGTGCCTTAACCTGGTATGTCAGCACATGTGGTTTGTATTGAGTTAGTTGTATGGTTGCGGTACTGTCGAAGATACAACTGTCGGCTCCTGGCAAGTTTTTTTGCCAGCGCTTGTCAACAATGGCTTCTATAGCTGGATTGAAATTTTTCGAATTCACTGCTTCATATTCCTCGTCGGGCGAATTAACCCACCTTACCGACCGAACAAACCATGCATTCCCCAACCGTCCTGTGTTTACCAGAGGATCAGCCTCGGTGTTGTAAATAATGTACTTGCAATTGAGCATGTTGAGGATGGGCAACTGACGATAAAAATCGCTGTCGGGCAAGCGTTTTTGAACCGACAAATATTGTTGAACAAAATTAATATCGGTACTCAGCGCCCCATCGATCATATCCTGATAACGGCGCAGCTTGGCCCCGTGATAACCACCTATCGATTTATGGAAATAGGAAGTATAACCATCGTTAAATACGCTGCGGGTAAGATTTAAAACCCGGTAATGAGGATCGGTATCCGAAAGTATAACTTCATCGGCATGAGACTTTACAAATTCGGGTTCTGATTTGGGAACAAAATAATCCTTGTTCAGATACCTGCGATCGACCGACCACATATCGACCAGAATAAGCAGAGCCAGAGGTATGGCAAAATATTCGAGGCGGAAAGTTTTTTTTACATACCACCAGAGCAGTCCCCCTGCAAGAAGCACATAAACGAGCGAACGGAAAGCATCGGCACGGAGTATCTGCAGTCGATCCTCGCGCATGGCCGCCAGTAGATTCTCGATAGCATCGCTGGGCCAACGCGCTGCACGGAGTTGTTCGGTTAGCTGGGCGTCGGACAAACTGGTAAAGTCGAAAAACCAACCCGGTAGCAGTATAAAAACAAGCAATAGTCCGCCTACAATATAGGCCGTATACTTAATGGCTTTGATCGTCTCCTGTTGTGAAACCTTTTTTTCTACAATATTTTTCAGTCCCCAGAATCCCAACAGCGGGAATGCCAGATTGGCAATTACCAGAATCATGTCGACGGTCCGGAACTTATTGTAGCCCGGGAAGTAGTAAAAGAACAGATCGCTTAGCACGCTGAAGTTTTTCCCCCACGAGAGCATGATCGATAGTGCTGCAGCAATGGCCAACCACCATTTTATCGGTCCTTTTACCACAAACAGCCCAAGAACAAACAGAAAACAGATAATTGCACCGAAATAGGCAGGTCCCACGGTAAATGGCAATTTTCCCCAGTATACCGGCAACTGACGGGCTACTTCTGACGGGATGCCTACGTTCTTAAGCTGTTCGGCCGTTTTCGAACGTTCGTCAAATCCGTTTACCCCTGCTCCTACAAAATTGGGTACCAGTATGGAGAATGTTTCGGCCATTCCGTAGCTCCACTGAAAAGCGTAATCCCGATCAAGACCGGTAGATTTTTTAGGCTCGTTGTTATTCTTGGTTAATTCCGATGGTCCTCGCATGCTATATTTACTGTATTCGGCGGTGGTCAGCAGGTTGGTGGCAACCGGTAAAATCGACAATGCTGCCGCTATCACAGCAACGATTGCAGTAATAATATAGTGCTTAATTTCTTTTTCCCGAAATGCATAAAACAGATATACCAGAAAGAATATCAGTACTACCAGAAAAGTGTAATAGGCTATTTGAGGATGACTTTGCGAAACAAGCAATCCCGTAATCAGCAGTACTGCCCATCCGCCGTAAAGATATTTTCGCTGGTAAAGCAGTAGAATGCCGGCTATTACTGCTGGCATGAACGCTATGGAATAGGCTTTGGTAATATGTCCAACGGCGATGATAATGATATTGTACGAAGCAAAGGCATAGCCAATGGCTCCGGCTGCACTTAACCAACGGTTGACCCCCAATACCTGCAGGAGAAAATAAAACCCTAACATGAGCAAAAACAGGATGGCTACCGATCCTCCCGGGAGCCCAAGAGTAAGAACCCGCCGTATATAGCTATAAATGTTATAGGTTTTACCCAGTTTGATCAGGTAAGCAGGCATGCCCCCAAACATCGAGTTGGTCCACATGGGTTCCTCGTCCGGATGGTTTTTTTCCCACTGAATAAGCTCGTTGGCCATACCGCGTGCATTGGTCATATCCGACTGGCGCAGCTGCTTGCCCGAAAACTCCGGGTAAAAATACAGCATGCTCAGTACTATGAAACTGACAATGATGGCCACCTGCGACCATACATTTTTGTTTTTCAGGAAAGATAAACCGGAAGCCATGTGTCGATTTTTTAGATTAAAAAATTAAATTTTTTCAAGCATAGAGCGCAGACTTACTTTTTCGCCCATATAGCGTACCAATCCGTCGATGGGGATACGTTCCTGTTGCATAGTATCGCGGTCGCGTACGGTTACAGTGTCGTCCTGCATGGTTTGATGATCGACCGTTATGCAGTAAGGGGTCCCTATGGCGTCCTGACGACGGTAACGTCGGCCTATAGAGTCTTTTTCATCATACTGGCAGTTGAATTCGTATCTCAACTGGCGGATGATAGCCCGTGCTTTTTCATCGAGTCCGTCTTTTCGTACCAATGGCAATACGGCAAGTTTCACGGGAGCCAGTGCCGGGGGAATACGCAATACTACACGTTCGTCGCTGGTGCCATCTTCTTTGGCAACCTTCTCTTCGGTATACCCATTAGCCAGTATCAGCAATACCATCCGGTCGACACCGATGGAGGTTTCTATCACGTAAGGTACATAGCTTTCGTTGAGCTCAGGATCAAAGTAGGTAATTTTTTTGCCCGAGAATTTGGCGTGATTTCCCAGATCAAAATCGGTACGGGAGTGTATGCCCTCCACTTCCTTGAATCCAAAGGGGAACTGAAATTCGATATCGTAGGCGGCATTGGCGTAATGGGCCAGCTTGTCGTGTTTGTGAAAACGGTATTTGGCGGGGTCGATACCCATGGCCAAATGCCAACGCAGGCGTTTTTCCTTCCACACTTCGAACCAATCGAGCTCGGTTCCCGGACGGACAAAAAATTGCATCTCCATCTGTTCAAATTCGCGCATGCGGAAAATGAACTGTCGTGCCACAATCTCGTTACGGAAGGCTTTGCCTATCTGAGCTATCCCAAAGGGAATCTTCATGCGTCCCGATTTCTGGACGTTCAGGAAATTTACAAAGATCCCCTGAGCCGTCTCAGGCCGCAGGTATATGGTCATGGCCTCGTCGGCTACCGATCCCATTTTGGTTTCAAACATCAGATTGAACTGCCGTACTTCGGTCCAGTTTCGTGTTCCGCTGATTGGACACACTATCCCACAATCCAGTATGATTTGTCGCAGTGCATTTAAATCCGTTTTTTCCAATGCCTCAACAAAACGAGCCCGAATGTTGTCAATCTCCTGCTGAATCTCAAGAACACGTGCATTGGTTGTAACAAATTTTTGCCGATCAAAGCTATCGCCAAATTTTTTGGCAGCTTTTTCTACCTCTTTTTCGATTTTGGCCTCGAGCTTTGCCAGATGTTCCTCTATCAGCACATCGGCACGGTAACGCTTTTTGGAATCGCGGTTATCGATGAGCGGATCATTGAAGGCTCCCACATGCCCCGAAGCTTCCCATGTACGGGGGTGCATAAATATGGCTGCATCTATCCCAACAATGTTTTCATTGAGCAAGATCATAGAATCCCACCAGTATTTTTTTATGTTATTCTTGAGCTCTACCCCATACTGGCCGTAATCGTAAACGGCACTTAAACCATCGTAAATTTCACTGGAGGGAAAAATAAAACCGTATTCCTTGCAATGGGCAATAAGTTTTTTGAATATCTCTTCCTGTGTAACAGCACTCATATGATTAACGCTAATTTTGGTTTCATCACGACGGACAAAAATAATGAAATTTAAAACTTATCAAAGTTTTTGTTTTATATGATCAAACGATTCTTTAATTCTGCTCTTTGTTGGCGAAGTTTTGGCACTGTCGGCCGGCGACGATTTTTTGGCTTCTATTCTGGCCTGCATGCGGTTAAGTTCGGTTATTACCCGTTCGTAGATATCATTAAATTCGTCGACATTACGGGAATAATAAAGCAGAGTGCTATCAAACTGGGCTCTGCTATAACCATGGGCAGCAAGTACCGAGTCACTCAGGTTAATGACCGGATAACGCTGCGTTCGCTGCCTGAATGCAGTAGAATTGGAAATTCCTTGTGCCAGATGATAGTCGACCAGCAAAGGGATAAGTTTATTTTTCGGAATAACATAAGGGGGAAGCTTTTCGGTGCTTCTCTGGCAGGCCAAAAGGGAAAGAATAAGAAACAAGACTAATGCATACTTTTGCATCAAAATTCTTTTTTGCAGATTTATGCAAAGGTAGATGAATTTTTTTTTTCTGTCCTGCAATGGCAAGGCAAAAGCTTTTCCCTTTACCTAATAGATCATAGCCTTATTGACGCAGCAATTATATTCAAACTGAATGGTAGTGTGTTCAATGTTAAAGTCTTCGCGCAGTACTGCCTTTACATGGTTCAGTATGGTCTCGGTTTCGCTTATACGAAAGTCTTCCTTCAGGTCAATATGGCATTCGAAATGAATATCGTTGTCATTGAGCTTCCATGCATGAACATGATGGATGTTTTCAACCGCAGGAATATTTTCAAGCGTTTTTTTGATTTTATTCAGATCAATTTCGGGGGGAGTAGCCTGAATAAGAATAAGGTATGCCTGACGGATTATGGAAAATGTTTCCTTTAAAATGTAAATTCCGATGACGAAGGTCAGCACATGGTCGAGCCAGAAAATTTGAAAACGATAAATGAATATCCCGCCAATAACCACCAGCACCGACGAAAGGGTATCGCCGATAAGATGCAGATATGCGGCACGTACGTTGAGGTTTTCTTTGCGGTGATGCAGCAGGAACGATACAGCAAGTAGATTGGCTACAAGTCCCACTGTGGCTACAATTATCATGGTAAGACCGTGGATGGGTTCGGGGTTTTGTATTCTTTCCCATGCTTCTTTAAAAATGTAAAGTACAATAACCAGCATGGAAATACCATTGAGAAATGCGGCAATGATTTCTACCCGTTTAAAGCCATAGGTCTGTTTGGGGGTAGCCGTACGGGTACTTAAACGATGCGTGAAATAGGCCAACGCCATCGAAACAGTATCCCCCAAATTATGTATAGCATCTGAAATAAGAGCATAGCTGTTCGATAAAATTCCACCCGCAATCTCAAAAAGGGTGGTGATAAAATTCAACAGGGTGGCCAAGAGCAGATTTTTTCCAATCTTCCCATTGGCATGCTTCTCATGATGTCCGTGGTGATGCGACATATTTAACGTTTTAATGTCCAGTTAATTTCAACTTCCCAGTTGGCACGTATCTTTACCGTTTCCGGATATAATTCCACACGTTCGGGTTGTCGATGCTCAGCCAGACTACCGGGGGTGAAGGTTTTGTTTCCATCGGTATCCCAGATTGCCCGAATCTGGTACTCGCCCGGCTGAAGGTATTCCCATTTCATTCGTTGTTCTCCGGTGTAGTATTGCTCGTATATTACCTTGTCTTTCTGAATTAATTGAACAATGCAAGGATAAAAAAAGTTTACGGCTTGGATATAGAGGGTTCCGTAACTTTCAGCCCGTTGTACCGTGAAATTTGTCACCAGGGTATCACAGCTCCTGGGATAAATGCACTTAAATGCCGATGGCAATACAATGAACCGGTATTTCTTTTCTGGTTCCCAGGTTTTTATTACATAAAATTTCCGCGATGAAAAACTGTCTGGTTTTAAAACAAAAGATGTAGAAACCCACACTGTGTCCTTCGCTTCGAGCAACTGGATGCTGTCGGAACTGTATTGTTGAACAGGATATTGGGTTTCGAGGGTAAGCAAATGATTGGGGTCGATAGAACCCCCAGCCGAGATCATGATTTTCATTTTATCGGCTTTTTCTTTACGGTTTTCTTCAGGAGTAAAAAAACGAAACATCAGGGTATCGGACACTTGTTTGCCCGATGCATAATAATCGACCCGCATGCGCAGAGTGTCGGCGACTGAGAGTGCGGTATCGGTCAGCCAGAACAACACACTGTCAGAACTTGCCTGCAGGATCTCTGTTTGGTATCCCGGTGTTTGACCTCGGAAATAAATGGGTTGAAGCTTTACGCTGTCGATCGTAAGGGGACGGTTGAATTTTAGGCTAAGTAATTCACGAAGTGGCCGGTAATATCCTCGTATATATTGCCGTGGATTGATCTCGGTAAACAGACGTAAATCAGCATGAAGTGCATTTTTCAGGCTTTTGAGACGGGCACTGTCTATAGTGAGTCGTTGGGTAGTATCCTGCGGAGGTAAGGTATCGGTAAGCAGGGGCATGGTATGCAGGGCAATCGACTGAGGGGTAAGGTCAATTATCGAATCGTCAAAAGCAAATGCTTCGGTGTAGGGATCGTAACGGTAGTTGAAATTTTTATCACTGAATGCATACAACCGGTATTTGCCGGCTTTGACATGATGAATATGGTAAATACCCTCTTTATTGGTTCGAGCCGTGTATAACGGACGTTGCTTTAATGGAGCCGAGTCGGACAGATCGGAGTATAGTGTTACCAGAATACGATCCGAAGGTGGCTGCATCCGGTAAGCATCAACCACCGTTCCAAATATCCCCAACGTGTCGATAGTATCGCCAGTGCTGAAAACAAATGAAAAATCTTCCAGCACATTCCCTTCGTTGTTATCCACGATGCTGTTGCCAAAGCTAAAAGTGTAAGTAGTATTTTCGTATAAGGTATCGTTATATTGAATGATCACCGACCTGTCTTTAACCCAAACCTTGGGTTGCTTTCGCAATGGAGGCGATACATTGAATTCTTTGTCAAGATCTTTCAGAACAATATATTCGTCGAAGTCAATACGGATACGATGTCCCTTAAAATTTTTGGCAAAAAGGGCGGGATTGCTGCCGGTCATTTTGGGTGGTGTAGTATCCTTAGGGCCACCCGAGATGGTGCCAATCTTGGCACAACGATACAGGATAATTGCCAGAAAAAGCCATAGTACAATCCACAAAATTTTTATACCCCTGCCCATGATGCGACTATTTCAATTCATTAAAATTAACCTTTCGGGCCGGATAGCCTGATCGGATCAAACCCGTATGCGCAGTATGAATTAACCTTTTTAGGGTTTCATTTGCGCCATGGCCATTCGTGTTTCATCGGTGCCCAAAAGGAAAACACACTTTGGCAGCTCCATGACAGCTTACCATTGAAGGGGTAAAGGTAACATTTCTTTAACAAATAGCCAAAATCGTAAATCACTCCGGGAGGTTATGACCTATTTGACCTGATATATCAGCAATCGAGCATCTTTGCCAGCTGTTGCAGGGACAGCAACCACCAGCTGTTGCAGTGCAGGTATGTATAATGAGGTTCTGGCACCATTCCCCGTAAATATTTTGGCAACGGAGGTATAGCTATCCTGAATTACCGTACGGTACTGTGGTTGGGTTGCTTGGGTTGCCGGTTTCTTTGGCGTTTGTTTGGTAGTTTTTGTTTTCTTTGCTCCGCTTTTGGCTGTAGTTTTATTCTGCGGGGCAGCTGTAGTTTTTGTCTCTTTAAGTTGCTGTTTTATTTCTTTCACTTCTTGTTTGATGACATGCAGGTACCCATCGCCGCAGGTGGCATATATTTGTTTTCTGGCCTCATCGTAATACAGTACGTTTACATCGCCGTCGATGTTCACGTCGGCTATCCTGTCGCCATTTTCGGAATTTATCACTACCAGTTTTGCGGGTTTGCGACATCCGACAAATAAACGTTTGTTGGTTGGGTCGAAAGCTAAAGGATAATTTTCGGCTGTATTGGTAAGCGGAAATGAACGGGTAATCGAATTATTTTTCAGTTCAACAACGCCTATCTCATGGGTTTTAGGCAGGTTAACAAACATAACTCCAGCCTTATCGTCCAAAGCAATGGCCTCGGGATGGGCGGGCAATTTCATGGTAGTTTTGTATTTCAGCGTATTGGCATCAATCAGGGCAATTGCACCTTCGCCATAGCCAATATACAGCATCTGAAATGCCGGGTTATACCGTACCAGACTCACGTTATTGTCAAAACGGAACGATGTTTCTTCCTTGAATGTGTTGGTATTAAATGCTCTGCACAAGCCATCCCCCAGACAGGCTACAAATACCAGATCGGCATTGCTTACATATTCAACATCGACGGGCTGCCGCAGCGACTTAACCGACCGTATTGCTTTTTTGTTTTGCAGGTCAACAATTTCCAGCGTATTGTTCGATAAAGCTGCAAGGTATATAACCCCTTGTTTTTCGTTGTAAGCCATATGGCCTAACCGACCCGGAATGTTTTGCAGTACAATGGTAGTTAATGGTTTAAGGTAAGTGGTATCCTCCTGCGCTACACAAAACGGAAGGAAAGAAACTAATGTCATCAACGTCAGATGAGCTTTGATACATTTATTGGGTTTC
>Ga0315298_1006524_pt1 | contig 15890 bp, 9 predicted proteins | sample WHS_1_MG_FD_203077 | JGI IMG/M metagenome (GOLD analysis project Ga0315298, IMG submission 203077) | Extremophilic microbial mat communities from Washburn Hot Springs, YNP, Wyoming, USA - WHS_1_MG | ecosystem: Environmental > Aquatic > Thermal springs > Hot (42-90C) | place: USA: Wyoming... | reverse complement strand
CGGAGAGCAAGTGCATCTTCTCTCGACCCTCCCGGATTGCGACCATCTTTCGGGAAATCTGTTCTCGAAGGGCCCTGCAGGTGATCTCAAGCTGATCCCGCCGAAATTCAATTCCCTTTCGCTTCTCCTCCAACGAGGCCAATAGGACTTTCCGCTCGGTCATCTCCCGGGCCAACTGTTCGTTCTCTTCCTGAACCTTTCCCACCAGCGTCTTGAGCCCTTGGACCCGCTCCTCCTGCTCACGCCTCGCCATTTCGCCCGAGCCCATACGGGAGACCAAGTCCTGTTTTTCATTCTCTATCTCCTGATCCTCCTCCTCCAGTTGGGCCCCTTCGAAATGGAGCACCTCTTCCTTCTCCTCCAGCCGCGCGAGCTCCCTCCTCAGCTCCTCGAGATCTCGTTCCTGATGGAGAAGCTCGATCTCTTTCTCTTGGATCTCCTTTCTTCGTTGATCGAGCTCCCTCTCCTTTCCTGCGATGGCCTGCCTCAGCCCCTCCTCTTCGTTCCGGAGGGCCTCGTACGCCTCTTCCCCTCGATGGATTCGCTCCTCCAGCTCCCTCATCTCTCTCCGGCGCTCGAGGATCCCGAGCCCTTGGTCCCAGCTTCCGCCTCCCATAGCCCCTGAGCGCTCGAGAACGTCCCCACCCTGCGTGACCAGGACGGGAAAATCGCCGTCTATGGACCGAAGGGCCTCCTCCCAGCTTTCCACGATGCCCACATGGCCGATCAATTCCTCTGCAATGGACTCAAAACCTTCTTTCACCGTGACGTATCGGAGCAAAGCCTTGGGCCCTTCCTCCCTTAAAGGCTTCGAACCCTGCCGCAAGACTTCTCGAAGCTCTCGGGGAATGAAAATCCCTCTTCCCAGAGAGCCTTCCTTCAAGAAGGCGATGGCCTCCGCTCCCTTTTCCATGTCCTCCACAAGGACGGCCTGCAAACGGGGGCCCAGAACCGCCTCAAGGGGCACTTCGTAGCCCGCCTTCGGCTCCAGGATATCCGCGACCGTTCCAAGGACTCCCCTCCATCTCGCCTCCTCATTCTTCTTGCCGAGGAGAATCGCCTTGACTCCCTTCTCGTAACCTTCGAAGTTATCCTGAAGCTCCCGCAAGGAGAGATAGCGGGAACGATCGAGTCGTAAGGCCTCTTCCGCTTCGGCTCGCTCCGTCTGTTTCTTCCCGAAGGCGGCCTTCAAGGCCTCGAGTTCGCCTTCCCAGCGGCTCTTCTCTTCCTGAAGCGCGGAACGGAGGGCGAGGTTTCGTTCCCTTTCTCTCGTTTTTTGGGAGAGGGCTTCCTTTCGATCTTCGACCTCCTGCCTCACCCGATCCGACTCTTCCCGGTTCGAACGAATCCGCCTCTGAAGATCCTCCTGCCTTTCTTCCAGATGGGACAAACGGTTCTTCATGGATGTCAGATCCGTGAGGGTATCGATCAACCTTCCCTTGATCTCTTCGGACTCGTTGAGAAGCCTTTGGTATCGCTCTCTCGCCTCGCTGAAACGGGATTCGATCTCCTCCAAGGCTTCCTGGCCACGGCGGCACTGCTCGTCGAAGTCCTGGCGGCTTGCTTCCAGGTCCCTCCCTTCTCTCCGAGCCTCCCGCCATGCCCGAAAGGCTTCCCTCACCTCAACGAGGGATTCCCTCTCCCCTTTTTCGAGCCCCTCTCGCTCTCGACGGCAGAACTCGATCTCCCCTTCCAGTCTCTGAATCGTTCGACCCAGGTCAAAGACCTCCTGCTGCAGAGACCGAAGGCGCTCCTCTTCTTCGATCCCTTTCAATCGCATCGCCTCGATGAGCACTTCTTTACCCGAAGCCTCCGCGGCGATCTCGGCTTCCCGCTGTTGAAGGGCCTTGAGATACCCTCGCGAGGCCTCCGCCCTCTCCGAAAGCTCGCCATATTCTTGAAGGGCAAAGCGCTGCTCGATCTCCTTGATCTCTTTGCGAATGGCCTTGTATTCCTCAGCCCGCTTCACCTGACGTTCAAGAGTCGTGATCTGTCGTTTGACCTCAGCGATGATGTCTTGAATCCGAACAAGGTTCTGCTGCGCCGCCTCGATCTTCATCAGGGCGAGCCTTTTTCTCTCTTTGTACTTGGCGATTCCTCCCGCCTCTTCGATCAGAAAGCGCCGATCCTGAGGATTGGAATTGATCAGGGATTCCACGCGACCCTGCTCCACGATGGAGTAACCGTTCACGCCGATTCCCGTATCGAGAAAGAGATCGATCACATCCCGGAGGCGGCACGGAACCTTGTTGATCAGGTATTCGCTCTCCCCCGAACGAAAGAGCCTTCGGGTGACGGTAATCTCGCTATATTGCTCATAGCCGCTCGGAGAAAACCCGTCCTCGTTGGAGAAGGAGAGGTGAACCTCAGCCATACCGAGGGGCTTTCGGCCGTCGGCTCCGCTGAAGATCACGTCTTCCATGTGCTTTCCGCGGAGGTGTTTGGCGCTCCTCTCTCCAATGACCCACAGGATGGCATCGACGATGTTCGATTTGCCGCAGCCGTTGGGTCCTACGATTGCCGTGATCCCCTCTGGAAAGGTGATGTGCACCCGATCGACAAAGGATTTGAAGCCTACCACCTCGAGTGACTTGAGCCTCATGTTGGTCGCTTACTCCGTAGCCCTCTCCACCCTGATTCCGTTCATCCCGCCCTGAAATCCCCTCAACCTTCCCCTCCCAACCCTCCTCCGGCTCCGAGTGCCGACGAAGACCCTTCCGTTCCCGAGGGGCGATTCTTTTCGACATAGGCTATAGCCATCCGGAGGCGGCGGCACACCTCCTCTCGGCCCAGAGTCTCCATCACCTCATCGAGAGGAGGACTGGCCGCGGCTCCCGTCAAAGCCACGCGAAGAGGCTGGGCGATTCGTACCAACGGCTCTCCCCGGGACTCGGCAAGCCTTCGGATCAAGAGATGGGCTCTCTCCTTATCAAGAACCGCCTCGGCTGAAAGGCTGTTCAAAGCCTCTTTCAGAACCGCTACGCTCTCTTCCCCCAGAAACTTCTCCGCCGCCTTCGGTTCGTAGACGAGCTCTTGGCGAAAATAGAACTCCATCAGGTCGGCCATCTCCACGAGGGTCTTCGCCCTCTCCCGAATCGGAAGAAGGGCCTTTCTCAGGAGCTCCTCCTTGGCGGGGTCCTCAAGGCGATAACCCTTCGCCTCGAGGAAAGGCCGAACCAATCGCGCCAATTCATCGGGATCGGTCCTTTTGAGATACTGGGCATTGAGCCAGTCCAGCTTGGTGGGATTGATCGCGGCAGGGGATCTTCCCACCGCCTCGAGGGTAAACTTTTCGATGAGCTCCTCGCGGGTGAACTCCTCCTGATCTCCGTAGGACCAGCCCAGACGAACCAGATAGTTCACTACGGCCTGAGGAAGATAGCCCATCTTCTTATACTCCATCACCGACTGAGCCCCATGTCGTTTGGAAAGCTTCTTCTTATCCGGCCCAAGGATCATGGAGACATGGCCAAAGGCAGGAAGGGGGTAGCCGAGGGCCCGATAGAGCTGGATCTGGCGAGGCGTGTTGTTCAGATGATCGTTTCCCCGGATGACATGGGTGATCCCCATCGATGCGTCGTCAACGACCACGGAGAAGTTGTACGTGGGATGGCCGTCGCTTCGGAGGATGATGAGGTCGTCAAGCTCTGCGTTGTCAAACTCCACCCGTCCTTGGATCAGATCGTCCACCACGGTGACACCTTCTTCCGGGCAGCGAAACCGAATCGCAAAAGGTCTCCCGGAAGGGATGGTGGTACGATGAAGGCAGGTCCGATCGTATTTGGGCTTCGCCCCGGACTGAAGAGCCTTCTGCCGTTTCTCCTCCAGCTCTTCCGGCGTACAGTAGCAGCGGTAGGCCTTCCCTTCCTTCAGGAGCCTCTCTGCTGCCTCATGGTATAATGCGAGGCGCTCCGTCTGGTAGTAAGGCCCTTCATCCCAGTCCATCCCAAGCCAGGTCATGGCATCGAGGATCACCTGGATCGACTCACGGGTCGATCGGGCCACGTCCGTATCCTCGATGCGAAGGATGAAGACGCCGCCGAAGTGACGGGCAAAAAGCCAATTGAAAAGGGCCGTCCGGGCGCCTCCAATGTGGAGGTCTCCGGTCGGGCTCGGAGCAAAACGGGTCCTTACGGTTCCGGTCACGGTTTCCTCTCTCTTTCCAGGGTAATGGGTGGCGTGGGAAGAGTCCCTCGAAATGCCGTCACGACGGGAAAGGCGGGATCTTTTGGGAAATGCCCTTCGTTGCGTCTCCTCCCCTGGGTCCTCGGCGCTTTCTTCAGGTCCGTCGAGGCCGCCTCGGGTCTGAGCGGTTCAGATAAGAGTGTCAATCGCCTTGAGTGCCTCATCGAGTTTCTCTGGTTCGGTCCCTCCGGCCTGGGCAAAATCCTTACGGCCGCCACCCGTGCCTCCAACCACCAGAGCCACCTTCTTTATGAGATCGCTCGCACTGAAACGACCCACCAAATCCTGAGTCACTCCAGCTACCAGGATGACCTTCCCTTGATTTTTCCCTCCCAACAGGACGATGCCTGAACCGATTTTTTCCTTGACCTGATCGACGAGTTCCCTCATCCTCTTGAGGTCTTTCCCCTCCACGCGGGCGGAAAGAAGCCTGACACCCCGAACCTCCCTCACGAGACCGAGCAGATCGGCCAGCTCCTGATGGGACAAACGGGCATGAAGGGACTCCACCTCGCGCTCCAGTTCCTTTTGGTGCTGAAGGAGACGGTCCAATTTGGCGGTAATCTCTTCCGGGCTTGCCTTCAGGGCCAGGGCCAACGTCTCCATTCTTTCTTCCTGGGCTTTGACATACCGATAGGCCCCTTCGCCCGTCAGCGCCTCGATCCGACGAACGCCCGCCGCAACGCCCCCCTCCGCGACGATCTTGAACAGACCCAGGTCACCTGTCCGCCTCGTGTGGGTTCCTCCACAAAGCTCGATGCTGAAATCGGAGACTTTGACCACCCGAACCTTCTCCCCATACTTTTCGCCGAAAAGGGCCATCGCTCCCGTTTGGAGGGCTTCTTCGACCAGCATGGTCTTAATCTCCACCTCCGCGTTATCCCAAATCTTCTCGTTGACCAAGGCCTCGATCCGCTCCAGCTCCTCCTTCTTCACCGGCGCAAAATGGGTGAAGTCAAACCTCAATCGATCAGGAGCCACATAAGATCCCGCCTGGTGGACGTGGTCTCCAAGGATTTCTCTCAAGGCGGCCTGAAGAAGATGGGTGGCTGTATGGTTCAAGGCCGTGGCCCGTCTCCGCCTCGGATCGACCTTAAGGATAGCCTCCATCCCCTGGCTCACCTGACCACGCTTTACCCTCACCTGGTGAACGATCAGCTCTTCGAGAGGCTTAAGGGTGTCTTTGACCTCCAGAGAAAACCCCTGCTGATACATGACCCCTGTATCGCCGACCTGACCACCCGCCTCGCCGTAAAAAGGCGTTTTCTCGGTCACGATCTCGACCTCTTCGCCTTCTTCGGCCCTAGGAACCACCTCATTCCCCTTGAGGATGGCCACGATGGTCGATTCGCACTCCATGGCGTCGTAGCCGCAAAAGGAGCTTTTCACCCCCTGAGCGGCAAGCCTTCGATAGATCTCTTTGGTCTTTCCCTCCCCTATCCCTTGCCACGCCAACTTGCTCTTCTGTCGCTGCTCTTCCATCTGGGCCCGGAAGCCCTCTTCGTCAAGGGATAACCCCTCTTCCTGAAGCATGTCCGTGGTCAGATCGAGGGGGAAGCCGTACGTATCATAAAGACGAAAAGCGACTTCGCCCGGAAGCATCTTCTGGCCTCTTTTCCGGAGCCCTTCGATCTCTTCTCGAAGGATCTTCAGGCCCGAATCGAGGGTCTCGGAAAAGCGCTCCTCCTCATTCTGGATCACCTTCGAAACAAAGGCCTCCGTTTCCCTGAGCTCCGGGAAGGCCTCTTGCATCAGTTCGATCACTTTCAGCGAGGTGCGGTAGAGAAACGGCCCCTCGATACCGAGCATCTTACCATAACGCATCGCCCTTCTCATGATGCGGCGAAGGACATAGCCCCGTCCCTCGTTGGAGGGGAGCACGCCGTCGCTGATCAAGAAGGTGGCTGCACGGCTATGGTCCGCGATCACGCGCATGCAGACGTCGCTCCGGGCTTCTTTGCCGTAAGGGATACGGCAAATCGTCTCCACCTCTTCAAAGATCGGTTTGAAAAGGTCGGTCTCGTAGTTGCTTCTCACGCCCTGGAGGATCGCAGAGATACGTTCGAGGCCCATGCCCGTATCGATGCTCGGTTTGGGAAGGGGATGAAGGGTTCCTGTCGTATCGCGATTGAACTGCATGAAGACGAGATTCCAGAGCTCGAGGAATCGATCGCAATCGCATCCCACATTGCATTCGGGACGACCGCATCCCACCTCCTCGCCCTGATCGATCACGATCTCCGAACAGGGACCACAGGGGCCGGTCTCGCCCATGGCCCAGAAATTGTCCTTCTGACCCAACCGAACGATTCGCTCCGGAGGGATCCCGATCTTTCTCCAAAGCTCGAAGGCCTCGTCGTCATCGAGATAGATGGTGATCCACATCTGCTCCTTGGGAAGGCCCCACTCGCGGATGAGGAGATCCCATCCCATCTCAATGGCCTCCTTCTTGAAATAGTCGCCAAAGGAGAAATTCCCAAGCATTTCGAAGAAGGTGTGATGCCGCGCGGTCTTCCCCACGTTCTCGAGGTCGTTATGCTTGCCGCCCGCCCGAACACACTTCTGGGTCGTCACGGCCCGCTTGTAATCGCGAACCTCTTCCGAGAGAAAGACCCCTTTGAACTGAACCATCCCTGCGTTGGTGAAGAGAAGGGTAGGATCGTTCTTCGGGACCAGCGAGGAACTGGGCACAATGCGATGGTCCCTTTGGGCAAAGTAGTCCAAGAAAGACTTGCGGATTTCACTTGATTTCATCGTCAACCCCCTCGTCGCCGACCGTCGATCTTGGAAGGCTGGGGGCCCGGTATCTTCATCTTCTTTCCCTCCTGAGCTGAGGCCAGGGCTTTCTCCCTCTCGAGGGCCTCAAAATCGTCCCACGTCGTATCGCTCGTCGCCAGAATCCCCTTCACCCGGAGGGCAAAATCGTCGGGATTCGAGCAGTGCTTGAGGGCCTCCTCGTAAGTGATCAGCGATTCATTGAGGAGAAACATGAGCGACTGATCGAACGACTGCATTCCGTAGGTCGTATACCCTTTGGCAATGGCATCGTTGATCTCGTTCGTCTTGTCCTTTTCGATGATACATTCGCGAACCCGTGCCGTCGAGACCAAAACCTCCACCGCCGGAACCCGTCCCAAACCATCCGCTCTCGGCACCAAGCGCTGAGAGATCACGCCTTTTAAAACGCCCGCCAACTGGAGGCGAACCTGCTTCTGATGGTAAGGAGGAAAGACCGAGATGATCCGCGTGATCGTCTCCGTTGCGTTCAAGGTGTGAAGGGTCGAGAGGACGAGATGGCCGGTTTCGGCTGCTGTGAGGGCCGTTTCGATCGTCTCAAAATCCCGCATCTCTCCCACCAGGATCACGTCCGGATCCTGTCGAAGGGCCACGCGAAGAGCGCTCGAAAAGGTGCTCGTGTCGGAGCCGATCTCCCTTTGATCGATGATCGATTTCTTGTCTTCGTGAATGAACTCGATCGGATCCTCAATCGTAATGATGTGGCAGTTGCGGTGCGTGTTGATGATATCGATCATGGAGGCCAAGGTCGTGGACTTGCCGCTTCCCGTCGTCCCCGTCACCAAGACGAGGCCTCTCTGTTCGAGGGCGATGTCGCTGATCACCCGGGGGAGGTGAAGTTCGTCCAGGCTCTTGATCTGGTAGGGAACGATCCGAAGGGCGATTCGGATCTTGCCCCGCTGCTGAAAGACGTTGACGCGAAACCGCCCCAGCCCATAGACTTCGTAGCCCATATCCACTTCACGGTTCTTGATGAACCGTTCCTTCTGCCAGTCATTCATCAGGCTAAAGGCGATCTTCGAGACATCGTTGTGATCGAAGGGTTTGTAGCGGTCCCACGGCTGCAGAACCCCATTGACCCGAAAGATAGGGGGCGAGCCGACTTTGATGTGCACATCCGATGCCTCCTGGGAAAGGGCTTCCAAGAGAATTTGATTCAGATCCATCTTCTCCCCCCGAACTCATCCCACCGATTCGGTTCTGGCCACGCGGAAATTCTCGAGGATCTCCTGTTCCATCTGCTCGAGAATCTTCGGGTTCTCCTTGAGGAACTGCTTGGCGTTTTCCCGGCCCTGGCCGATCCGTTGCCCTTGATAGGTGTACCAGGTCCCGCTCTTCTCGACAAGGTTCTTTTCCACGGCCAGATCGAGGACATCTCCTTCCCGGGAGATCCCTTCGCCGTGGATCAAATCGAACTCCACCTCCTTGAAGGGAGGTGCCACCTTGTTCTTCACAATCCGGACCTTCGTCCGACTGCCGATGACATCCTGGCCTTGCTTGATGGCTGCGGTTCGTCGGACATCGAGGCGCACGGAGGCATAAAACTTAAGGGCATTGCCTCCGGTTGTCGTTTCGGGATTTCCGAAGAGGACGCCGATCTTCATCCGAATTTGGTTCACGAAGATGACAATGGTTTGGGATTTGCTGATCGTTGCCGTCAGCTTCCTCAGGGCCTGAGACATCAGCCGGGCCTGAAGTCCCATGTGGGCATCGCCCATCTCTCCTTCGATCTCGGCCTTGGGAACGAGGGCGGCCACCGAGTCCACGACGATCACATCGACGGCATTGCTCCGAACCAGGATTTCCACGATCTCGAGGGCCTGCTCTCCTGTATCAGGTTGCGAGATGAGAAGCTCGTCTGTCTTGACCCCAAGCTTCTTCGCATAGTGAACGTCGAGGGCGTGTTCGGCATCGATGAAGGCCGCGACACCTCCCTTTCGTTGGGCTTCGGCGACCACATGGAGCGCAAGCGTCGTCTTACCCGAGGCTTCGGGACCGAAGATCTCGACCACTCGGCCTTTGGGCAACCCTCCCACCCCCAAGGCCAGGTCAAGGGAAAGGGAACCGGTGGAGACCGTAGGGACCTCACCGAGCAACGCCTCTCCGCCAAGCTTCATGATCGCCCCTTTTCCGTACTGCCTTTCGATCTGGCTTACGGCCAGCTCCACCGCCTTGTCTCTGCTGCTCGATTCGCCCTTCATGGTGCTTCTCCTTCCGTTTTGGCCGCCTGAACGGCAAAAAAACCCTCCCTCATCGACCCTAGGCCTTGGGCGGGACCGCCTCCTTTTCGTTCTTCGTGGCCACGAAAGCCTCTCCTCGGCCCTCCGGTCTCACCTCGCGAAGGGCTGTGTAGAGAGGCCCTGCGGGTCGTAGATCGCTCCGGAACAGAACCACCCTCTCGACCGGAAAGGCCCCGAAGGGTTCGTCCGTGTGTCGCTCGATCCTCCAAATCAGCTCGTCCTTGCCCCGGCTTGATTTCAGCCTTCCAAGGGTCAGATGAGGCTGAAATGGCCTTCCCTCCGAAGGGAAACCCAATCGCTCGAGGCGACGTTCGATCTCCTTGTGGAGAGGCGCCAACACGTTTCCTTCGTCAACCAACCCCACCCAAATGACCCTCGGATCCTTGAGATGGGGAAAGGCTCCCATCCCCTGGAGCTGGAGGAAAAAGGGCACGCAGGCGCGGATCGGCTCTTTGACGCCCTCCACAATTTCGTCGATCCTCGACTCCTCGATGTTTCCAAAGAACTTCAGGGTAAGGTGGATGTTTTCGGGGCTTACCCATCTCACATCCACCCTCGATTCTTTGAGCTCGGCTTGGAGTTTCGCGATCCTCTCGAGAGTCGTCTTCGGAAGCTCGATGGCCAGGAACGATCGAATCAAGGAGATCCCTCGTAAGCGTTGCCTTAGGGGTTTCCCTCCAAATCGGTAAACCCAAACCCCTTTCAAGATAGAAAAACGGACGAATCCCGAAAAGATGGTAACATAAATTGGGAAAAATTCAAACGGAGCCGCCATGGCGGGGGCTGCGGCCTATTCCGGAAGGCTCCGCTCCGGGCTCATGGCTTCGGTTTCCAACGCCATCTTTCCTGGGTTGAGAATGTGATGGGGATCAAAAAGCTCCTTGACCCTTCGCATCATCTCAAGGGCCTGAGCTTCGTGCTCCAGTCTCATATAAGGTGCCTTGGCCAGCCCGATTCCATGTTCTCCGCTCAGGGTTCCTCCCAGACTGCAGGTGAGCTCAAAGATTTCCTGAACGGCTCGCCTGAGCGCTTTGACTTGATCCGGGTCGGAACGTTCGTACATGATCCTTGGATGAAGATTCCCATCCCCCGCGTGGCCGAAGATGACAAAGGGGAGGCCCTGTCGCGAGACGATGGCGGAGATACTGGCCAGCAGATCGGGAACTTTCGACATGGGAACCGTTACATCCTCGGAGACATTGTTCGTTCGAAGCTGGGCAGCGAGGCTGCCAATCGACTTCCGACCTCGCCAGAGGGCTTCGGCCTCTTGGGAGGTTCGGGCCAACTGAACGGAGGTGACGTTTTTTCCCCTGAAAATCTCCATGATCCGATCCATCTGGAAAGAGGTCTCCTCCTCGGTCCAGCCGTCTGTTTCGACGAGGATCATGGCCCGAGCAGCGGGAAGTCTCATGGAGGCGCCTGTGCGAAGCACGGTGATGGCATGTTCGTCCAGGATCTCGAGAACGCTGGGTATGATGCCTGATCGGGTGATTTCCGCAACCGCCTCGCCCGCTTCATTCAGGGTTGAGAAGGAGGCCAGGGCCGTCTTGAACGATAGGGGTTTCGGGCTGATCTTGAGCGTGATCTCGGTGATGACGCCCAGGGTTCCCTCTGAACCGACAAAGAGACGGCACAGATCGTAGCCCGATGCCGACTTCATGCAGCCCGACCCGCAGCGTAGGATTCGGCCGTCCGCCAGAACCACCTCGAGGGCCTTCACATAGTCCCGGGTCACTCCGTATTTCGCCCCCCGGATCCCTCCTGCATTGGTGGCCACATTTCCACCCAGGGTGCAGACGCTTCCGCTCGCCGGATCAGGAGGGAAGAAAAAACCATGGGGAGCGAGAGCCCTTTCCAGATCGGCGTAGACCACGCCCGGCTCCACGATGACCAAGCGATCGGGTATACGGATCTCCAGGATTCTGTTCATTCGGCTCAGGTCGAGAACAAGACCCCCTCGGATCGGAACCACAGAACCAGCAAGGCCCGTCCCGGCACCCCTGGGAACGATGGGCAGACGCTCCTCGTTCGCAAGACCGAGGATTTGAGAAATCTGCTCCTTCGTGGTAGGCCAGACCGCTGCCTCGGGTCGATGCGTATGATCCGAGGCATCGTAAGAATAGGAAACCCGATCGATCAGGGCCTCGGTGAAATTGGAAGGGCCCACAATCTGACAGAGGGCCTCCTTGATCCGTCGATCCACTGAGCGCTCCTTTCTCCGTTTTCTCCATTCTTTCACAGGGGAGGCCGCCCTGTCAAACGGCATCCCTTTCTGTTCTCGCCTTCCTCCTTGGCACCGCTAAAGGACGGTCCTCCCAAGCCCGTTGCTTTTGAAGGTCCGGGATATTATGAATGGAAACGGAGGGTCTCGGCCTCAATGCCCCTGACAAAGGCGAAAACAATTCCTTTCACGTACGTCTTACTTCTGTCCCTCCTCCTCTCCCTTCCGGGATGTGGAGGGATCGCCTATGTGTGCCATCTCGGCTGGCATCAGGGAGCGATCCTCTATCATAGCCAACCCCTCTCCGAGGTGCTCGCACAGGATGGAATCGATCCCGCTCTCAAAGGGAAGATCCTTTTCATCCAGGAAGTGAAATGCTTTGGAGAAGAGCGGCTGGGGCTGAGGAGAACGAAGAACTATTCGACCTTCGTCGACACCGAAGGGCCCGTGCTCTTTGTCGTCACGGCCTCGGAAAAGGATCGTCTCAAGCTTCGTTCGTGGTCCTTCCCGATCATCGGCAAGGTCACCTATAGAGGTTTCTTCTCCTATAAAGAAGCCCTGAGAGAGAAAAAAAGGCTCGAAGAAGAAGGACTCGATACCTTCGTTCAGGCCGCGGCCGCCTACAGCACCCTGGGATGGTTCAAAGACCCCATCTTCTCTTCCATGCTGGGGTGGGAAGCGTCGACCCTGGCCAACGTGATCTTTCATGAGATGGCCCACACGACCCTCTATCTCAAAGGGCAGACCCCTTTCAACGAACAGTTCGCAACCTTCGTCGGCAACCGGGCGACGATCGATTTTTTGAGAGAAAAATACGGCCCTACCTCGGCCGAGCTTCGCCGTGCCATGGAGGAACAGGAGGATGACCTTCTTTTTTCCCGATGGATCGGTCGGGCCTGTGAAAGGCTTTCGGACTTCTATCGCCAGGAAATCCCGACGGAACAAAAAAGGAAGGGACGGGAGGAGATCTTTCGATCCTTGAAAGAGGACTTTCGAAAAACCCGATCCCTCTTCAAGACCGATTGTTATCCCGATCTCGAAAAGATGGAGCTCAACAACGCCGTCCTCCTCGCCTTTCGCCGCTACTTTGAGAAACTCGACCGCTTCGAAGCCCTTTACAAAGAGCTGGGACAGGATCTTCGAAGGGTAATCGACTATTTTCAGGACCTGCGGGCCAAAGGAACGGACGCGGATTGGGCCCCTTGGATCAAAGAGGAGGGTTCCTAACGCTCCCTTTCCCCTGCGATGAATTCCTCGAGCATCATCCTTCCCACGTCATCAGGGTACTGAACCGGAGGGTGCTTCATGGCATAGGCTGAAATGGAAAGAAGGGGTCCACCCACGCCCCGATCCCGAGCGATGCGGCAACAGCGAATGGCGTCGATCGTCATGCCGCCGCTGTTGGGAGAGTCTTCCACGGAGAGCCTCAGCTCGAGATGAAGGGGGATCTCCCCAAAACCCCTTCCCTCCATGCGAAGGAAGCAAACCTTGTTGTCGTTTTGCCAGGGCACGTAATCGGAAGGGCCGATGTGGATGTTCTCGGGTTCGAGGGGAATGCCAAGCTGGGACTGAATGGCCTCAGTCTTCGAGATCCGTTTGTTTCTCAGTCGGCTCCGATTGAGCATATTGAGAAAATCCGTATTGCCACCTGTATTGATCTGATACGTTCTTTCCAGGCGCACCCCGCGATCTTCAAAGAGTTTGGCTAAGGCCCGGTGAATGATGGTGGCCCCCATCTGGGATTTTACGTCATCCCCCACGATGGGGATGTTCTTTTCTTCGAAGCGCCGGGCCCACTCCCGATCGGAGACGATGAAGCTCGGCATACAGTTGATAAGGCTTACACCGGTCTTAAGACAGGCCTCGGCATAGAACTGGGTCGCTCGATCGGAACCGACTGGAAGGTAGTTCAGCAGTACCTCTGCACCGGATTCCCGCAAGACCTTCTCCACGTCACAAGGCTTCTCTTCAGCCACCAGGAAGACCCGATCCTCGGGATAGTCCTTCATATGGTCGGAGTATCCATCCAAGACTTCCCCCATCGAAACGATCACCCCGGAATCGTTCAGCTCCCGGCAGAAGATCTGGGTGCAGTTCGGCTTCGCGAAAATAGCCTCCTTAAGGGGTTTGCCCACCTTTCTCCGGTCGATGTCAAAGGCAGCAGCCACTTCGATATCCCAGGGTTTGTAGCCCCCGAGATCGTAATGCATCAACCCCAAGGCCTGACGGCCACCCTTTTCTATGCCATTCTTCTGATAGAAGGCGATTCCCTGGAGCAGTGCGCTGGCGCAGTTCCCCACGCCGACGATGGCAATGCGAATAGGTCCTTTTTTCATAACCGTTTTACCTTTCCAGGTCAGAGCCACCCCGAAACCTTTCCATCCTCCAACCCTGATCCTGGGGCGGAGGCTCGAACCTTCGCTTTATCCGGATGGTCATCCCTAACATCACGAGGTTTTCAAGAAGAGGAGTGCCCCTTGGGTTAACCTCTACAAACACAACTAATTATCGTATTTCCTTCGAATTGTCAAGGAGTTGTCCCAAGAAAATGTGATGCCTCTGTTTTGCGAATGGCGAGGGGGCCCTTCTCCACAGCGTTTCGGAGGGAACCGGATTGAAGGGGAAATGGTTTACGCTTCCTTAAAAGAGTTTTCCAATCCTCTCGAGGGCTTCCTCGAGTCGGGCCTCGTCCACCGTCAAGGCCGCCCTAAAATAACCCTCCCCATATTGACCGAAGCCCACGCCTGGTGTGACCACCACCCCTGCTTCCTCCAGCAACCGTCTTGCAAACTCCTTGGACGACTCATTCCCCGCGGTCTCGGCCCAGACGTAAAAGGTCGCCTTCGGCTTATCGACGGAGAAACCGATTCTTTGAAGTCCCTCGACAAAAAGATCGCGGCGCCTTTCAAATTGATTCCTCGTTTCGTTGAAGAAGGTTTGATCTCCCCTCAGGGCTTCGGTCCCGGCCCACTGAACCGCCAGAAAGATCCCCGTGTCATAGTTCGATTTGACCTTCCCTAATGCAGAGAGGATGTGGCGGTTTCCCACGGCCACCCCCAGCCTCCATCCCGTCATGTTATAGGTCTTGGAAAGGGAATGGAATTCGATTCCGATCCTCTTCGCCTCCTTCGCCTGGAGAAAGCTCACGGGCTGAACTCCGTCAAAGTAGAGCTCGGAATAGGCTGCGTCGTGACAGAGGATGATGCGATGTTCCAATCCGAACTGGACGGCCTTTTCAAAAAACTGAAGGGGAGCGGTTGCCGTCGTTGGATTGCTCGGAAAATTGAGGTGCATCAGCCGTACCCGACGAAGATCGAGGTTTTCCAATGTGCTGAAATCGGGTAGGAAGGCGTTCTCCTTCAAAAGAGGGTAGTAGAGGGGTCTCCCTCCGGCCAGAATCGTTCCTCCCTGATAGGTTGGATATCCGGGATCCGGGACCAGGACCTCGTCATCCTGATCGACGTAGGCAAGGTGGATGTGGCCGATCCCTTCCTTTGAACCGAGAAGGGGAAGGACCTCGGTTTCCGGATCGAGGGTCACGCCAAATCGTTCCAGATACCACTCGGCAAAGGCCTGTCGAAGCTCCGGGATGCCCCGATAGGAGGAATAGTGGTGGTTCCGGGGGTCATCCAGAGCCGATTTCATGGCTCTGACGATATGATCCGGGGTCTTGAAGTCCGGGTCGCCGACACCCAGGTCGATCACATCGACCCCTTTGGCGATGGCCTCGTTCTTGAGCCTTACGACCTCGTCAAAGAGGTAAACAGGAAGAACCTCCATCCGATGGGCTTCTGAAAAGAGCGAAGCGGCCATTACAAAAACTCCCTTTCATGGTATTTTGCTCGAGGCCTGCAGGACGTCCTCTCCGGGGCTCCGCGATATAACGGGCGGGTCCATTCCAGACGTCCGGGTTCACGCCATGGGCCTGGACCTCTCGGGCTTCCCATGCCTTTCTTAACCCCCTGTGGCCGATCCTTTCAAGTCAGGGTGTCGTGGATCCGCTCCAAGGCCCAATCGATGTCTTCTTTCTCGATGATGAGGGGAGGAGCGAAGCGGATCACATGTTGATGCGTCTCCTTGCAAAGGAGCCCCTTCTTCATCAGGGCCTCGCAGAACCGACGCGCTCCGCCCGCCTCGGGATGCAATTCCACACCGATCAGAAGGCCCCTGCCACGAACCTCTTTGATGAAAGGGCTTCGGATCTCCTGAAGCCTTCGAAGAAAGTATTCTCCCATTCGGGCTGCGTTTTCCACCATCTGCTCTTCTTTGATCACCCGAAGAGCGGTCCGAGCCACAGCACAGGCCAAGGGGTTTCCTCCAAAGGTGCTTCCGTGATCCCCGGGATGGAAAACACCTAGGACCTCCTTGTTCGACAGGACGGCGGAGATGGGCAAGAATCCTCCCGACAGCGCCTTGCCGATGAGGGTCAGATCCGACTGAATCCCCTC
>Ga0315298_1006521_pt1 | contig 15896 bp, 10 predicted proteins | sample WHS_1_MG_FD_203077 | JGI IMG/M metagenome (GOLD analysis project Ga0315298, IMG submission 203077) | Extremophilic microbial mat communities from Washburn Hot Springs, YNP, Wyoming, USA - WHS_1_MG | ecosystem: Environmental > Aquatic > Thermal springs > Hot (42-90C) | place: USA: Wyoming... | reverse complement strand
CAATGGCAAAGCGCAGAAACCTTGTCGATGGAAGAGGTAGGAATGAAGATTAGGGAAGACGTGCTTCGTTCAACCGGCATTCCCGTCAGTGTTGGCATTGCGCCGACCAAAACATTGGCCAAAGTGGCTGCCCATATTGTAAAAAAATTTCCCGAACGAACGCGTGGTGTTTATGTCATCGATGATGACGAAAAAAGATTGAAAGCATTGAAATGGATTCCCGTGGAAGAGGTGTGGGGCATTGGCAGACAACATGCAAAAAACCTGAATAAAAAGGGAATTCATGTTGCTTTGGGACTGCTGCAACTATCGGATCATTGGATCAAAAAAAACATGTCGATCGTTGGCTTGCGCTTAAAAAGAGAGCTCGAAGGAATTCCTTCCATTGCCATGGAACAGCCGACTGCCAAACGCAGCATTGCAGTCACTCGCTCGTTCGAGAAAATGTACACTACGTTTGATGAACTCCATGAACGGGTGGTTACTTTTGCTGTTTCGTGTGCCGAAAAATTAAGGCAACAACAGAGTGTTTGTCATGCGTTGATGGTGTTTGTGCATACGAATTATTTTAGAGAAGACATGCCTCAATATGCAAAAAATGTGGTCATCACATTGCCATACGCAACCAATTCGAGCCTTGAACTGGCTCAGTTTGCCGTTGAAGGTTTAAAACGTATTTTTGTGGAGGGATATCATTATAAAAAAGCTGGAGTGATCGTAATGCACCTTGAACCCGAAATGCCAACTCAGCTCCATTTGTTTGCAAACAGCAATCCGAAACATAAAGCGTTGATGGAAGCGATCGATCATTTGACGCATCAATTTGGACAACAAAAAGTGATGCTCGCCGCACAGGATCCGGGGCGAAAATGGAAAATGAAACAAGAACGGCTTTCTCCTTGTTACACAACGCAATGGAATGATCTGATCACTATTTACACTTAAACCCATGTGTTTTTATTTCAAACTCACCCACAGCGCTCAGATGTTGCAACATCGATTTGATGCTTCTTTGGAAAAAAATGCCATGGATGCGGGTGGTTTTTTTAATGGGTTTCAACATCCGATGACGCCTGTCATAACCAATGCGGCACCTGATACCATTCAATGGTTGAGATGGGGATTGATTCCTTCGTGGGCAAAAGATGAAACCATTGCCTCTCACACCCTGAATGCCAGAATGGAAACCATTGCCGAAAAGCCGGCTTTTAAAAATGCGTTGCATCAACGATGTTTGATTCTTGCGGATGGCTTTTATGAGTGGCAATGGCTTGACGCAAAAGGGAAAATGAAACAAAAATACTTGTTGACCTTGCCCAACGAAGAACTGTTTGCTTTTGCCGGTTTATGGAATGAGTGGATTAATCCGATCAATGCACAACCTGTTAAAACGTTTACCATTTTAACAATGGAAGCCAATTCGTTCATGCAACAAATACACAACAGCAAACGCCGGATGCCAATCATTCTGGCGCAAAACAATGAAAATGAATGGCTTAAAAATAATACATTGTCCATCCAAAATGATCGTTTGATCGCCGTCAAGGTGAAGGACTGAGACTTTGTGATTCGGCTTATTTTTTTGATGGAATGGGCCAGTCTTTGTGAGATCCTTTTTTGCTGTTGGAAACATTGAATCATTAAAAAAAGATACGTACATGATGAGGAAAAAAGTAATTTTGATCACCGGAGCATCGTCGGGCATAGGTAAAGAAACAGCGATCCGATTGATCAACAGAGGGTTTACTGTTTATGGTGCTGCTCGTCGTCTCGAACGAATGGCGGATTTGCAAACATTGGGAGTGCATGTGTTGAAAATGGATGTCACTGATGATGCATCGATGGTGAATGGCATTCGCCATATCATCGACAACGAGGGGCGCATCGACGTGCTGGTGAATAATGCCGGATATGGATCCTTTGGTGCCGTGGAGGATGTTCCAATGGAAGAAGCTCGCAATCAGTTCGAAGTCAATCTTTTTGGTCTTGCGCGGCTGACACAGCTCGTACTGCCAACGATGCGTGCCCAAAAGGAAGGACGGATTATTAATGTTTCTTCAGTAGCCGGCACCATCAGCGAGCCTTATGGAGCTTGGTATCATGCTTCTAAATTTGCCCTCGAAGGCTGGAGCGATTGCTTGCGTATGGAATTAATCCCGATGAATATCAAAGTGGTCATCATCAAACCGGCCATGATTCAAACTGAATGGAGCGTTATTGCCAGTGAAAATCTGCTTAAAACTTCAGGGAATGGGGCTTATCGACATCTTGCCAAACAACATGCGGCCATGTTGGAAAAAGGCGCCGCCATGATTGCTTCAAAACCGATTGTCATAGCCAAAATCATTGAAAAAGCAGTCATTGCCCGCAATCCCAAAACACGATATGCCGCAGGAAAAGGAGCTCATTTGATGATCTGGATGCGACGTCATGTGTCAGATCGGCTTTTTGATGCCATGATGCTAAAAATGTTAAATATGTTTTCTTCTTCGCAACAAAAGGAATAATTTCATTCGGAATCATGTATCTTTGATTAATGAAATAATTAGTTTATAGTTGATTAATCAATTGATTGATAATATTTTAATAGATTCATTCATCATGATGTTTATTCTTTAAACACCACAAAATACATTCATTATGAAGACACAAACATCCTCTTCGACAAGCGAAACTCCTTTTAATTTTGACGAAAACATTTTGCCGGAATCTGAATTTGAATCATCACAAGATGAGGTGGAAACAGTGGATTCTACGAAAATGGAATCTCCCAACGACATTTTGCCTGAAGTTGCTTCCTCCGACGATTTGACGATTTTGGGAGATGAAATTCCGAATGCTTGATCCTTTGCAACAACAGAATCTGTCCACTGCGTTTCAGTTCAAGACGCCTTTTTCTGCCGTTGCTCCTGCGACAGGCTTGAGCGGTGTCGAGCATCACAATTGCGCGAAACCTTCTTTATATCGGTTTTGAACATCGGGTCTCATCTTGTTTTAAGAATAGAAGGGTAAGTTAAATAATATTAATATTTGGACTTTCTTTTCTAATTGGATGAGCCGTATTGTATATTTGTTTTCATAAAATATAAATCAATCCATTGATAAGTTTGATTTGTTTACATGCGTTTTCTGAAGTGGTCAACAAGGATGGATTGATATGTGAGATAAACAGAGGAATCAACATCGTCACTAATAACAAATGACGGAATGTATAACCTATCAAATAACTTCTAATCAAGCAGTTGAATAGCTGGCGAGTATAATTCGTTTTTTAGTGAAAATAATAAAAATTATAGTTATGAAGACAAGAAATGTGATTTGGTTAGCGCTCTCTTTTTCTGTAGCTGCTTTGATGGCTACTCCTTTGGTTGCTAAGGATTTTCCGAAAGCCCAAAAAGATAATATTAAAAAAGAGATGGAACAAGCCAAAAAAGCAGCACGCGATGCTGCTAAAATGGCTGCTTACGACAAAGCTGTTCAAGCGTTGAAGGACAAAGACTGGATTTTGGAGGCAAGTCAGGTGTACAACAAATGGGGACGAATTTTTGAGGTGAATGACAACACGAATTTCATCATGCTCGAGAAGGACAAAGCTTATTTGCAATTGGCTTTCAACGGATTCAGAAGTGGACCTAACGGAATTGGCGGAGTTACTTTAAAAGGGTATCCGACAAAGATTTCGATTAAGACGGACAAGAGTGGGAATGTGACCTATACCATGAATGTTTTTGGCAATGGACTCAATGCGGATATCACCATCTGGTTAGGATATGGTGACAACCACGCCGAAGCCATGGTAAATGCCACTTTCAGTAATGGACAAGTTAGTTTCTCAGGTCGTTTGGTTCCTTTAGCTGAATCTAATTATTATCGCAGCGGTTTAGATTTCTAACCCTCTTTTCGAAGAATAACCTCGATTCAAAGGACGTTCATGTTTAGTGAATGTCCTTTTTTTATGGGCTCTGTTTGTTTATCCAATAGTGCGTTAAAAGTATTGTTAAATCATACTAAAACAATGTATTAGGTGATCTTTTTATTTGGTTAATTCAATGAAAATCAGTTGATTTAAAGATTATTTGACCAATTTTTTAAGGCATGGCTTTCACGAAATGGACTCATTTTCTGCTATTGTTTTGTTACTTTAGCATGGACGGATACAATGTCTAATTCAATCATTTTATCCGACTGTAAACGCAAAGGCCATTTAGAAAAAAAAAGATATACCTTTGTTTCACTGTTTGAAACGCTACCACATTTTTGGCAATGGATTGGAAAAGATGGATGTGTCTTCGTAAATAAAAATGGATTAAGGAAACATGCTAAATCTACAATGAAATGAAAACAATGATGAGGGTTATTGCTTTGTTACTTTTGGTTCCGTTCGGAACGATGTATGGTCAGGACTGGGCTGGTTTACAACGTTATCATGAGGATAATCAACAAGTGATCAACGGTAAACAGAACGTTATTGCGGTATTTTTGGGTAATTCGATTACTGATATTTGGATCAAGGCTGATTCCGCTTTTTTTGCTTCAAACGGCTATGTTGATCGAGGCATCAGTGGTCAGACGACTCCTCAAATGTTGCTCAGATTTCGAGCTGACGTGATTGATTTGCATCCAAAAGTAGTTGTCATTGAAGGAGGTACAAACGACATTGCCGGTAATACGGGTCCTGAAACATTGGAAATGATCGAAGATAACATTGCTTCCATGTGTGAGTTAGCCTCGATGCATCATATTAAAGTTGTTCTTTCTTCGTTGTTGCCAGCGTATGATTATTGGTGGCACAAAGGCACTTATCCTTCCAAGAAAATAGTGGCTTTGAACGAATGGATCAAAAAGTATGCTGCTGCCAATCATTATGTTTATCTCGATTATTATTCTCCTTTAGTGGACGATCACGACGCTTTTAAATCAGCGTATTCAAAAGATGGTGTTCATCCTAATAGTGAAGGTTATAAAATCATGATGCCTCTGGCCAAAAAAGCTGTCGAAGAAGCGTTGGCTGAACGGTAAGGATCATCATTTCATATCACAAGGTCGATGAGGGTTTTTCCTTGATCGACCTTTTTTTCTGTGATGGTTACACTTCTTTTATAAATCCTTCCAATGAAATCGATCTGCACGTCAGGACGATCAACATTGTTGCCACAGGAGGGCGGATTGTTTTGAAAGGAAAGCATGAGATACAATGCAAGGAAAAAGAAACAAAATGAATCGACATTCGGGTTGAATTTTTTCTGCATGGTTACTCTAAAATTTTTTCAATCTTCGTTTTTTTATCAAAAGTTTTTCTATCTTTCGCTCGTTTTTGTTTCAGTGGATGTTCGTCATGAAATGGTGCGTAACATGCTAAAATACAATGACCTGCATTCAAGCTGAAACGAGTTGATTTACAAAAACTAAAAATTATATCGTATGGAAAAGATCACATCAGCCGAAGTTGTCAACTGGGCGAAAGATTTTCTGGCAAAATCAGAAAAAGAGATTACCGAAGATGAATTGAAAGAGCAAAAGAAGTATGCCATTCTCATTCAAAATCCGAATGACAAAATCCTTCTGTCGAAGATGTTAGATGAGTCATCTCAGATAAGAGATGATAAAAAGTTAGCTCGTCGCATGAAGGTGTTGATAAAAAAATATGGTGTTCCGGCTTTTTTCAGCTCCTCGGATGCGTTTTTGTTGGAATTGTTTACTGCGTTTGGGTATTGGTTTGATTTTATTTCGGTTCCCATTTTCAAAAAAAGGTTACGCTCTGACACTTCCAAAGTGATCATTGATGCTGATCCTTCCGTTTTAAATAAACATTTAGACGCGCGTCGGCAACAACAAATAGGGCAGAACGTCAATTTGTTAGGTGAAGTAGTATTGGGTGATGCGGAAGCAGATCGACGTTACTACGGATATTTAGAAGCATTGAAAGATCCCCGAATCAATTATATTTCGATTAAAATATCTGGTATTTATGCTCAGATCAATCCGTTAAATTACGAACAAAATAAACGTGATTTGTGCGAACGTTTAGCTGCCATTTACCGTCAATCCATTGATTATCCTTATAAAGATGAGCAAGGAAAACTCACTCCGAAGTTTGTGAATTTGGACATGGAGGAGTACAAGGATACAGAGTTGACGTTGGATGTGTTCAAAACGGTGTTGGCTGATCAGGAATTCAAAAACTATACTGCCGGGATCGTGGTGCAAGCCTATCTGCCTGATGCGTGGAATTTTCAGACCGAATTGCTTGAGTTTGCCCATCAACGGGTAGCTGCCGGAGGCGCACCGCTCAAAATGCGTTTGGTGAAAGGGGCTAACCTGCAAATGGAATCCATTACTTCATCGTTGCGTGGATGGGAAAATCCGATTTTGAGAACAAAAGTGGAAGTGGACGCCAATTATTTGCACATTTTAGATCGGGCGCTGGAAGCTGACAATGCACGGGTTTTGCATGTCGGTGTGGCTTCTCATAATTTCTTTTCTTTGGGATATGCCGACTTATTGAGCAAGAAAAACAATGTCTCCGAATTCGTTACGTTCGAAATGCTCGAAGGAATGGCCAATCATTTGCCTCGGGTGATGCGCAGCATGGGAAAACAAATTATTTTGTACACTCCGGTTGTGAAAAATGAACATTTCTTGAATGCAGTTTCTTATCTGGTGCGTCGTTTGGACGAAAACACGGGGAAAGATAATTTTTTAAGTTATTCTTTCAATTTGAAACTCGACAGCAAACAATGGAATTTTTTGCAACAGCAATTTATAGAAGCTTATCAAATGAAAGATTCCATGAAAGCCTTTTCGTTCAGACAGCAGGATCGACGTTTGCCGGCCAAACCCGTTGGCGATTTAGATCATTTTGTCAATGAACCTGACACTGACTTTTATTTGAAACCCAATCGTTTGTGGATGCAGGAAATTCGCAAGAATTGGAAAAAATCGCCTGCAACGGAACCATATCAAATTCCGGTTCAAATTGGAAGTGATTTTGTCTATACCGAAAAGAAACAATCTTATTTTGATCGCAGTCAGCAGGAAAAAGTGATGGTTTGTCAAGTTCATTTGTCATCGTTAGAACAAGTCAAACAAATCATCAGCATCGCCGATGCCGATCCTGCCGGATGGCGTAAAACGACGTTGGATGAACGCAACCGTATTTTACATCAAGTGGCCATCAATTTAGGAAACAGTCGAGGCAATCTGATCGGTTGTATGGCAGCCGTGACCGGCAAGACCTTTACTGAAGGGGATGTGGAAGTTTCTGAAGCAACCGATTTCAGTCGATTTTATCCTATTTCCATGAAGCGTTTTGAACAATTGAAGACGGTTTCTATTTCACCCAAAGGAGTTGTTTTGGTCATTCCGCCTTGGAATTTTCCTTTAGCTATTCCCGTAGGCGGCGTGGTGGCTGCCTTGTCAGGTGGAAACACTGTCATTCTGAAACCGGCTACAGCAGCGTTTCCTGTAGCTTGGGAATTTGCACAATGTTTTTGGGATGCTGGCGTTCCTAAAGAGGCGCTCCAATTGGTTTGTGTCGATGGACGCGAACCATTGAATTATTTGACTGCACATCCGGCAATTCAACATATCATCATGACCGGAGGAACAGACACCGCGTTGCGTTTGTTGGCAAACAATCCAACCTGTCCGTTGTCTGCTGAAACAGGCGGAAAAGATGCCATCATTCTCACGGCCAGCGGCGATCGCGATCATGCCATTCAAAATATTGTCACATCTGCTTTTAGCAATGCAGGTCAAAAATGCTCAGCTTGTTCGTTGTTAATTCTGGAAAAACAGGTGTATGACGATCAGGAATTTAAAGATAAACTGATTGATGCGGTGAAAAGTCTGCACACAGGTGGTGTTTGGGAAGGCGGCAATATTGTCGGCCCGATGATTACGTCGGAAAATACTAAATTGCTTTATGCCATTGAACATCTCGAAGAAGGGGAATCGTGGCTTGTGCCGCCTGAATTTGTCGATGAGCAGCATTACATCCTCAAGCCATGCGTGAAATGGGGCGTTAAACCCGGTAGTTATACATTCAAAACCGAACTTTTCGGCCCGCTTTTGGCCGTGGTGTGTGCTGACGATATTCAACATGCCATCGACTTGGCCAATTCGTCAGAATATGGTCTGACAGCCGGATTGCAAAGTTTGGACGAAAACGAACAATTGCTTTGGAAAAACAGCATTGAAGCCGGTAATCTTTACATTAACCGTGGTATTACAGGTGCAATCGTCAATCGACAACCGTTTGGCGGAATGAAACGTTCTGCATTTGGCGGCGGATTGAAAGCAGGTGGTCGCAATTATGTTTCCAACTTTGTGAAAATTGAAGAAGTTCCTCATTATCCGGATGTTCAGGTTGATCTCAACGGATTTCATGCTTTTGCATCGTTGTTAAATGAAAAGGATCACCTTCGCTACAAAGTGGCTTTGGATAGTTATTTGAAAAATTGGAATGATGAATTTTCACAGGAGAATGATATTCATCACATTATGGGTGAACGAAATACCTTCCGTTATTTGCCATTGAAAAACATGGCGTTGCGTCTTCATGACGCTGATTCATTATTGGATGTTTTACTCATTGTCACTGCTGCCAATGTAGCTAAAACGCCTTTGATCATTAGCATGGATGAGCATGACGGGAAACTCGATTCCTTAAAAAAGCTTGCCGAAGGTCATTTTACGATTCGTGTCCAATCGGAAGAACAGTTCTTGAACGAAATGGATCAATACGAACGGATTCGGACATGTCACCATCAACTTTCGGATGCATTTTTTAAGAAATCGGCTGCTTTAGGAAAATATGTAGCTACAGCCAAACCGTTGGTGGAAGGACGTCTTGAATTGTTGCATTACCTGAAGGAACAAAGCATTGCGTTTGAATATCATCGTTATGGCAGCATTACCGATCAGTTTGACTGATCCATGTTTCACCGGCTGAGCACTGCATTCTCCGTTTTGTTTGCTATCTTTGCATGAACAATTCAAAAAAGCATGGAAAGAAAACCTTTGTTGGGGTTAACATTGACGGAGTTGCAGGCTTTGGCCGTTGAAAATCAATTACCTTCTTTTGCAGGAAAACAAATTGCTCATTGGCTGTATGTGGAACATGCCGTCCATTTGGACCAAATGACTAATTTGTCAAGATCCAAACGAGCTCTTTTATCCGATCAATATGTTACCGGACGTTCTGAACCGGTCGAAGTGGCTGTTTCTGAAGACGGCACTCGAAAATATTTATTCAAATCTCTTTCCGGCCATTACATTGAGAGTGTCTTTATTCCGGAGGAAGACCGTGCTACCTTATGTGTTTCTTCTCAAGTCGGTTGTAAGATGAATTGCCGATTTTGTCAAACAGGAAAACAAGGATTCTCGGAGCAATTAACAGCAGCCGACATTTTAAATCAGATATTGTCTCTTCCGGAGCGGAACCAACTCACGAACTTAGTGTTTATGGGCATGGGTGAGCCGTTTGACAACACCGATGAAGTGCTGAAAGCATTGGAAATTTTGACGGCTGCTTACGGTTATGCTTGGAGTCCTCGTCGAATTACCGTTTCGACCATTGGACTGATTCCAGGAATGATTCGTTTTTTGGAACAATCGCAATGTCATTTGGCTGTCAGCCTGCATTCGCCTTTTGCTTCCGAAAGGCAATCGTTGATGCCAATGGAAAAAGTGTATCCCATCGAACAGGTGCTTGAAGTGATCAAACGATATGACTTTAGACATCAACGACGCGTTTCGTTTGAGTATATTGTTTTTGATCATGTCAATGACAGCATACGTCATGCCAGAGAATTAGTCCGATTGTTACGAAACATCCCTTGTCGCGTTAATCTGATTCGTTATCATGCCATTCCGGGAGTTGATTTAAAAGGAGCTTCGGAAGAAAAAATGATTTTTTTACGTGATTATTTGACTGACAACGGAATCAGATGTACCATTCGTCGATCGCGCGGTGAAGATATTTTAGCAGCTTGCGGGTTGTTATCGACTGCCAGAATGCATGACGAAGAACAAAAAAAAGATCTTACTTTCAATCATACAACGGAAGAATAAAGAAGGTGATTCCTTCAACTGATCCATTTCTCGATAATAGAAAAACTATGGAAAATAAAAGAATGATTATTGGCATCACGCAAGGTGATATTAATGGAATAGGATACGAAGTAATATTAAAGACATTGCTTGAAAATCATCTCTATGAATTTTGTACTCCCATTCTTTACGGCTCACCAAAAGTGGCAGCCTATTATCGTAAAACTTTGAATTTAGAACAGTTATCATTAACATCGATTGCCCACATTGAAGAGGCAACGGCTAAAAAACCTTATATCATCAATTGTATCAGCGACGATGTGAAAGTGGATTTGGGAAAATCGACAGAAATGGCCGGCACGGCTTCTTTTCAATCACTGGATGCTGCGGTTCGTGATTTGGCTGCCGGTAAACTCGATGCCATTGTCACTGCACCGATCAACAAAAAAAACATTCAATCTCTGGAATTTACGTTTCCCGGACATACCGAATATTTAGAGCAGGTGTTTAATGAAGGGAAAAAAGCGTTAATGCTCATGGTGAGTGATGTGCTTCGCATTGCCGTGGTCACAGGTCACATTCCGGTGTCTCAGGTTGCCTCCACGCTTACTTCATCATTGATTGAAGAGAAGATTCGTTTGTTAAACAGGAGTTTAAAGGAAGACTTTGGTGTTGTTCGGCCTCGTATTGCCGTGCTGGGTTTGAATCCGCATGCCGGTGATGAGGGCTTGATCGGAAACGAAGAAGAAACGCTCATTCGTCCTGCACTCGATGCCTGCACGGAAGAAGGCATTATTTGTGTAGGTCCTTTTGCTGCCGATGGATTTTTTGGCGCCGGCACGTTCAAAAGTTACGATGCCGTGTTAGCCATGTATCACGATCAGGGACTGATTCCTTTTAAAACACTTGCCATGGAAGAAGGAGTCAACTTTACCGCCGGATTGCCTGTTATCCGAACATCCCCGGGACATGGCACAGCATATCACATCGCTGGTCAAAACATCGCTTCCGAAAGCTCTTTTCGTCATGCGCTCTTTTTGGCGTATGATGTTTTCAAAAATCGTCAGGAATATCATTTGATAAATCAAAATCCGTTGAGAAATATCCATAACGAACGATCAGGAGGCATTGAATAAGGAATGATTTTTGGAATCAACGGGATGAATATAAAATCCAATTCATTGAATGTGAATGGCCTATTGTGAAAGAAGATTCTTTGTTCAAAAACAGCACAACCTCTTGCTCGTTTCGTGAAAAAGATGTACTTTTGCAGTGGGTAAGTCCTACACGACCAGCTCCCTTTGAATCCCCCAGGGTTTGATCGCAGCAAGGGTAAAAGGTTGTAGCGGTGCGATGTAGTAAGCTTACCCAACTGCCTCTTTAGCTCAGTTGGCCAGAGCACGTGATTTGTAATCTCGGGGTCGTTGGTTCGAATCCGACAAGAGGCTCAAAAATTGAATTCATCAGCTGTCTCACAAGGACAGCTTTTTTTGTATTGGTTTTGTTTGTGAAATGCTAAAAGATTGTACCTTTGCAAAAGAAACCAATCATTTTTGCCAAAGCTTACTTCAAACGTCAGATTACATAAACAGAAGAACATGATGATACATATTTCATTTCCTGATGGTTCCGTTCGTGATTTCCCAAAAGGAATTACCGGATTACAAATTGCTGAAAGTATAAGTCCGCGCTTAGCTGCGGAAGTGTTGGCCGTTGGTGTCAACGGAACAACGTTCGATTTGACACGTCCAATAGAAACAGATGCTGCTGTTCAACTTTATAAATGGGATGATCCTGAGGGAAAACATGCCTATTGGCATTCGTCGGCACATTTGATGGCTGAAGCACTGCAAGAACTTTATCCGGGCATAAAATTCGGAATCGGACCGGCCATCGAAAATGGATTTTATTATGACGTAGATCCGGGCGATGCAGTCATTAAAGAAGGCGATTTACCTGCCATTGAGGCAAAAATGATGGAATTGGCCGCAAAAAAAGAACCCATTGTTCGGAAAGAGGTTTCCAAGCAGGAAGCATTAGCCTTTTTTGCTCAAAAAGGAGATGAATATAAAATAGAATTAATTAACGACTTAACCGATGGAACCATTTCCTTTTATTCGCAGGGAAATTTTACCGATTTGTGTCGCGGACCCCATTTGTCAAATACCGGCGAAATCAAAGCCATCAAATTGTTGAGTGTGGCCGGAGCTTATTGGCGTGGTGATGAAAAGCGCAAGCAACTGACGCGTATTTATGGCATTACCTTTCCAAAAAAGAAAATGCTCGATGACTATTTACTTTTTTTGGAAGAAGCAAAAAAACGAGATCACCGGAAAATTGGAAAAGAGCTGGAACTGTTTACCTTTTCGCAAGCTGTTGGAGCCGGATTGCCTCTTTGGTTGCCCAAAGGAACCATCTTGCGCAATCGCTTGGAAGATTTTTTGAAACGGATTCAGAAACGCTTTGGTTATCAGCAGGTCATTACGCCTCATATTGGTCAAAAAGAGTTGTGGGTCACTTCTGGTCATTATGCCAAATATGGAAAAGATTCTTTTCAACCCATTCATACTCCGCAAGAAGGAGAAGAATTCTTACTGAAACCGATGAATTGTCCGCACCATTGTGAGATTTATCGTTCATCGCCACATTCGTATAAAGATCTACCCATTCGCTATGCCGAATTCGGAACCGTCTATCGTTATGAGCAAAGTGGAGAATTACACGGTTTGACAAGGGTTAGAGGATTTACTCAAGATGATGCACATATCTTTTGTCGTCCGGATCAATTAAAAGATGAGTTTTTGAAAGTGATGGATATTATTTTTATCATTTTCAATGCGCTCGACTTTAAGAATTTTGAAGCACAGATATCGCTCCGTGATCCGAACGATAAAGAAAAATATATCGGAACCGACGAAAATTGGGAAAAAGCGGAAAGCGCCATTGTGGAAGCTTGTCGTGAAAAGGGACTCAAAGCCAATGTGGTCTTGGGTGAAGCAGCTTTTTATGGTCCAAAACTTGATTTTATGGTGAAAGATGCCATTGGACGTCGTTGGCAATTGGGCACTATTCAAGTGGATTATAACCTGCCTGAACGTTTTGATTTGGAATATACCGGTGCTGACAATCAAAAACATCGACCGGTGATGATTCACCGTGCACCTTTTGGTTCAATGGAACGTTTTGTGGCAGTATTAATTGAACATACCGGAGGTAAATTTCCGTTGTGGTTGACTCCTGAACAGGTGGTGGTGTTGCCAATCAGCGAACGATTCAACGATTATGCTCATCAGATTGCTCATCAGCTCGATTTGAAGGATATCCGCGTGTCAGTGGATGATCGAAACGAAAAAATCGGCCGAAAAATTCGAGATAACGAGTTGAAACGTATTCCTTATTTGTTGATTGTCGGTGAAAAAGAGATGGAAGCCGGCGTAGTTGCCGTTCGTAAACAAGGAGAAGGGGATCAGGGAACTCAATCTGTGGACGATTTTGCCAAGTCCATTATTTCGGAAGTTGAACACATGATGAACGCTTTTTGATGGGACTATCATTACAAGAAAAACCGGAAACGCTATGTGATTCGCTCATATAGCGTTTTTTTTGCATCAATGATCCATGAACGAATATATTTATTTACTTTTGTTTTATTATTCATTCATTTGTTGGTTACTAAAAAAAACAAGGTTATGCGCATTTTTCCTTTCATAGCAATGATTGCTTTTTGGGCGGGTATTCCTTTATCGCTTTATTCTCAGGTTGGAACAGGGCAATGGCAAACCCATCTTTCATATCGTAATGTCACTCAAGTTGCCGTGACACCTCACAAAGTGTTCGCCGTAGGTTCGAATGCCTTGTTTTCTGTGGATACAAACGATCAAAGCATTGAATTGTATTCAAAAATAAATGGATTAAGTGACAATAATATTGCTCAGATTGCTTATGATGCTGCGAACGATCAATTGTTGGTAGTGTATGCTAATTCAAATATGGATTTTCTCTCCGGTTCAGGGGTGATCAATCTTCCCGATTTGTATCTCAAACAAGCGACTATTGATAAAACGGTCAATTCCATTCTATTTTCCAACAATCTGGCTTATTTATCGTGCAATTTTGGAATTGTGGTGGTCAATATGCAAAAACATGAAATCAGCGATTCGTATGTGATCGGATCGGGAGGAAGTTATGTTCGTGTGCTGTCAACTGCCATTTTCAATGGGAAAATTTACGGGTTGACAACTAATGGGTTATCTCAAGCTGATGCATCCAGTCATAATTTAGCCAACTTTCAGGTTTGGAGCAACGTAGCAGCAGTTCCGACCGGTACGAATGTAAATTTAATCTCTTTTGGCAATGCTCTTTGGTTGCTTAAATCCAATGGAACGGTTTATAAATCTGCTGACGGGACAACATGGAGTCCTGTGTCTTCGTTGACGCAGATCACGCGCATGCAAAGTGACAATCAGTATCTTTACTTTATTTCTTCCACTCAATCATCCACGGTTGTTTATGATAAGAATTTAAATATCATTTCGTTGCCAGGTTTTTCTCCCATAGGAATTGCGTATGACGATGCTATTTCTCACGATTTTTGGTTAGCTTCGGGCAACGCCGGTTTGCAGCAAGTGAATCAAAGCGGACAAGCCGTGAATGCTTTTACGCCATCCGGTCCTTTCGACAATAGTCCTTGGGGAATGACTTTTGGTGGCAACAAATTGTTTGTGGTACCCGGAGGGGCTTGGGATGTCCAATATTTTCATCCGGCATCCGTTTCTATGCTTCAAAATAATCAATGGACCAATATTGACGGAGCTGCCGTCAGTCAACAAACGAATATGCCTTCTACCACCGATTTTGTGTCTGTTGCTCCTGATCCGAAAGATAATACGCATTTTTTTGTAGGCGCTTATGGCATGGGCTTATACGAATTCAAAAACAACACCTTTGCAAAATGGTATAATTGTTTGAATAGTGGAGTGGAATCCATTTTTCCAGGTAAAAGCAACCAATTGCAATATCAACGAATTGACGGGTTAAAGTTTGATCAAAATGGGAATTTATGGTTTCTTAATACCCTAATTAATGATCCTGTCAAATACTTATCACCGGATGGAATTGTCCATAGCCTTTATTTTGATGCGATTAAAGGGTTTTCAAATGTATTAGATATCCTCATTGACAATACAAATCCAAATCGGAAATGGATTATCTCTTCCCGTCTCAATCCAGGTGTCTTTGTATTTGATGATAATGGGACATTAACCAATCAACAGGATGATCAATCGAAATTTTTTTCATCTTTTGTGGATCAGGACGGCAATGTGTTTTTATCTGATTTTTATTTTTGTATCACCCAGGATTTGAACGGTCAGCTATGGATTGGCACTGCGAAGGGACCGATTGTGATTCAAAATCCCAACAATGTTTTTTCTCCTGGTTTTACCATTTGGCGTATTAAAGTTCCTCGAAACGATGGTTCTAATTTAGCTGATTATTTGCTTGGAAATGAACGGATTAATGCAATAGCCGTTGATGGTGCAAATCGAAAATGGATCGGGACACAAGATGCCGGACTCTATTTAGTTTCTCCAGATGGCACGCAAATACTTCAAAATTTTACGGTGGATAACTCTCCACTGCTTTCCAATACGATTTTATCTTTGGCGCTAAATAATAGTACCGGAGAGTTATTTATTGGTACTAACCAGGGACTTGTCTCCTATATGACTGATGCTACACAGGCTAATGCATCGTTTAGTGAGGTACATGCTTATCCGAACCCTGTGCGTCCTGATTTTAATGGAATCATCACCATCACCGGATTGATGGCAGATAGCCAGGTA
>Ga0315298_1006520_pt1 | contig 15898 bp, 14 predicted proteins | sample WHS_1_MG_FD_203077 | JGI IMG/M metagenome (GOLD analysis project Ga0315298, IMG submission 203077) | Extremophilic microbial mat communities from Washburn Hot Springs, YNP, Wyoming, USA - WHS_1_MG | ecosystem: Environmental > Aquatic > Thermal springs > Hot (42-90C) | place: USA: Wyoming... | reverse complement strand
GTCGATCAAGATGTTATTACTTGGTTCAAGTCCCGCGGTGGGCGCTACCAAGTCTTGATGAACCAGGTTCTGCGCCAGTACATGGAGAGTCTGGAGAAGCATGGACAGAGTAAGTAGATAATGGTCGCGTTGTGGGCTACGACAATCAGCATGGATACCATCACCGACACTATTTTGGTGATATGCATCCCGTCGATTTTGTGAGTTTCGAGGAGACCGAAGCAGATTTCGAGGCTGATTGGATGGCTTTGAGGAGGTGATGGCAATGTTGCTGCATGTTTCTGACGACGCCTACTTGCTGGTGTGTGCCATGCAATCCAATTCACCACTGCTTACCCTCGACCAACCCCTTAAACAGGTGGCTGAGTCCCTGGGCATCAAAGTCCTGGAGGTCTAGCTCATGAAGGTCTACACATTCTCTGAAGCTCGTCAAAAGTTCTCGTCAGTACTCGATTCAGCCCAACTTGAAGGGGCGGTTAAAATCACACGTCGAGATGGTCGCGCATTCCTAATCCGCCCGGTTCAGGAATCTCTGTCTCCTCTGGACGTCAAGGGCGTGAAGTTGAATCTCAGCCGAGACGAAATTGTCAGCTCCGTTCGCGAAGGGCGCGAGCGTGAAGCCCGCAGCTAACAAATCGTTGCAGCGGACGTTTGACCCGGCACCCATTTTTGCTGCCGCAAAAACGGCCGTCGCGTCAAACGCCGCTGAACTCAGGAGGTAGATTCAATCTGTGCAGGAGCGGGCGATTGATCTACAGGTGTTTCTTGTGGCGTTGCTGTGCTCAAAAATGCCTCTTGAGTGACGGATTGATAAATAATTGGCTCCAAGCGGCGAAATTCATTCATGCTCATGCTGTGCTCACTCGAAGATCGTGGCGACCCTGGCCAGCACCTCGTCCATGATCGGTACCGGCAGAGTGTCCACCTTGCGGGCATTTCGGGCGGCCAAGTCAATCACGCGCGGCTGGTCGCAGCGCACGAAGCCGGTGGTCTTTATGCCGGTCATGGGCACCGCGAAGCCAAGGCGACGGGCGAACTCACCACCATTGGTGATCGGTAGGATCACCGGCAGCTTGGTGGTTTCATTAAACTCCGCAGGCGACACGATCAGGACAGGACGGCTACCGCTTTGTTCATGCCCGGCGGTGGGATCGAGCGACACGAGGTAGATGTCACCTCGCTTCATAGCAGCTCAGCGCCCACGGCGGGCGCATCGACCCATTCGCGCTCCTCGACCGGTTGCGGCTGTGAATAGTCGGACGCGGCCAGCAACTCTGCAAGTGTGTAGCGCGGGCGTGGACTGGGATTGACCACCAGTCGACCATGATCGACGACCAAGCCGACCGTCGCACCGGCTTGCAGGTGCAACTGTTCAAGGAATGCGGGTGGGACGGCCAACATGATCGAGCCGCCGACCTTGCGCAGTTTGGTTGTGTGCATGATGCACCTTCAGTGCGTTAAATTATATTTAAGTATAACTTCAATTGCTTTGGGCTGCAAGCCGTCCCCAGCGCAGCACCGTTTGCCGAGTTTGATTTTGGCCATATTCCCGCTACTTTCCAGGCGCGTCCTGGGCATCGCTGGCAGCTTTTGCCGTGGGTTTTTTGCGCTTGGGCTTCAGTTCACGGATGATTTCTGCGCGCAGACTGGCTTCATAGCGCGTGGCCAGGTCTTCCAGAGTCAACCCATACTGCCGAACAAAGGGCGCATCAACACTTTTCAGTTTCTTTGCTGCAGCTTTTTTTTGCGCGACGACAGCGTAATCCGGGCTCACTCCCGCCAGCACTTGAAGCAGAGATACGGGGGGTTTCCTGGCGGCAAGCTCGGGAGATTCCTGCAAACGCACTATTTTATTGCGCAGAAAGCCGGTGTATTCCGTCAGAAACGATAGCAGCAAGGGCGGCAGAGGCCGCTGATGGGTAGGATCCAGATAAAAGCTGGAAGAACCCACGACCAGATTCTCGGCATTAGGGGTTTCCAGTATCAACAAACCCGCTGGTTTAAGTACGCGCAGGGCTTCCTGGACCATCTCCTGCAACATCGGGAAAGGCACGTGCTCGGCAATGTGAAAACCGGAGACCACGATCTGGCTGGCACGGGGCAGCTTTCGCAATGCGGTCAGTGCGTCGCCCTGCTCTACGGACAGGCCCAGTGCCGTGCAGGCCGAGAGCATACCGGCATCCTGATCCACGCCGTGGGCGGTAAAGCCTTCTTCACGGAGCAGTTCCAGCCACTCCCCGCGCCCGCAGCCCAGATCCAGTATGGGACTATCGGGATAAAGATCTTTCAGGGGATACAGGAATGGCAGATAGACTTTTACCCGCGACTTGATGAGTGCTCGGGAACCCCGGTGACGGTCTTCGAAGGCGCGGTAAAAGTCGGGATCAGACATCAGGCCTCCAGCATCCTCAGCGATTCCTCTGTAAGTCGGCTTCGACCATCATGGCACAAAGCTGTTCCAGCGTCGTGGGCGTTTCCCAGCCGAGTTCCTTCTTGGCCTTGGCGGGATTGCCAATGAGCATCTCCACTTCGGCGGGACGGTAGAACTTGGGATTGACGGAGACAATCACTTTGCCGGTAGCGGCATCTCTGCCGTATTCGGCGTCGCCCTGACCTTGCCATTCCATGGTAATGCCTGCCGCTTTGGCGGCCATGGTGACGAAATCCCTGACGGATTCTGTGCGGCCGGTAGCCAGTACATAGGTATCCGGGGTATCCGCCTGCAACATGCGCCACATGCCTTCAACATAGTCCTTGGCATAGCCCCAGTCGCGTTTCGCATCGAGATTGCCCAACAGGAGCTGGTCCAGTTTGCCGAGTTTAATTTTCGCCATGCCATCGGTGATTTTACGGGTGACGAACTCCAGACCGCGCAGGGGACTTTCGTGGTTGAACAGAATGCCACTGCTGCCGAAAATTCCGTAGCTTTCGCGGTAGTTGATGGTCATCCAGTGGGCATAGAGCTTGGCCACCCCGTAAGGGCTGCGGGGATAGAAGTTGGTGCTTTCATCCTGAGGAATGGCCTGGACCTTGCCGAACATCTCGGACGTACTGGCCTGATAGAAGCGGATTTTGGGGTTGACGATACGAATGGCTTCCAGCAGGTTCAAGGCACCCAAACCGGTAATCTGGCCAGTGGTGTTGGGTTGGTCGAAACTGACAGCGACGAAGCTTTGGGCGGCGAGGTTATAGACCTCCGTCGCACCACTGCTTTCAATCAGGCGAATGGCAGAACCCAGATCGGTTAGGTCAAACTCCACCAGATGCAGGTTGGGATGATCGGCGATGCCGAGCTCTTCCAGACGCCAGAAACTTACGGAGCTAGTACGGCGGTAGGTGCCGTAGACGGTGTAGCCCTTCTCCAGCAGGAGTTGGGTGAGGTAGGCACCGTCTTGGCCGGTGATACCAGTGATGATGGATGTATTATTCATTGCCAATCCCCTAAAATTCAGAAAAACGGAAAATTTGAAAAACAAAAACTTTAAATCACTTACACATCTTCAAGGTAAACATCAGGACCATGAAAAAATAACTTATCATCTATGTAATCAGGTTTTACATAATTCAAATTCAACGAATTGAATCCAGCACGAACAAGATCAATAGATTTTTCACAAATAAACTTGTTTCTTTCAAATAATTCAGCGTTGATCTTTTTTTCACCATCCGTATGATAAGAATGAATAATAACCAATCCAGAAATCTGCGTAAAAGAATACAATAACCTAACCTTTGCCCAAAACTCTATGTCCTCATAACCGTATCCAAAAATAGCCTCATTAAACCTCACAGATTTCAAAACTTCACGAGACAAAATAAACCAAGAATTGCCTTGAGAAAATGGATTCCGCTCGGATTCTATCGTTTTTAAGGAGTCAAAAATGCTCTCAGTTTTAGTTTTCTGCCAATAAACCTGAGGAACCGCAAACTGAACTGAAGCTGGTATCTGAATAACTCCTGAAGTGAAAATAGTATCTGAGTCACAGAAAAAAACAAAATCATAACCTTTTCTTAGAATGTAATTGATTGCCTCATTCCTCAGCCTAGAAAAAGAAAACTGTCGTCCAAAACGCTCATCAACAAGCCAAGGATCAACCTCAACTATATTTTTCCCGAAATAATCATTAAGAGTTGTAGAGGCATCCACCAAAGAGGCGTCATCAGTAACCAACACAACATCGTGTTGAATATTAATACCCAATTGCTTTTGTTTTTCAATAGATGAGGCAAGTCTATTAAAGTGAGACTTGGTAACAAAATAAGCCAAACAAATACCATCTTGAAGTCGATGAATCTCTATCTTTTCGCAGGTTATGTTTGTTTTATCGCCAACAAAAACTCTCACCTCTAAATCAATACACGCTAAATCAAGTGTAAATTCGTATTGTTCTTGCCATTCGGACGTAGCTTGTCCTTGTCCAGATAAATTTTGGATCAGCAATCTGCTTTTGCCTTGTTCGCAGGCAATGTCTAGAATTTCTTCACCTGTCCAGTGTTCAGCTTCGCCGTTGATGATGAGCTGATAACGTCCCGCCTCAAAGTGCTCATATGGTCCATGAATCAGATAGCCTGCTTTGCCGGTGGTGTAAACTGATGTGCCTCCAAATTTACCCACCTGAGTGTGTAAACGCGGGTCGGCCCCCCAATAACGACGCACGCCATCGGGCAGCCAAGTGCGGTAGGGTGTGGTGGCGTTACCCAACACAATATCTAAAGCATTGCGCGCACTCTGCACCCAAGTGAGATGCGGGATGGTATCGCTGCGCGGGTGTCTGCCTGAGCGGTAAAGTTCCAGCCATTCGCGAATCGCTTCAGCAATCACTTTCGGCTGGCGATTATTCGCAAAAAAATGAGCATTTCCAATAGTCACTTCTCTGAATACTGGTATATCGCGCACCAGCAGCGGCAGGCCGTGACGGGCAGCCTCAATAAGCGGCAAGCCAAAGCCTTCGCCATAGCTGGAAGCAATAAGGCAGACGGATGACGCATAGACTTGTTCCAGATATTCATCGCTTATGCCCTCTAGCCAGAACAGGTGGTTACCAAGTTCTGGGTGTGTGCGTAAAAACTGTAAGGTTTGCGGGATGTCAAGGAGACGACTATCCCCGTCCGGTAAGTGCCTCCACCCCACCTTGCCGACGATGACCAAGTTCACTTCTTCTCCTTCCGCCCAAAGCGCATCGAATGCCTGCAAGGTTTGCAGATAGCCTTTGCGTGGTTCGATGGTGCCGACCATGAGGAAAGCAGGACGAGTCTTGAGCGTTGCCAATGTGCTGTGCGCATCAGCGGGCATACCTGCGGACGGGGCGCTGTTATCCACATCCGCGCCAAGATGAAACCAGTCTATGGCGAATGGGCGCTTGCGTTTGCAACCAAAAGTTTGAAGCCAGTCATACATTTCATCAGCCACGGATCGAGATATGCAAAGCACGCCATCAAAGTGGCTAACCACATCCAGCCAGCTCTGATGGCCGTCTTTTGCTCCTTCTGGAAAAACTTCAGGCATAAGCACAGGCAAAAGATCGTAGATGACGAAACGCACGCTGACTCCACGATTGCGCCATCTGCGGTAGATGGATTCCTGTGCTGGAATGACTGCTGGCTGGTAATCAAGTCCCCAAAACACATCGCCTGGCCATACTTGCACTGGCGCATTTTCCGCCCAATCATCCGGCATATCCAAAAATCGACTTGTGAATTGCCGGGCATAGAAATAACCGGAATGGTCAGTGGTCGCAAACACAGGTTCAACTCTGAAACCAGTGGGCGGCTCGAGCAGAATTTGCTCCAGCAAAGCACGAACAACCCGCTGTATTCCACTTTTAAGGTCTATATGTATCAACGTAGAAACATCCAGCAACAATTGTCGCGCTTTCGGCGCAGGTGGAAAGTTGTCTGCTAACACCATGCTTAGGCTTGGATAATCACCGCCAGACAGTGAGGGATTGATGTGCGGCAGAGTCCGGGCGAGGCCATACAAAGTGTCTTGGGCTATCCTATAGCGGGCCTCGATGGCTACTGCATACTGATCGGCGCAAACACGCGGGTTGTGTTGCGTGCGAATATGTTCTTTGGCGTGCCGCCCCAAGCTTTGCCGGCGCGATGCATCCTGCCAGAGTGTGGTGAGTGCCTCAACAAGTTGTGCGTCGCTAAAGGCATCGGGCAACTTATACACCGCATCGCCGGGCAATTCGGCCATGCTACCGTGGGCATTGACGATGAGTGGCAGTCCGTAATTCATGCTATCCAACACTGCGGCGAAATTTTCACCGAGTGAATGATTACATAGTTGGACAGCCATATCGGCTGATGACAACCAATTGGTATAGTCCTGTTGTGAAACCCACCCGGTAACGTTTACATTTTTAACTGAGCTTTGGGCAATGGAACGTGTGAATGTCATTACGTATTCATCATTATGTTTTTCGCCAACGAAAACGAGTCGACAATTTACCGCTTGGGCCAGAGGCGATTTAAGCCAGGCATCGAGCAGCCTCTGGTTAAGCTTGTTTTGCCCAAGCACCCCGAAGCTACAGACAACAAATTCATCATCCGCCACCCCTAGCGCATCCCTGGCGAGCTTTCTATCAAGCGGCGGTCTGAGTTGACGCATATGGGGAATGACCGACCAGTCCTCGGCGGCGCTTTCACCATAGTAATGTCGCGCGAGTTGGCGAGAAAAATCCGAATGCACGACAATCCCCAATGCCTGCTGCAAAACTTCGAGATTGCAAGGCCAGGTCATCACGACCTGGGGCACATGGTCTACTTTGAACCTATCAAGCAATCCGATCCAGCCATGCGACTGATACATCGCCTTGGTCCAAGCATGGTGATGCTCCGGCTGCTTTTCCATGTACACAGCCAAGAGGTACGAGAGAAAAAAGTCGTTCAGGATAACGATTCCAGGGACATCAGTAATGAGATCGAACATGTAACTATGTTCGTTTGAATTACCCATCTGATAGAGTACCCGGTCAAAGATATGGGCATTTTGGCGCAGCCAAGTCGCATCGCGTACGGGCGCATTGGCCCATAACCGAAAATCTTTGACAGTCTCGTGTTGTACGATGACAGTGATGTCGTAATGTCGTGCCAGTTCAGACAGGAGTTCAGCAGCAAAATCGACAAGAACGGTTTTTTCCGGCTGCAAGGGTGAGACGAAGGCCAGATGCGGTCGCCGGCTCAAGAACTGCACTGCGCTGGTTTGTAGCCTTTGCTGATGCAAGGCTTCCAGCGCGCCCCAGGCGCGGCGGGCACTATCTTCCCAAGAGAATGTCGCGGCTTGCTCTAAGCCGTGACGTTCAAGATGTTGCCGAAAGTCGGAGTTACCCAATACCTCAGCCATTTTAGCAGACATGGAGGAATGATCACCCGGTTTGAAAAGTGCATCTGAACACCCTAGTACCTCTGGTAAGCTGGAGCTATCCGCAGCAATCACCGCACTCCCACAACACATAGCCTCAAGAACAGGTAAGCCAAATCCTTCATGCCATGATGGGAAGGCAAATAAGGAGCAAGCGCTATATAGTAGAACCAGATCATTCTCTGAAACATATCCAGTAAAAATCAATTTATCTTTAGATAACCCAATCTTTGCTGCAACACTGATGAAGTGATCCTTAAATTTTTCAATACTCTTCCCCACCAGTACAAGCACAAGATTGTAACTTATAGATTTAGGGAGATTGTGAAATGCCTTTAGCAATCCCAAAATATCCTTACGCCAATCAATATCTCCTGTATACATTACAAATTCGCAAGATATCCCAAATTTTCTTTGAAGAATCTCACGACTAACATCATTAATTACTATAGGACGAAAATGTGCGTCGGGCGCTGTTGAAATATTAACAACTTCAAAATCTTTAAAATTCAGATTATCCAGCGCTTCATTTCGCGAAGACTCAGATATAGATAGCAAGATATCGGAACGACGTAGTTGATCAATTTTATCAAAATACCAAGCACTAACATTAGAATCTTGAAGATAAATATTGCTATGAATTAAGGGAATCAGATCATATAAAATAACAGCTTTAGGAATTGATAGACAAAAAGTTCCCACACTTGTTATAGCATCATGCTCAATAAGCGAGGAAATCAGAATTACATCAGGTCTCAAACTAGCAAGAAACGCCTCATACATAATCTCTGCGGACGTTCGTCGAGCATCATTCGCTCTATCGTGACCCATAACTGGACCCAGTATTTCAAAAGTTTTAATTGACTGAATGGGTAATAATTCGTAAAAATCAGCCTTTATGTCATCAATCGAATCTGAAAGATATCCATTAAGAACAAGCACAATCTCATGCTCACGCTGCTGCCGTATGATTTCTTTAACCAAAGACAGTGTGTAACGACCAATACCTCGAAAGCGGCTCTCAGTTTGCGCACCTTGCATATCAATCACTAAACGCATCAATTATTCCTCGCAGTGCGATGCTGCAATTTGTATTTGACGCTGAAAAATACCACGCGCATACTCAGGTATATTTTTCAGCTTGGAGTGAAACTCTCCAGATTCAATTAAGGCCTTTCGTAAGGCTGAACGCGATCCAATCTTGGCATGATAACTAATGAGTTCGGTTTCTGGTAAACGGCCAAGAATATCCTCATAAGCTTGTTTTACAGCCGCCTGCGATAGTCGAGAAGAATTGTTTCGCAGTTCATCAAGTTCAGTTGGCATGATCAGGATCTGTGAGGTTCCCTGAGTTAAATTCTTAATCTGCCGCGTTTGTTCATTTGCGGTAACCTGTACTGTATTTTGCAACACATCTAATCGCTGATTAGCGAGAGTGAGTTCTGTACGTATCTGGGCCAGTAACGTTGTGCCAGAATAAAAGGCCCTTTCAAACCGCTTATAGCGACTGAACATTCTCCAAAACCAATGCCTAGTATATTGCATCTCAAGCACGAGTTTTTTTAGCCCGTAAATCTCATCCAGAGGCCTACATTCCGGCGACTTCGCCAATTCCACAATGATATCATTCTTGCTATAACCCTGTGCGAGACGACCCAAATAATAATTAAGTCCATGCTCATCGGGTTCACGCATCAACAGGTTACGGTAGGCTTCCGTGACAAAATTCGTCCCATCCAACGCAAACAATTCCACCACATTCTTTACAATCATTACATATCCCTCAACTTATTTTAACGCGCTTTATTGCCAATCCGGATATAGCCAGTCCTAATAATGTCATTCCAATAAGTGCAAATAAAGTATAGTGAATATGATAATAACTGGGCACGCCGCTGCCAAAATATCCATGATGAAAATAATCAACTGCATCGACCAGTGGAAAATACAATAAATAGCTACGATACGGTTCCGGTATAATAAATGTAGGTATAAAAACTCCGCAGAAAGGTAGCATGAGATACAAAATAATATGTGATGTTTTTTCTATGGTTTCATTGAGCTCCGCTAATCCAGCCATAATCAAAACGAATCCAAATGAAAACCAGATAACAAGTAGATACCCTAATGCCATTGTCAGAATATTACCAGGTACGTGGCAAATTCCAACCACAACAAAAATCGGAAACAAAAATAGAAAAACAGCAACACCACTGGAAAACTCTAGAAGTATCCGCGAATAAATAATATCCATGGGACGAATAGGTTGATGATGTAGCAGCGCGCGATTAATATTAATCGCGCCGGTCACGCGCCCCGTTCCATTTCTCCATAACAGTACCGTCGGATAACTAACGGCCAGCCATTCTGCGGGACTTATTCCATATGGATAACCCGAATCAACGAATGAAAAAATAATCATCACGCCCACTACAAACAAAGCTGGTTCCGCAATCATCCAAAGCATCCCCAGCCCTTCCCGCCCAAAGCGGGTGACCGTTTCCCGCAGCATCAGCGCCCAGATTACCCGCAGTTGCAGGCGGAGCTGAAACCAAAAGGTTTCTTTTGTGGCGTTAGCGCTCATGGTGTTCCTTCACCCCTGCATACAGAATGCTCAGGACACCCCAGACCATGAGGGATACAACCAGCACCGCCAGAATGTCCTCAAAGCGCTTAGGTTTCTGGGGCGCGTCGGGCAGGTTGGGGCGACTGATGGTTTCCAGATACAGTTCCTGCTTCTGCGCTGTCACTCTTGCCTGTTCCAGTGAGGTCACCGCGGCCTCCAGCAACTTTTGCGCTAAAAGCTGATTGACCGTGAGGCGTTCAAATTCAATATCCTTACTGGCCAACGATTCCTGGTCGCCCGTGACTTTGGCCTGCTCGTTGGTAATTTGTCCCTTCAGTGCGTGAATACTGCTTTTGAGGACGGGTATCTGAGGGTTGGCCGGGGCGTGGGCGAGGATGGAGTCCAGTTCGGTCTGCTGGGTGATCAACTGATCCTGCAGTTTGCTGACCATGCCTAACTGCAAGCTGCTTTGTGCGGGAGGGCTGAATACGCGATGACTGTTCCGATATTCCGCCAGGGCCAGGGTGGCGTCGCGCAGGGAGCGCTTGGCCTGTTCCACGTCCTGCTTGGCGTAAAAGACGGCCCGATGCCGGGCCGTCGCGTTGAGTTGATTGACGATATCCTGGCTTTTGGCGAGGAGAAAGTCATTGATCTTTTGCGCATCCTGCGGGGTATAGGCGTTGACCTTGAGTACACTGATGCCATTGCTGGAGTCCAGCACATCCCCCACCATGGATTGATAGTAGCGCCACAGGCGCACATAGGAGGTGTAGGGGTGAAATATGCCGCCGAAGCGGTTGAAGATGTCGATATGACTGTTGCCGTAGACCTGCTTGAGCGGGTAGGGCTTGTTGACGGCCATCATGCCATCCCAGGACGCGATGTACGCACTGATGGTCTGGGCGGCGCTGGTGGAGTTGCTGCCCCCAAAGTTGCTGAGCAGGGAGGCGAGTCCGCTGGTGCTCACGCTTTGGTTGGGGCTATAGACTACAAAACGGGCCTCACTAATATATACCGGGGAGGCGATCACGCCAAAATAGAGGGCGGACACGCCTGTGGGTACCAATACCACCCAGATGAATAGTTTGCCGAGATTGCTGATCCGGGTCCGGAGGGCCTTAAGCACGCGCTATTCCTTTTGAGTTTTGGGCGTTTATGCGAAAAGGATGAGGCTTTCGCCGTCGGGCAGCGCGACGAACGGTTTGGGAAAGGATTTGCGGGACAGCGGCCACAGGCGGGAACCCGTACCGCCGGACAAAATCACAGGCACCAAAGTCATGGATAACCCCCTTCGATTGCGCTAGCTTTGTGGATGGTCTCAAGTATGAAACATCCCATGGCCATAATGCAAGTTAATGATGCGAGTTCATAATGTAGCAGGCGCAAGCCGGGCTTCAGGAGTCCTTAGTATAGGCCGATTCTCGTTCTTAACGGACATTCACGCTTTATTAGCAAATAGTTACAAATCCTGTAACCTGGGTGGCACCGGGTTGGCTGAGGGTTGTGTCCAGGAATGAACAGGCTTTTACGCCCCTTTGCGCTGGGCCATATTATAGGTTAGATTTATAGCGGTTCGGGTCGCGAATGGTGGCCTTGTGGTGCTTGATTTGATGTGCGCGGGTAAATGCGCTTGATCGATGGTTGGGAGGCCGCACGTGGTCATGGTGACGAAAAGTTGGACCATACGCATGGGGGTCCTGGCTGCCCTGCTGCTGGGCCTGGAGGGTTGCGCCGCCTATATGCCGTATTCCGGGCCGCGCGCCAGCAGTGTGAAGGATGTCGCCAGCAACGAGACCATGGCGGGGATTCAACTGGTGGACGTGAATTATGCCGTGTCCCGCTACATCAAGAACGAGATCGAACGGCCGCGCCTGGATCTGCTGAAGGACTTCACCAATCCCGACCCGCTCACCTATACCGTCGGCCCCGGCGACACCCTGCAGGTCTATCTCTGGGAGGCGCCGCCGGCCATGCTTTTTGCCTCGACGAGCCAGTCCATGAGCAAGCCGTCGGGGTCCATGATGACTGCCATCCCGGAGCAGATGGTGGGGAGCGACGGGGATATCATGATGCCTTTCGCGGGCAAAATTCTTTGTGCCGGCAAAACCCTCAATGAGATTGGCGCCGAGATCCGCAAGCGGCTCAGCCATATGGCCCACGATCCGCAGGTGGTGGTGCGGCTGGTGAACAACCATGCGCAGAGCATTACCGTAGTCGGCAATGTGGCCCGGAGCGCCCTGGTGCCCATGATCCCGGGCGGCGTCAACGTACTCCAGGCCATCGCTGCGGCGGGTGGTGTGAATAAACCTGTTAACAAGGTGACCCTGCAGTTGTCCCGCGCTGGCAAGGTGCTGCAACTGCCGCTGGAGGATGTCATCCGTGATCCGGCCGAGAATGTTTCCTTGCGCGGCGGCGATATTCTGACCGCGCTGTATCAGCCTTTGCACGTGACGGTGATGGGCGCCACCAAGCAGACCAAGGAAGTGGATTTCCAGGCGTCGGGCATCAGTCTGGCGCAAGCCCTGGCGAGCGTCGGCGGACTGGATGGCACCCAGGCCGATGCCAAGGCCGTCTTTATCTTCCGCTTCGAGAAGCCCTCTCTGCTCCCCCACTGGCCAAAACCCGTGCAACTGGCTGCCAACGGCCAGGTGCCGACGGTGTTCCGCTTCGACTTCAGCAATCCGGCTACGCTTTTTGCGGCGCAGACGTTCCCGATTCAGAATCACGATCTGATTTATGTGGCATCTGCGCCTATCACCGATCTGCAGAAATTCCTGGGCTTGATCATACAGGTCGTTTACCCCATTCAGGGTCTGACGACCGCCGGTGTGGTTCCATAGGGGTAACGCAGGGTTCCTTTTGCGGGTTAACCGGTTACGGACATTTTAGGAGATTCGGGCGCATTTTTCGGGGCGCGACCATAGATATCGTCGAACCGTACAATATCGTCCTCACCTAGATAAGCCCCGCTCTGCACTTCGATCAGCACCAGGTCGATCATGCCGGGGTTTTCCAGGCGATGGCAATGACCAGCCGGGATATAGGTGGATTCGTTGGTCAGGATCAACTTTTCCGTATCGCCGTTGACGATCCGGGCGGTGCCGCGCACCACGATCCAGTGTTCGCTGCGATGGTGGTGCATCTGCAAGGAGAGCTTTTCACCGGGCTTGACGACAATCCGCTTGATTTTGAAACGGTCGCCCTCTTCCAGCGTGGTGTAGGTACCCCAGGGGCGGTGGACGGTGGTGTGAATATCCACGCTATCATGCTTGCGGGCTTTGAGCCGTTGGACGATGGTTTTGACTTCCTGATCCCGGCGTCGGTCGGCAATCAATAGCGCATCCGGGGTGTCTATGATGAGCACGTCGCGCAGACCGAGTACGGCGGTCAGCCGGTCCGGGCTATGCACGACGCAGCGCTGCGCATCGACGAAGAGGCTGTCGCAGGCGTGGACCTGGTTGCCGTTTTCATCTTCCTGCATCAGTACACCGTAACTCGTCCAGGCGCCGAGGTCGTTCCAGTCGAAGTCGGCGCGCACCACGGCGACGTTGGCGGCCTTTTCCATGACGGCATAGTCAATGGAAATGTCTGGGGCTGCGGCAAATTCCTCACCGAGCTCCCAGGTGTCGCCGTTGCGCTCGGCGGCGGCCATCGCGGCGCTGGCGGCGGTGAGGGTGTCGGGTGCATGCTCCTCCAGCGCCGCCAGTAGGTTGCCCGCCTGCATGCAGAACATGCCGGAGTTCCACAGGTAGTCGCCGCTGGCAAGATAGTCTTGGGCGGTTGCCGTGTTGGGTTTTTCGACGAAGCGCACGACCTGATGCCCCGCGCCCAGTGATTCGCCTGCCTGAATATAGCCGTAGCCAATTTCCGGCGCGGTGGGGGCCACGCCAAAGGTGACGAGGTAACCTTGCCCGGCTAGGGCTGCCGCGCTCTGTACGGCGGCGCCGAAGCGCGCTTCGTCGGCGATGAGATGGTCCGCCGGCAGGAAGAGGAGAACCGCGTCATCCCGCTCGGTCTCACGCGCCCAGAGGGCCGCTGCGGCCATGGCGGGAGTGGTATTGCGGCCTTTCGGCTCCAGCAGGTAGTGCGCGTCCGGTATCCTGCAATGGCGGGTTTTGGCGCAGGCGGCATAGGTGTCGCGCGTCAGAAAATAGTAGTCGCGGTTGGTGACCGTGAGGATGGGGCCTTCGGCTCCCAGATTGATGATGCGATGCAGGGTTTTTTGAATGAGGCTTTCGCCGTCGGGCAGCGCGACGAACGGTTTGGGAAAGGATTTGCGGGACAGCGGCCACAGGCGGGAACCCGTACCGCCGGACAAAATCACAGGCACCAAAGTCATGGATAACCCCCTTCGATTGCGCTAACTTTGTGGATGGTCTCAAGTATGAAACATCCCATGGCCATAATGCAAGTTAATGATGCGAGTTCATAATGTAGCAGGCGCAAGCCGGGCTTCAGGAGTCCTTAAGTATAGGCCGATTCTCGTTCTTAACGGACATTCACGCTTTATTAGCAAATAGTTACAAATCCTGTAACCTGGGTGGCACCGGGTTGGCTGGGGTGTGTGTCTCTGAACGAACCGGCTTTTTCGCCTTGGTGGTCGGGCCGGTTAATAGAGTAAATTTATTGCCGTGCGGCTTATTCCTGAGCGACAAGTTCGGGTAATATAGGGGGCACCATGTCATCCACCCCGGAATCATCGAGGAATTGCCGTCATGTCACGAATGGTACAGTGCGTAAAACTCGGCCGTGAGGCCGAAGGTCTTGATCGTCCGCCTTATCCTGGCGCCCTTGGCGCGCGAATTTATCAGGAGGTTTCCAAGGAGGCCTGGCAGGGTTGGCTGAAACATCAAACCATGCTCATCAACGAATACCGTCTTTCTCCCATCGATCCCAAGTCACGGACATTTCTGGAAAAACAGATGGAAGCCTATTTCTTTGGCGAAGGTGCCCAATCGCCGGAAGGCTATGTACCGCCGGCACCGCAGGACTCCTGAAGGGCGCCTTTGCGGCGCGCCGCAATGCCTGTCGGCCTCCGACGTCGTTCTCGAACGACAGGGCCTGGGCGCGCCGGAGCATCTGATTATTAGGAAATCGTCATAAAACCGTCAGATTCTGTCGCCGGAAGGTGACGTAATATTGCCGTTGCAATAGCCGCTTCCTCCTGGCTTCGCATGAAAAACATGCACATGGATATATGGCACGACTTATGCTAGTACCTGATCGCTGTCGAAAAACGGCACCGCTGAATGCGGGAACTGGAACCACCTTTTGAGGAGAGATTACCCATGAAGAAAATTATTGCCCTGACGGCTGCCCTGTCCTTCCTGACCGCCACTGCTGCTTTTGCCACCGAAGTCCCTGCCGCCGCCGCAAAGGCCCCGGCAAAGACCATGGAGCATAAAGCCCCTGAGCATAAGGTTATGGAAAAGAAGGCGGAGCACAAGAAGATCGTAAAGAAGGCTCCTGCGCACAAAGTGATGGAGAAGAAGGCTGTGGCGAAGAAGGCTGTTGAGAAGAAGCCTGCTGCGTGATTTGTTGAGTTCTGATGTGCAAGCCTGGGGGGCCTAAACCCCCCAGGCTTTTTTTTCGGCTGCTCCCCTGACGCGGCGGGCGGTGCCCGGATGTCTCGAAGTCCTTGCACTTTCCAGCCCACGATTCTACGCTGAGGCTCTTTATGATCCTTGCCGGAGCTTGCAGGTCCATGGCATTACGCCCGAGTTCCATCTCCAAACTCATCGTCATCGGTTTTAGTCTGGCCATTGTGCCGCTGGTGCTGGTTATCGTCAGTGTAACCTTTTCCATCGCGCACTTTGCCGAACAGGGACAGGTGAGCATTTTGCGCGCGGTAGCCATGAGTGATGCCGCCAACCGGATGAATAACGCGGTGCGATCCATGGAACGCTATGGTCTGCAGTATACGGTCCTGCAGGATCAGGCGCTGCTGGTGCTCTATGATCAGAGTT
>Ga0315298_1006519_pt1 | contig 15900 bp, 13 predicted proteins | sample WHS_1_MG_FD_203077 | JGI IMG/M metagenome (GOLD analysis project Ga0315298, IMG submission 203077) | Extremophilic microbial mat communities from Washburn Hot Springs, YNP, Wyoming, USA - WHS_1_MG | ecosystem: Environmental > Aquatic > Thermal springs > Hot (42-90C) | place: USA: Wyoming... | reverse complement strand
GAAATCCTTCACGTACTTCTGCACCAGCGGCATGCGCGTCTGGCCGCCGACCAGGATGACCTCGGCGACTTCGCTCGCGGCCAGCCCCGCATCCTTCAGCGCGGTGCGGCACGGCGCGATGGTCTTTTGCACCAGATCCTCGACCAGCGCCTCGAGTTTGGCGCGGGTGAGCTTGATGTTCAGGTGCTTCGGTCCCGAGGCATCGGCCGTGATGTACGGCAGATTGATGTCGGTCTGCTGCGAGGAGGACAACTCGATCTTCGCCTTCTCCGCGGCCTCCTTCAGGCGCTGCACGGCCAGCGGGTCCTTGCGCACGTCGACGCCGGACTCCTTCAGGAACTCCTCGGCGAGGAAGTTGATGATGCGCAGATCGAAGTCCTCGCCGCCGAGGAACGTATCGCCGTTGGTCGAGAGCACCTCGAACTGGTGCTCGCCATCGATCTCGGCGATCTCGATGATCGAGATGTCGAAGGTGCCGCCGCCGAGGTCGTACACGGCGATCTTGCGGTCCCCGCTCTGCTTGTCGAGCCCGTAGGCGAGCGAAGCGGCGGTCGGCTCATTGATGATGCGCTTGACCTCGAGGCCGGCGATGCGCCCGGCGTCCTTGGTGGCCTGGCGCTGCGAGTCGTTGAAATACGCCGGGACGGTGATCACCGCCTCGGTGACCGGCTCACCGAGGTAGTCCTCGGCGGTCTTCTTCATCTTCATCAGCACGCGCGCGCTGACCTCGGGCGGGGCCATCGCCTTACCCTGCGCATCGACCCACGCATCGCCGTTGTCGGCGCGGGTGATCCTGTACGGAACCATCTTCGCGTCGCGCTGCACCACCTCGTCCTCGAACTTCCGTCCGATGAGACGCTTGATCGCGAACAGGGTGTTCTGCGGGTTGGTGACCGCCTGACGCTTGGCCGGCTGGCCCACCAGCACCTCGTTGTCCTTGGTGAAGGCGACGATGGACGGAGTCGTGCGGTCGCCCTCGCTGTTCTCGATCACCCGGGGCTTGCCGCCCTCCATGATGGCGACGCACGAGTTCGTGGTCCCGAGGTCGATGCCGATTACCTTTGCCATGATCTGCTCCGCCGAAATCAGTTGCTTATAGAAGGTTCGCTGGAAGACTTTCTGGGGGTTTGTCCGGCCGATTCAAGGGCTGCGGGGTGTTCGCTCGGCCTATGCCTTGGCTTTGGCCACGATCACCCGGGCCGGGCGCAGCAGCCGCCCATTGAGCTCGAAGCCGGCCTGCACCACCTGCAGCACGGTGTCCGGGGCGGCCTCGGCCGACTCCTGCGCCAGCATGGCCTCGTGCCGTGCCGGATCGAACGGTTCGCCGAGCGGCCGGATGGCCCGCACACCGAGTCTCTCGAGCGCCTTGGCGAGCAGCTGCAGGGTCGCCTCCTGGCCCTGCCTGAGGGTCGCCGGGTCCACGTCCGTACGGGTCGCGCTCTGGATCGCCAGCTCCAGGCTGTCCTGCACGGGCAGCAGCTCGGCGGCGAATTTCTCCAGCCCGTAGCGGTTGGCCGCCTCGATGTCGCGCTGGGCGCGCTTGCGCACGTTGTCGAGTTCCGCAAGGGCCCGCAGCATCTGCTCCTGGCTCTCTTTGGCACGCTGCTCGGCCTGGGCCAGCGCCTGCTCGAGCCGCATCGACTCGTCCGCGGCGATCGAGTCGTCGCTGCCGCGCTCCCCTGAAGGGCTCGCGCCCGCCTGATCAGTGCTCATCCGCAATCCTCTTTCCGCTCTTGCGCTCTGAAAAAAAAGCCGCACCCCGCCCGGCGGCCCGCGCCGCGGCGACGTACAGCGTCCGGTGTGGGGATCAGCGCCGCGAATTCAAGGCGGCGCCGAGCAGTTTTGCCGTCATGTCGACGATCGGAATCACCCGCTCATAGGCCATGCGGGTCGGGCCGATGACCCCGAGCACGCCGAACGCGGAGGCCGGCGAGCCGTACGGTGCGGTCACCAGGCTGCAGTCATCGAGGATGCGATAGCCGGACTCGTGGCCGATGAAGATCTGCACCCCCTCGGCACGCAGACTGTGATCGAGCAGGTGCAGGAAGTCGCGCTTCTCGTTGAACGCCTCGAACAGACGCCGCAGGCGCTCGACGCTCGAGAGCTCCGCGACGCTCATCAGATTGGTCTCGCCCTTGATGACGTACTCGAGCTCCCCGTTCTGCGCGCCGCTCGCGAACACGTGCTGTGCCATCGAGATCGCATCGAGCATCACCTGATTGAGATGCGCGCGCGTCTCGCTCAGCTGGCGCAGGATCTCCTGGCGCACCTCCTCGAGGGAGCGGCCGCGCAGCTGCTCGTTGAGGAAGTTCGAGGCGCGGCGCAGCTCATCGGGGGAGAAGTAACGCTCGAGCTGCACGATGCGGTTCTGCACCTCGCGCTCCCCGTACACCAGCACTACGAGCACCCGGTTCTCGGACAGCCCCACGAACTCGATCTGGGTGATGGTGGCCTGCGTGGCGCGCGGCAAGGTCACCACGCCGGCGAGACGCGTCAGGCTCGAGAGCAGTTGCGAGACGCTGCTCACCAGATCCTTGCCGCTCTCGCGCACCGACTCGAGCTGCCGCTCGATCTCGGCGACCGCGGCCGCCTCGAGCGGCTGGACCTGCAGCAGCGAATCGACGAAGAACCGGTAGCCCTTGTCCGTCGGCACGCGCCCGGCCGAGGTATGCGGCGAGGCGACGAAGCCGAGCTCCTCCAGATCGGCCATCACGTTGCGGATGGTCGCCGAGGACAGCTGCAATCCGGACTCGCGCGACAGTGCGCGCGAGCCGACCGGCTGGCCGTCGCGGATGTAGCTCTCGACGAGCGTGCGCAGCAGGTGCTGCGCACGCTCGCTCAACTGTTCTTCCGGGGAATCTTGCGTCATAAAGTGCGCCGCTGCGCCCGCTTGCCGCCCGCGCGCAGCCGGCTGCCTGAAAAGCTATAGTCGCGGCGCCCGAGCGTCAAGCAACCCTTGCGTCGTCCTGCTAGGATCGGCGCCGATGACCCCTCCCCGTATCTGCGCTCTGGTCGGCCGCTTCACGGACCCGCGGGTGGCCGAGTCCGCCCGGGTGGCGCTTGCGCATCTGGTGGAGCGCGGGGTGACGGTCCGGATCGATTGCGCCGCACCGCTCGCGGTGAGCTCGGCGGTGAGCGCGGTCGCGACCGCCGAACTCAGTCCCGGGGCGGACCTGATGATCGCAGTCGGCGGCGACGGCACACTCCTCTACGCCGCCGGGCTCGTGGCCCGACACGGTGTACCGCTGCTCGGCATCAACCGCGGCCGGCTCGGTTTTCTCACCGACGTGATGCCGCAGGACATCGCCACCTGCCTCGATGCGGCCCTCGCCGGGCAGCTCGACGCCGATGAGCGGCCGCTGCTCGCCGCGCGGCTGCAGCACGCCGATGGCACGAGCCGCGAGGCGCTGGCGCTGAACGATGTGGTGCTGCAGAAGCTCGCCACGGGCCGGATGCTCGATTTCGAGACCCGGGTCGCCGACCGCTACGTCAACACCCATGCCGGCGACGGCATCGTCGTGGCGAGCGCCACGGGTTCGACGGCCTACGCGCTGTCCTGCGGCGGACCGATCATCGAGCCGCAGCTGGACATCGTGGTGCTCGCGCCGATCTGCCCGCACACCCTCTCGGACCGGCCCATCGTGGTCTCGGGCCGCTCCGTGATCGAGATCCGCCTGCTCGAACGGCCCGACACGCGCGCCCAGGTGACCTGCGACGGCAGCATCCTCGGGACGCTGGTGCCGGGTGAGCGTCTGGAGATCCGCCGCGCCGCCGAGCGCGTGACGCTGCTGCACCCGCCCGGACACGACTATTTCCGGCTCCTGCGCTCGAAACTGCACTGGGGCCGCGGCGACAGCGAACGCTGAGCGCCCTTTCCATCACACCCTTAGCGCGATCCGCCATGCTCATCGCTCTGAAGATCCGCGACTTCGCCATCATCGACGAACTCGAGCTCACCCTGCGCTCGGGCCTGACGGTGCTCACGGGAGAGACGGGCGCCGGCAAATCCATCCTGGTCGATGCGCTGCAGCTGCTCGGCGGCGGCCGCGGCGGGGCGGAGATGATCCGCCACGGCGCTGAGCGCGCCGACCTCACCGCCACGTTCGACCTGCATGGCGCGCCGGATGAACTGAAAGCGTGGCTCGAGCGCCAGGCGCTCGAGGGCGATGAGCTCATCGTGCGCCGCGTGCTCGGCGCCGACGGGCGCTCACGTGCCTGGCTCAACGGCCAGCCGGTCCCGGTGCAGCTGCTGCGCGAGGCGGCCGATCTGCTCATCGACATCCACGGCCAGCACGAATTCCAGTCGCTCACCCGCGCGACCCGCCAGCGCGAGCTGCTCGATGAATTCGGCGCACTCGAGGCCGAGCTCGGCGCGGTCGCGGCCGCCTACCGGCGCTGGCGCGAACTGCACACCCGCGCGCGCGCCCTCGCCGCGGCGGCCGAGGACCGGGATGCGCGGCTCGATCTGCTGCGCCACCAGGTCGGGGAGCTCGGCGCACTCGAACTCGAGGCAGGCGAGCTCGAGCGTCTCAGCGAGGAGCGCACCCGCCTGGCGCACCGCGGCCGCCTGGCCGAGGCGGCCCAGGGCGCGCTCGGGCAGCTCTATCAGGATGAGCCGCACAACGCCCACGGCGCCATCGGCCGGGCGCTGCAGGCGCTGCGCACCGCCGCGGCGATCGATGCCCAGCTCGGGCCGATCGTCACGCTGACGCAGGATGCCGAGGTCAACGTGCGCGAGGCGGCCCGCGAGCTCGAGCGCTATGCCCAGGGCCTGGAGCTCGATACGACGCGCCAGAACAGCGTCGAGAGCCGCCTCGCGGCGATCGAGGATCTCGCCCGCAAGCATCGGGTCGACGCCGCGCAACTGCCGGCGCGCGCCGCGGAACTCGCCGCGGAGCTCGAGCAGCTCGAGCGCGCCGAGGTCGATTTGAAAGCGCTACGCGGGCAACTCGACGCGGCGCTGACGCAGTACCGGGAACAGGCCGCGACGCTCACACGGGCGCGAACCGCAGCGGGCGCCGCGCTCGGCAAGGCGGTGACGGTGCACATGCAGGCGCTGGGCATGGCCGGGGGGCGCTTCGAAGTCGCCCTGACGGCGCGCGCGGATGAGCCTGCGCCGCACGGCGCCGATGAGGTCGAATTCCGCGTCAGCGCCAATCCGGGCCAGCCGGTGCGCGCGCTCGCCAAGGTCGCCTCCGGCGGGGAGCTCTCACGCCTGTCGCTCGCGGTCGAGGTCGCCAGCAGCGCGCGCGAGACGCGCTGCATGGTCTTCGATGAGGTCGACTCGGGGATCGGCGGAGCGGTCGCGGAAATCGTCGGACGCGAGCTGCGCGCGCTCGGGGAGCGCGGCCAGGTGCTGTGCGTGACGCACTTGCCGCAGGTGGCCTCACAGGGCCATCAGCACCTGCGGGTCGCCAAGCACAGCGACGGACGCGCCACGCATACCCGACTCACCGAGCTGCCCGAGACCGAACGCATCGAGGAGCTGGCGCGCATGCTGGGGGGCGTCGACGTCACGGCCACGGCCCGCGAGCACGCCCGCGAGATGCTCAACGGCGCAGCGCCCGCTCGTGTCGCAGCGCGGGCGCCGGTGCGGCGGCCCAAGCGCGGCGCGCAGCGCCGCTGAGGGGTCCGTCAGGCGCGCGGCGGGCGCCGGTGGGGGCAGGCCTCGCGCCGGCAGTGCCCATAGAGAATCAGCGAATGGTCGCGGATCTCGAACTTCAGCCGCTCGGCCACCGCGTCCTGACGCGCCTCGATGCCCTCATCGACGAACTCTTCGACGTGGCCGCAGTCAAGACACACGATATGATCGTGGTGCGCACCCTGGTTCAGTTCAAAGACGGCCATGCCGTCCTCGAAGTGATGGCGGGACACGAGTCCGGCGGCCTCGAACTGGGTGAGAACCCGGTAGACGGTCGCGAGCCCGATGTCCTCGTGCGAGTCGAGCAGGTTGCGGTAGATGTCCTCGGCGGACAGATGCCGCGTCTCGCTGCCGGCGAGGATCTCGAGGATCTTCACACGCGGCAGCGTGACTTTCAGGCCGGCTTTACGCAGGTCCTTGCTTTCCACGCGTTGCGATCCTCCGGATGTGGCCGCCGCAGGGAACCGCGGCGGCGCGTGCCCGATCAGGTATGATCCGCCCAATTATTGCCCATCGGACCTCCATGCGACCAGTTCAATTGACTTCTGCTGTGCGTCTCGCCGCTCTGCTCGCGGCGCTCTCGGGCCTGCTCGGCGGCTGCGTCTACCGCATGTCGATCCAGCAGGGCAATTATCTCGACGGCCATACCGTGCGGCAGCTGAAGGTGGGCATGACTCGCGTGCAGGTGCGCTACCTGCTCGGCACCCCGATGATCCAGGACGTGTTCGACACGAACCGCTGGGACTACGTCTATTACTTCAAACGCGGCTACGTGCAGCGGCCGATCGAGAGCCGCGTGACCGTGTTTTTCCATGACGGCAAGGTCAGCCGCTTCCGACTGCTCGACGTGCCGAAGGGCCAGCCGATCGCCCCGGGCCTGCTGCCGTCGGTGAAGAAATTCCCGCTGCTGTAGCTCAGCGCCGCGCCGAGCCGAGGCGCGCGCGCCGGCGCGCGCGCGGATCCTGCAGGAGCGGTCGGTACAGTTCGATGCGGTCCCCGTCGGCAGGCCGCGCATCGCGGGCGCACGGCTCGCCGAAAATCCCGGCCGGTGCGCTGTCCCAGGGAACCGGGACGTCGGGCGCCGAGCGGCGCGCGGCGCTCAGTGCCGCCGCGACGTCCGCATCCTGCTGAAGCTCCACCGGCCACAGGAACTGCCGCTGCGCGGTGGCGTAGGCCACCAGGCAGCGCTTCAGCCCTGCGCTCACGGCGCGGCAGCCCCCTCGGCCGGCTGCATCGCGCGGCTGCGCGCCACGAAGGCATCGACCAGAGAGCCGACCGTCTCGGCGAAGATGCGCTCGAACAGCACCGCGGAGAGGGAATTCTTGAACTGGAAGCGCAGCAGCAGCTCGACCTGCGTGCCGGCTCCGGCGGGCGTCAGGCGCCACTCGCCCTCGAGCGCGCTGAACGGGCCGTCGACCAGGCGCATGTGCACGCGCTGGTACGGCTCGAGCGCGTTGCGGGTGGTGAACTCCCCGTTGAACGGCCCACGACGCACGCCGATGGTGGCGACGATCTCACTGTCGCTTCGCGAGAGCACCCGCGAGTGGGTGCACCACGGCAGGAACTGCGGATAGCTGTCGATGTCGTTGATCAGCGCGAACAGTCTGTTCGGCGGCAGCTTGATGAGCGCCGAGCGCTTGACCTCTCGCATGCGCGCTATTGTCACAGGATCGCCCCGGCACCGACAAGAGCCGCCGGCGCGCCCGAGCGCCGCGCGCACGCTACAATGCGCGCCCCCGACCGACCCGAAGAGCCGATGCCCCCCAAGCCCGCCGCCCCTGCCCGGCTGATCGCCGAGAACCGCAAAGCGCGCTTCGAGTACTTCATCGAGGAGCGCTACGAGGCGGGCCTCGCGCTGCAGGGCTGGGAGGTCAAAGCCATGCGCGCCGGCAGAGCGCAGCTCGCCGAGTCCTACGTCTACCTGCGCAACGGCGAGGCATTCCTCTTCGGCGCGCACCTCTCACCCCTGGCTGCGACCTCCACGCACGTGATCGCCGATCCGGCGCGCACACGCAAGCTGCTGCTCAACCGCCGCGAGCTCGACGGCCTGATCGGTGCGGTCGAGCGGCGCGGCTACGCCCTGATCCCGCTCGATCTGCACTGGAAGAACGGCCGCGCCAAGCTCACCGTGGGCCTCGCCAAGGGCAAGAAGCAGCACGACAAGCGCGCCACGGAGAAAGACCGCGACTGGGAGCGCGACAAGGCACGCCTGCTGCGCCGCGGCTGAGGGCCGGTGGCGGCCCGGAGGCAGGCTGTGTATAATTACAGGCGCGTGACGGGCGCCGGGTACGGCGCACGGCAGGCATCCTGCTGCGCGGTGATTTAAACCGCCGGGGTCGCTCACCCTCCCAGTTCGCTTCGACGCACCGCTGTGCAGAACGCGCACGGACGGGTATGCTGGGCGCGTGATGATTCTCTCTTGGGGGCGACCGGTTTCGACGTGGGTTGCGAACCTTCAGAGGCGTACCGAGGCGCAGTGCCCTCGTAAATCTCGCTGCAAAACTATAGTTGCCAACGACGACAACTTCGCTCTCGCCGCCTAACCGCGGCTGACCTTCGACCGGTCCGTGCCTGTGCGGCCGACTCGAGGGACGCGTTCACAGGCTCGCGATCCGGTGTGCGACGGGCCGGGTCGTTAAGAGTCACCGTCCGCTGGCGCTTCGTCTTCCCTGCCCCTCGGGTAGCGCGGCGCGAGAACTAAAGAGCGGGCTACGTACGTAGAGCCTGAAGTCTAGGACTTGCGGACGGGGGTTCGATTCCCCCCGCCTCCACCATTTCCCCGCCCCGCCGCCTGCGGCGGGGCCGAGCTGCGGCGCGCACGCACACCACCCCGCTCGACCTTTCCAACAAACATCAACGCGCGCGCGGCGAGCGCGGCAGCGCGTTTCTCGCGCACGACAAAATGCGCTAAGCTCCGGACTGATCAGCGTGTTGGATGGAGTGCGTGATCTGTCGCCACTCGGCGACAATGGGCCGGTGTTGTGCCGCAGCCGAGGCGTCCGACTTAAGCTGTGGCGTCGAACGACAGGCCCCGCGAGAAACTGGTGACCAAAAAGAATCGGATATCCTTCGCCGCGTTACTGACGCTTGCCCCCTTCGCCTGCGCCCTCGGGCGCGCCGCCGCGCCGGTCCGAGACACCGCGCCGCAGCGACCCTTCACCTTCGCCACCGTCGAGCACCTGGCGGCGCTGCGCGCCGAGCATCCCTACCACGTGCACTCGACACCGCTGCCGGGCGTGCTGCGCCGCCTGAGCTATGCGCAGTATCACCAGATTCATTTCCGTGCCGCCGATGCGCTGTGGCGCGGCCGCTCGCTGTTCGACGTGCAGTTCTATCACCGCGGCTTCGCGTTCACGCGCCAGGTGAAGATCTTCACGGTGAGCGCCGCCGGCGTCCAGGCGGTGCGCTACAGCCCCTCGATGTTCGAGTTCCCGCGCTTCCTCGGTGGGCTGCGCCTGTCCGATCAGCTCGGGTTCGCCGGCCTCTCGGTGCGCTTCCCGCTCGAGCGCCCGGGACACCCGCGCAGCGTGCTCGCCTTCCTCGGCGCGACGTATTTTCGCGTCCTCGGCCGCAACCAGACCCAGGGCATCACGGCCCGCGGACTGGCGGTCGACACCGCGACCACCGGGGGGGAGCAGATCCCCTACTTCACGCACTTCTGGCTGGTCGAACCGGCGCCCGGGGCGCGCACCATGACGATCTACGCGCTGCTCGACGGCCCGAGCGTCGCCGGGGCGTACCGGTTCGTGGTGCGGCCCGGCAACATCACCCAGGTCACCGTGAGCGCGGTGCTCTACCCGCGCCACCACATCGCCAAGCTCGGCATCGCCCCGCTCACCTCGATGTTTCTCTACGGCCGTAATTCCGCACGCCGGCGCTTCGAGAACTGGCGCCCGCAGGTGCACGACAGCGACGGCCTGATGATGCACACCGGCGGCGGAGAGTGGCTGTGGCGCCCGCTGCGCAATCCGCTGCGCCTGCAGGTCAATCGCTTCATGGACGAGAACCCCGCCGGCTTCGGGCTCATTCAGCGCGACCGCCGCTTCGCCGACTACGAGGACCCCGAGGCGCGCTACGAGAGTCGTCCGAGCTACTGGGTGCAGCCGCTCGGTCACTGGGGCCGCGGCGGGGTCGAACTGGTCGAGATCCCCGGCGAGGCCGACATCGATTACAACATCGACGCGTACTGGGTGCCGAGCGCCCCGGTGCGCGCCGGCCAGCCGCTCGCCTTCTCCTACGTGCTCTCGGCCTATCTGCACTCCGGACAGCGCTGGCCGCCGGGCGGTCGGGTGCTCGCCACCCGGGTCGCACCGGTGCTGCGCGCCGGCCAGCGCGTCAGCGGTGAGCGCCAGATGCTGATCGATTTCGCCGGCGGCGACCTGCAGAGCCTGCACGGCAGCCAGCCGGTGCGCGCGGTGGTGAGCGGCCTCGGGGCACGCATTTTCGACGTCAAGACCGAGCGGCTGGCGGAAAACGGGCACTGGCGGGTGCGCTTTCGCGTGCAGCCGGCCGGCGGGCGGCCGGTCGACCTGCGCTGCTACCTCGAGCTCTATGGCGCGCCGCTCAGTGAGACGTGGACCTATCAGTGGACGCCCGGATCGTGAACCCGCGCGGCGACTGGCTGCGGCAGCTGGCGCGGCGGCGGCGCACCGTTTTTTTCAGCCTGACGGTGCTGACGGCGATCGCCGCGACCACCATGATGTGGGACATCCTGGCGGCGAACGGCCTGAATGCACTCGATCGCGCCGGACTCGCGCTCTTCTTCATTCTGTTCCTGTGGCTCGCCAGTTCGTTCTGGACCGCGGTGGCGGGCTTCGCAGTCCGCTGGCGCGGCGGCGACAGCGCGCAGATCAGCGAGCGCTGGCGTGCCGTGGCGCCGCTGCGCGGGCGGACCGCGGTGGTCATGCCGATCTACAACGAGGACACCACGCGGGTGGCGGCCGGGCTGGAGGTGATCTGGTCTTCGCTCTCGGCGCTCACCGAGCAGTCCGCGTTCGACCTGTTCATTCTCTCCGACACGCGCAAGCGCGACATCGGCATCGCCGAGGAGGCCGCCTGGCGCGACCTCGTGACGCGCCACCATGCACGCGGGCGCATCTTCTACCGGCGCCGGGCGGAGAACATCGCGCGCAAGGCCGGCAACATCGCCGACTTCGTCAACAACTGGGGCGGCGCCTACGATTACGCCGTCGTACTCGATGCCGACAGCATCATGTCGGGCGCGACCATCCTCGAGATGGCCCGGCTGATGGACGCCAACCCGCGCGCCGGCATCATCCAGGCGCTGCCGCTGCCGGCCGGCCGCGACACGCTGTTCGCGCGTCTGATCCAGTTCGCCGCGCGCCTGAGCAGCCCGATGCTCTCGAGCGGGCTCGCCTACTGGCAGCTCGGGGAGAGCAATTACTGGGGCCACAACGCGATCCTCAGGCTGAAGGCGTTCGCCGCGCACTGCGGGCTGCCACACCTGAGCGGCTCGGCGCCCCTCGGCGGGGAGATCCTCAGTCACGATTTCGTCGAGGCGGCCTTCATGCGCCGGGCCGGCTACGAGGTGTGGCTGCTGCCGATCGAGCACGGCAGCTGGGAGGAGATTCCCTCGAACGTGATCGATTACGCAGCCCGCGACCGGCGCTGGGCGCAGGGCAACATCCAGCATCTCGGGCTGCTGCCGGCGCGCGGACTGTATTGGTTGAGCCGCATCCACCTGATCGGCGGCGTGCTGTCCTACCTGGCCTCGCCGCTGTGGCTGCTGATGCTTCTGCTCAGCTCCACGGTGGTGATCCTGCAGGCGATCCACGGCCACCAGTACTTCCTGCCCGGTCAGCACGGTCTGTTCCCGAACTGGCCGCATTATCGCGACGGGGAGATCGCCGCGCTGCTGTCGCTCACGGCCGTGGCGCTGTTCGGCCCGAAGATCCTCGCCGTCGTGCTCGCCATCCGCGACCCGAAGCTGCGGCGCGGCTTCGGCGGCAGCGCCCAGGTGTGCTGGAGCCTGCTCATCGAGCAGCTCTTCAGCGTCCTGCTCGCCCCGGCGATGATGTTGTTTCACACCGCCTTCGTCCTCAGCACGCTCGCCGGCAAGCCGGTCGCCTGGCACGCCCAGGAACGCGGGGATCGCGGCATCGGATTCCTCGAGGCGCTGCGCCGGCACGCCTGGCACGTGCTGATCGGACTGACCTGGGGGGCGTTGATCCTCGAGTTCGCCCCGCACTACATCGGCTGGCTGCTGCCGGTGATCATCGGCATGGTGCTCTCGGTGCCGATCACCATGATCACCAGCCGCATCGCGCCGGCGGACTGGCTGCGCCGGCATCGGCTGCTGCTGACGCCGGAGGAAACCGATCCGCCGGCGGAACTCGCCGCGCTGCAGGCGTGTCTCACCCGTCATCCGGCGCCGGCGCCACCTGCGCTCGGCGAAGCGGCGGCCGCACGCGAGCTGCTGCGCGATCTGGAACATCGCGTTCCGGCGCACGTGCCGCTCGCAATGAAGGCGCAGCCGCTGCATTACGCCATCGGAGCGCACCACCCGGGCGCCCCACACCGATGGCGCTGGCTGACCCCCTGGCGCAAGAGCTGAGGAACCACTGATGCATCGACGCGGATTTCTGCGCGGCAGTGCGGCGAGTCTCGCCGCGATCACCCCCTGGCCGATGGAATTCAAACGCAAGAAGCACCCGCAGGGGCCGGCGCGCGGCGTGGCGCACTTCGGCGCACCGCGGCCATTCTCGTTCGACTCGCTGAAGGCGCTGGCGCACTCGATGTCGCTCACCGTCTACAGCGAACCGGTCGCGCCGCTCCCGGCGGCGATCCAGAAGCTCTCCTGGGACCAGTGGGAGTCGATCACTTATCGTCCCGAGCGCACGTTGTGGTACGAGGATGACCTCTTCTTTCGCATCCGCTTCGATCACCTCGGCTTCACCATGAAGCGCCCGGTGCGCATGTACGCCCTGGAGCAGAACATTGCGCGCCGGATCCTGTTCGATCCGAACCTGTTCGACTACAGCCGCTCGGGCCTGAAACCGAAGGAAATCCCGACCCACCTGGGATTCTCCGGATTCAACGTGCTGTTCCACACCGATTGGGCGGACGACCGGGCCGTGTTTCAGGGCGCCTCGTACTTCCGCGCCGTCGACGGCAGCGGCCAGTACGGCATGTCGCAGCGCGGGCTCGCGATCGACACCGGCATGCCTCAGCCGGAGGAATTCCCCGACTTCGTCGCCTTCTACCTCCAGAAGCCGGCAGCGGAATCGACGCTGCTCACCGTGTACGCGCTGCTCGATTCCCCGAGCGTCGCCGGTGCCTATCGCTTCATCATCGACGTGGCGAGCACGTTGGTGATGGACGTGGACTTCACGCTCTACCCGCGCCGCCAGATCGAGCGACTCGGCATTGCGCCCGGGACCAGCATGTACCTGGTCGGTGAGAACGACCACCGGGTCGCCGACGACTGGCGTCCGCAGATCCACGACTCCGACGGCCTGCAGATGCACACCGGCGTCGGGGAGTGGATCTGGCGCCCGCTCACCAACCCGGCCGAACTGCGCGTCAACTCCTACCTCGATGACAATCCGCGCGGCTTCGGTCTGATGCAGCGCGACCACAACTTCGCCGACTACCAGGACGATGGGGTCTGGTACAACCGCCGGCCGAGCTGCTGGGTGGCCCCGAAGGGCGCCTGGGGCAAGGGCGCAGTCATGCTGGTGGAGATCCCGACCATCGATGAGACGATGGACAACATCGTGGCGTTCTGGAATCCGGCCGAGGAGATCGTTCCCGGCCGAGACTACACCTACGGTTACCGCCTGTACTGGTGTCGCGAAAATCCCTTCAAATCCCACCTCGGCCATGTGCACGCGACGCGCGACGGCATCGGCGGCGTGGTCGGCCAGAAGCGCACCGAGTTCTCCTGGCGCTTCGTGGTGGATTTCGTCGGCGGCGACCTGCCGATGCTCGACCCCGGGGACAAGGTGCAGGCGGTGGTGAGCACCTCGCACGGTCACGTGCAACTCGTCTCGGCCCGCGCGCTGCTGCCGCTCAAGGGGGGATGGCGCGCGATGTTCGACCTGGTACCCGATGAGGCCGGCGCGCCGATCGACCTCAGGCTGTTCCTGCAGCTGAACGGCCAGGCGCTCACCGAGACCTGGATGTACCAGTACACGCCGCCGTCGCTCGCCGTGCAGCGCAGCTACGTCCAGACCTGAACGGTGCGCCGCGCACGCGGCGCACCGCCGATTCGGCCCAGAAGAGCGCAATGGACGAGAACACCCTGCCCGAGCGCGACGTGTGGTCCGACTGGCTGCGGCACGGCCGCGACGGCGGCGACCCGGACTATGCGCAGGCCATGCGTGCGCTGGTCGAGCGTTACGTCGAGCGGGTGCTCGATGGCGCCGCATTGCAGCCCGGCGAGACGTTTGCCGACATCGGCGCCGGCGAAGGGCTGCTCGCCCTGCGTGCACTCGAGCGCACCGGCGGCGATCTTCACGTCTGGCTCACCGATGTCTCCGCACCGATGTTGCAACACGCGCGAGCGCTCGCCGAGGCGCGCCGCGTCGCGCCGCGCTGCAGGTTCCTCTGCGCCCCGGCGGAGCGGCTCGAAGGCATCGCGGACGGCGCACTCGATGCGGTCACGACCCGTTCGGTGCTCGCCTACGTGCCCGACAAGACTGCGGCGCTGCGCGAGTTTCACCGCGTGCTGCGCCCGGGCGGGCGCCTCTCGATCGGTGAGCCGGTCTTCCAGGACGAAGCCGTCGCCGCACAGGCGATGCGCACGGTCATCGAATCGAGCCCACCCGAGGCGGTCAGTCCGCTGCTGCGCCTGATGCACCGCTGGAAAGCGTCGCAATTCCCGGACACCGACGCGGCGATCCGCGCCAGCGCGATCGCGGGATACTCCGAGCGCGACCTGGTGCGCTTCGCGCAGACTGCGGGCTTCGCCGATGTGCATCTGGAGCTGCACATCGACACGCTGCCCTCGATCGTGCGCACCTGGGAAGTGTTCATCAACACCTCACCGCACCCGCTCGCCCCGCCACTGCGCACGATCATGGCCGAGAAATTCAGCCCCGGCGAGCGCGAGCTGTTCGAACGCAGCATGCGCCCGGTGATCGAGGATCCGCGCGCCGTGAACACCGAACGGATGGCGTACCTGACGGCACGCAAGCCTCGCGCCTAGCGCTGCCGCAGCGCCTCTGCGTGTTGGTCAACGCAGATGTTTCGTCCGCGTTACAACGCACCCCAGGCGAGCCCGCGGGCACATGGAAATTAAGGGTGGAAAGATCTGCCCGATTCAAACATAATGATAGACCCTGCACCTCACAGGACGGTCCCGGGGCCGGCGCGACCCATTGCGCGGGGCCCGTGTGCCGCCGCCAATTCGCCTGCACCACATGCCATTGGCCCGCGACAACCCGGCACCTGCAGACTCACCGGACGGTTTGAGCCAGTGGTATGCGCGCGTGCGTGCGCGCTCACTCGAGCTGTGCGCACCGCTCGCACCGGAAGACACGGTGGTGCAGTCGATGCCGGATGCGAGCCCCACCAAGTGGCACCTGGCGCACACCAGCTGGTTCTTCGAGCGCTTCGTGCTCGGGCGCGGCGCCGAGGGGCCCGAGCCGCTGCACCCCGAGTGGCATTTTCTCTTCAACTCGTATTATCAGAGCGCCGGGCCCATGCACTCCCGCGATGCGCGCGGCCTGCTCACGCGCCCGACGCTCGCCGAGATCTGCACGTACCGCGCGCAGATCGATGAGGCGGTCCGGGAGCGTCTGGCACGCGGCATTGCGCCGACGCTCGCGGCGGTACTGACGCTCGGCCTGCATCACGAACAGCAGCATCAGGAACTGATGCTGACGGACCTCAAGCACCTCTTTGCCTGCAACCCGCTGCAACCGGCCTACACGACCGCGCGCGCTGCGCGCAGCCCTGCCGCCGGACCGATGCGCTTCCTCACTGGCCGCACCGGCATCACGGCCACCGGTTATGACGGTGCGCAGTTCGCTTACGACAACGAATTGCCGCGCCACAGCGAGCTGCTGCATCCGCACGCCATCGCGCACCGTCCGGTCACCAACGCCGAGTACGCCGAGTTCATCCGCGCCGGCGGCTACCGCACGGCGCTGCTGTGGATGTCGGAAGGATGGGCTACCGTGCAGCGCGAGGGGTGGGCGCGTCCGCTGTACTGGGCGGAAGATCTCGTCAGCGCATATACGCTCGGCGGAACGCGCGAACTCGATCCGAACGCGCCGGTCTGTCACGTCAGTTAT
>Ga0315298_1006517_pt1 | contig 15902 bp, 13 predicted proteins | sample WHS_1_MG_FD_203077 | JGI IMG/M metagenome (GOLD analysis project Ga0315298, IMG submission 203077) | Extremophilic microbial mat communities from Washburn Hot Springs, YNP, Wyoming, USA - WHS_1_MG | ecosystem: Environmental > Aquatic > Thermal springs > Hot (42-90C) | place: USA: Wyoming... | reverse complement strand
GGATAAGATTGCGGATTAAATAGAGGACAAGATATGTTTTCCCCACCCTTCTCGGCCCCGTGATCGTAATAATCTTTTGAGAAGAGAGCGGGATCTCAATATCCCTGGGAAGGATTTCGGGTAATTTTGATTCCTGAGACTCGACTATAACTTGTTTTAATATCTCTTTGTCCATATTATATCCTCTATGATATAATTTCTGCACAAAATTATATCATGAGGGGTATAAAATCAACAATCTGCATGGGATAGGTATATTTTGGCGCTTAAGTGTATTCTTCCGCAAATAAAGCAGGAATCAAGGATTTCTGCGCTTTCTACGGGAATGAGGACAGCTTGAAGGAAATGGGAGCTGCTTTAAGGAAATAAACCTTTAAGACGTATGAGAGCACACGACCACCAATGCCTTTTAAGTTTTAAGAAGATGAAAAGTGTACCGCAAGCAATTAACTAATACCAAAGGGAGTTCCACATTCGCTATAATGGATCAATGATGAAAGGCGAAAATTTGAAAGCCCTGATTCTCTGTGCGGGGAAGGGAACGAGATTAAGGCCTCTGACCTATTCCATGCCCAAGCACCTGATCCCTGTGGCCAACAAGCCCATCTTAGATTATGCCTTAGAGAAAATGGCCCATGCGGGGATCAAGGAGATCGGCTTCGTCCTGAGCCCGGAGACCGGCCAGGAGATCGAGGAGCGCTACGGAAAGGGTTTCCACTACATCTATCAGGAGAAACCCTTGGGCATTGCCCACGCCGTGAAGGTGGCGCGTCCCTTTCTTAAAGATAACCCCTTCCTGCTCTTTTTGGGCGACAATCTCCTGGAGGAGGACTTCCTCCCCGGCGCTCAGGAATTTCTCCAATCGGACCTTGATGCCCTGATCTACCTCAAGGAGGTCCCCGATCCCAGAAGGTTCGGCGTGGCGGTAATGGACGAAAAGGGCAGGATCCTCAAAGTGATCGAGAAGCCCCCGGAGCCTCCCTCTCCCTACGCCATCATCGGCTTATACTTTTTCTCGGGCGCTGTGCATCAGGCCATTGACTCCCTCAAGCCTTCCTTAAGGAACGAGTACGAGATCACGGACGCCATCCAGTTCCTCGTGGAAAAGGGCTTCCAGGTGAAGGGCAAGATCACCCAGGGCTTCTGGCTGGATACGGGAAAGAAGGAGGACCTGCTTGAGGCCAACCGCCTGCTTCTTGACCTTCAAGCTTGCTTTTCCCTCAAAGGAGAAATCAGGGAAAGCAAGATCACAGGGAGGGTGACTGTGGAGGAGGGGGCGCAAGTGGAAAGGAGCGAGATCCGGGGTCCGGCCATCATCGGCAAAAACGCCAGGATTGAGGATTCCCTGATCGAACCCTTCACCAGCATCGGCGAGGGTGCCCTGGTGAAAAATTCCGGAATCGCCTTCAGCATCCTGATGAAGGAGGCCCAGGTGGTGAACATTCCCCGCCTGGAATCGAGCATCGTGGGGCGCAGGGCGACCATCATCCAGGAGGAAAACGGAATTCCTGGCTTGAGGCTGCACGTGGGGGACGAGACGGAAGTGAGGTTGAACAAATCTTGAATTTCATCCTGGCTTAAATGGTTAAAGGAATCCGTATCCTCCAGGTGAATAAGCTCTACTTCCCCCACATCGGAGGGGTGGAAAAGGTCGTTCAGAGGTTAGGGGAGGAGTGGCAAGGGTGGAATGCGACTCGGCCTCTGGCTATATAAGATTGGGCGATACATTAGGGCGAATGATAAATAAAAGGGGTTAGAGGGATTTTTACTTTAACTCCTGCCTTTGGTTTAAGAATATGGAATCGGGTGCAAGAAACAAAGAAAAAAGAAAGATCTGTTTTATTCCATTCTGGCCCGTTAAATACATTTACTCCAAACTTTTCAATGCCTTAGGACAGGCTCACCCAGAACTCCAATTATCCATGCTGCTCTCCGAGGATTGTAAAGGAGTAGATGCGGGAGCCATGTTTTTTCAAACTCTTTATCTGAGGACCACTTATCCTTTTAAAGGGACCCCTTTCCAGGGCTATCTTGGGGCAAAAGTCTTTAATTTTAGTTACTTTCTCGGTCTTGAAAGCTTTATAAAAGAAAATTCCCCTGATGTCATAATCTCAGTACTTTACTACAGCCTTGTTTCTGCCCAGGCATACCGATCCGCCTCCAGGAACAAGGCTGATTTTATCCTTATGCCCGAAGAAAAGGGACCACCCTCTTTTCTTCCCTTTCGACTCAGAACTGGTGCCTTTGATTCGATATTTGGAGTGAAGATGCTCTCAAGGTGCAAGCGGGTACTCCCCTGGACAGTGGAGGCAGTAAACTATTTCAGTCAAAAGCTATACCTCTACGGTGAATCCTTGAAGGAAAAGGTTCGGCTTTTTCCCGCAGGGATTGATCTAAAGCAATTCTATCCTCTGCCGAGAAGAAAGTTTCGCATCTCAGGCAGACTAAAAATTCTGGTTGTAGCGAACTTCCATCCATTTAAAGATCATGCAACCTTGGTAGAAGCCGTCAAAATACTCAAAAGCCGAAACTATCCCTGTGAAATTTCTTTGCTGGGAAACGGCCCGCTTAAAGAAACTGTATTTTCAAAAATAAAAGATTTCGGTCTAGAAAATTATTTCAGGGACCTCGGCAGAGTGCCATATTCCCGAATGAGGGATTTATATAGAACACGACCTCCTTATACTTCCCAGCAAAAAAGAGCCTATTGGCATGTGTGTTCCTGAAGCTATGGCCTGCGGCACTCCAGTAATTGTCTCAACGGGAGTGACCCGAACTTACATTAAAGAAGGAGAAAACGCCCTGGTCTTTCGAGCCCAAGACCCCCAGGATCTGGCGGAAAAAATTATGCTAATAGATGATCACAGAGTGCTGGAGAATTTTGGTGAAAAAGGGGCCGAGCACATCAGGCTAAGCTTCGATCTCAAAAAGCTCTCCGAGGATTTCTACAATTACCTTCTTAACTAAGGTAAAGATCTCGATATTGAGAAATCATCGTCTCTAAAGCAAATTGCGACTTGGCAATTATGGAGCTTTCGCCTCCCATTTTTCTCCTCAGGTAGTCATCCTTCGCTAAAAGAAGCATTTTTTGAGCCAGATCCTCAGGACTTCCGGGAATAGTAAGGAAACCGTTTCTGCCATCCGAAACTAGCTCAGGAATTCCCCCTACATTGGAAGCAACAACTGGAAGGCCAGCAAACATCGCTTCAATTACGGTAAGAGGCAATCCCTCAAAAAGTGAAGAGAGGACGAAAACGTCGAAATCGGAGTAAAGAAAACGGGCGTTTTTGCGAAAGCCCAACACGTGTACCCTACTTTCCAGGCCGCTTTTTGAGACGAATTCAAGGCATTCGTCGTAAAGAGAACCGTCCCCGATCAAAACAAAGTGACAGCCTCCGTTACTCTTAAGAACCATTTTAGCCGCTTTAAGATAAAGAATCGGGTCTTTAGGATAATGAAGCCTGGCAACCATTCCAAAAACTACTTCTTCATCCGTTGCGTTGATTTCCCGCCGCAGAGAGCCTGTCCTATTTAGATTTTCCATAGCCACGCCGTTGCGGATAAGAGTAAATTTCCCTGCTCTGGCTATTTTCCTCGCTAAGCCCTGCTTCAGGTCGTTCTCCGAAACGCAGATAATTTTGGTAGAGAAGCGGGCGCACAGACGCTCCGCTAAGATCAGTATCCTTTGCGCCCAGCCGTACTCCTGCTCATTGTAGAAGCCCCAACCGTGGACCGTGAAATAAATTCTCGGAACCCGCGCCAGCCAGGCGGCGATCCTCCCCAGAATACCTGCTTTGGTGCTGTGGCAGTGCACGATTTGGTATTTTCCCCTTCTAATCAGGGAATAGAGTTGAAACAGGCATTTCAAGTCCTGTATAGGAGAAAAGTCCCGCTTGAGGGAGTTTATCTGATGAACCTTTATGCCGCTCTTTTTCAATTTCTCCACAAGTGGACCCCCCGGGGCGCAGGCCACCTCCACAGTAAATTCATCACCGTGGAGCCTGGTTGCCAGATCGTAGCAGACCTGCTGAGCCCCACCCCATTCGGAAAGGGTTATAACTTGAAGAGCCTTTTTATTTAAAGACCCGGGTTCTTTCAATTAATAACCTTCATATCCTATTTCTTTTAAAATTTGATTTGCCATTTCAATTGCATTGTATTTAGATATTATTTTTTCTCTTTCTTTGGGATCAGGGGAATAATTATCCAGAGTCTCACTAATTTTTTGAGCCCATAATCTAGGATCCAACGGGAGTCGGAGGTCTGTTAAATCTTTTGGAACAGTGAGCCCTTCGCTGGCTATAGTAAAGCAGCCACTATATTTTGCTTCAAGGAGAACCAAACCAAAAGTTTCTTGTTTAGAAGGGAGTAGCAAAATCTTCGCTCTCGAAAAAAGATCGGTTAATTCTTTTTTTGGAATCCATCCCAGAACTTTGATTTTTGGATCATTTCCAATTTGTTTTTTTAATTGAATCTCCAGTGGACCTCTTCCCGTGAAAAAGGCCTGAAAATCTCCCCTATTCATGGCTAATATCTTTATTGTCTCTAAAGCAAAAAAAGGATTTTTTCTGGCTTCTAAATTCCCAGCAATCAGAATCCAATTTTCTTTGGGACCAATATGATATTCCTCTGGAAAACTGCCCAAAGGTATAACTTTAATTGGAAGTTGAAGTCTGTTGGTAACCCAGGAAGCATATTCATAAGAAACGGTTACCGGATTTATCCTGGCTACGGTTCTTTTTTCAATGTTTAATAATATATTTTGAGAGCTCGATTTTGGTTTTTTTTCGTATAGCTGGTCGCTCTTTAGGGCATGGAGAAAAGTTAAAAAATGTTTCCCTCCTGGTTTTTGCGGGGATGTATAAATATCCTCGAACAAGAAATAATTGTTATTTTTCTTTTTAAAAAAGACGATTGTTTGCCAGAGGAACTTACTAAGAAGAGCTCTCAATATAAATCCTGCTGGGAACGCAAGCAAGTTAATAAATCTTTCGATTACCACCAACAAATAAGAGAAGGGTTTCAAATTGTCCAGGGAATAGGCTTTCACGACAATATTGGGTTCAAGTCTTTTAAGAGCCTTTTCAACAACTTTTAAATGAGTTACAACGCCTCCGCCCCTCGAAACGAACCCAGAATAGAAGATGTAAATTTTAGGAACCTCTCTCATCCCAAAACCTCTTTATAAGCATCCAAAGTTAACTTTGCCACTTCTTCCCAGGTAAAACGCCTTGCCATATCCCTCGCTTTATAGTTTTTAGGTAAGCTCATCCCTTTTACCACGGCTTCATCAATGCTTTTCTGGTTGTAAGGGTCCAGATAGATGGCGGAGTCTCCAAAATATTCCTTCGTTCCGCCATATTTTGTGATAGCAATATTTGCCCCAGCCAAAGCAGCTTCGAGAGCAGAGATTCCAGGCGTTTCATACCAGGAAGGAAGAACAAAGAGCTTGCAGGCGGCGTAAGCGGACGCCAAAAGAGGGTCGTCGTGGGACAACGCTGGAATAAAGGTGGCCACACCTTTCCCTTCTTGTTTACATCTTAAAAAATATTCTTCTTCCACTGGCGATCCAATTATAACAAGAGGCACGCCGGCTTTTCTGCAGGCTCTGATGAGACTAAGGGTATTTTTCCTTGCCCCAATTCTTCCAGTGTAAAGAGCAAAATCCTGAGCAATGTGATACTGAGCCAAGAAAAGATCGGGAGTAGCCTTCAAAAATCGTGATTCCACGCCATTGGGTATTATACGCACCTTCTTTTCGTCGATAGTAAACAAGTTCTTAAGATATAGTTCTTCATTCCGCGAATTGGGCAAGAGAAGAGCGGCCTTGTTCAGAAGCTGTTGAATATTGAACTCGGAGAGGTGATTTTTTAATCCTAAATAAAGGAATGGCTTCAGGGCCTTAAAAGCCAAAATTCTTAAAGGTTGCTTTTTTCGGTAGTAGATAGTGGATAGCACATAGGGCTTGCCTGATTGTTCTATAGCGGGAAGCAGATAATGAAAATAATCATAGGCCCCAAAAAGGTGCATAAGGTCGCAATTCACCATCTCATCCAATTTAAGATGAGGGCCTAGCCAAAGAACTTCTACGCCCAAGCTCTCAAGCTGGCGCGCTGTTTCTTGCGCCTGAACCTCTGCCCCTCCGTAATACGCCCATCCGCAGTAATGAGTGACAAACAAAACCTTCATATTAAAAGGATATTTCATGCATTCAGAGAAAGGCAAAATTCGCGAAATTTTTTCGTCAGGCTCTCCCACGAATAGGTCTCGCTCACATATTTTGCCACTTCCAGCCTCTTTTGGACTCCGAATCCTGGGTTCATGATAGCTTCAAGGATCTCGTTCTGCTTCTCCGCCCTGATTATGTACTTATTTAGGTTCTCATCTTCTAAATTGAATGGCACTATTACCGGAATCCCGGCATAAAGCCCCTCCTTGATTTTAATTGGGTCTGATTGTAATACCCTTTCATTTAATTTGAAATTCACCCAAAGGGTGTCAATTTGACTGAGGAAATTTGGGACCTCCTTATAAGGAAGTGGGCCGATGTACTTCACGTTTGGCAGAACAGTTAAGTGTTTCAACAACTTTTTGTGGGCCCCGTCAACGCTACCGGCTAATAAGAAAGAAACCCCCGGCAGTTTAGCCGCCACATTGTACCACTTTTCCCAGTCAAACCAGTTCGTTAAAGCTCCATAAAAACCCACCTTCTTTATTTCATCGTTTCTTATCGCAAAGGCAGGAGGTAGATTAAAGCCAACTCCATTTGGAATCACGCAGGAGGGACTATTTATGCGGTTGGAGTATTTAGCTAAAAGGCTTCTTTTGACAGAAACAACACCATCGACCTTGTCCAAAATGTAAAGGAAATCTTCTTTAAACTTTTTATTGCCCGGCAAAAACTCTGGAAAATCGTCAACAAGGTCGAAGATAAAAAGGGAATTAGTATATTTTACCCTCAGAAGGTCCATTACATTTTTAGAAAATATTTTTGAAATCACACAGATATCCGGTTTAAAGGATAGACCCTCCAGCTGAGAATACTTCCGTTCTTCAAGTCTGGATTTGAGTTTGTACTGAAGGAAAGTCCTAGGAATTAAATAAAGCCCCCTCGGATTTACGGTTTCAATCTTCGTTTCCCCGTCTCCTTGGGAATACATTAAATGGTAGGAGCTCGAAAGAGCCAAAGGAATGATTTTCCAATCGCCCTTAAGAATCGCTCCTATCCAGGAAGGTGGTTCCTCGTACCAGATTACTCGATCCCCAATCCTCAAGAGATGTTTGGTTATGTGATGCGGTCTCTGAAAAAGGGAGCGCTTTGGGTTAGCGGAAACTGAATTGAAAAATAGCCATGTTTTCATCTCCCTTTACTTAGCCCTTTCTTCGTTTTTACTGCTTTTCCCGCATTGCACAGTAATATTCACCACCCTAAAGCATTAACCTCCTGTTGCCTGAGCGAACCTCTAATTAACCAAGAATCACTATTATGGAAACACAAGGGCGAGAGTATTTCAAGGAGCTGGGGAAATGAGGAACAAGCAAAAGCACTGAGCAAGCAAAATATCAACTTTTTCCGACTTCTTTTGTGAAGGGACAAGGGCATAGAAAGAGACATATTCCCAGAGTCTGGCTAAAAAGGGGAGAGAATCTGGAAGCCCATCCAAGGGCTCGGAAGAGGTAGAAAGGGGTAAAAAGAAGGAGGAAAGTGATGGAAATTCTTTTACCAGCCCAAGGTAACCGAGAAGACCTCTTTATGGGGCCGTGCAAGTGAATGAAAGCTGAGAAAGATAACTTTATTGACTGGTATCCCTAGCAGGCCAGTTTTAGAGGAAATCAGAAATGGGAAATAGGGACACAGGTTCAATTAGAGGATGCGCTGGTTGAGGTTTAGAAGAACTTACACAAGATTCTTTACACTACCCGGATATTTCTTAAACCAATCAATTAAGGGAGAAACCAAAGCCTTTTTTGGGGCAATAACAACAATTCTAACGGAATGGCCTTTTTGAGATAGACATTTGAAAGCTGATGCAAGGACCCTTTCTAACCTTCTACACCGTTAATGGGTGCTCAGTGTAGATGGCAATTTTCTTGCTCATATTTCTCTCTTAGCAAAACAAAGTGGCCGTGGACAGGAACCATTTTTCAGACCAGTATCGCCTGCTGCGATAAGGCTCTAAAAGTCATTTTGCGGTATTTAGTAAAAAACAGGTTCAGACAGAGCCGTTTCCTTTACTAACAATGTCTTTTATAAACCGAGCGAGAGCCACGCCATTATTTTTCTCGTAAAGGATCCTACCTGCGGCCTCAGCTTCCGCTGAGAACCGAGCATAATCATCCCTGATTATCTCAATGGCTTTAAGTATGTCTTGAACCTCCATAGTATCAAGAACAATTCCTCCGCCATATTTCTCCGCCTGTTTTGCCATCCAGGTTCCGCTAGTGGTAATCACGGGCTTCCCCAGTGACCAAGCTTCAAGCAAAATGCCAGAAATACACCATTTATACCAATCTGGCTCATAAAGGCACCAAACAATCGAACTCTGATTTAACGCTTTATAATATTCCTCCTTCGACAGCGATGATTCCAGCAAGATGATTTTTTCTCTCTTTATACCCTTAAGAGACTTAACTGCCTCCAAGATATCGGGCTCGTAAAATCCAACTCGAGAGTTGCACTGAACGATAAATCCATAATTTTCCGGGGCAGAACTTATAACTTCAGTCAGCTTGATAAAATTCTTCTTTTTTGCAGGAGCGCCCATATAAACAATATAAAAATCGTTATCTTTATTGGATTCTTTAAAGTTAAGGGGATAATTTAACGGGTAAGGAGCATTTGGAAATAGTCGAACATTGGTGGGGATCTTTAGTTCATTGCTTTCGCAATCAATGTCAATAGTGGTTAGAAAGTTTAATGGTTGCTTGGGAATTTTTAGCCGAATTAAAAACTCAAACAGCCTTATGGACTTCTGCTTTTTATACCACGAAAGCATGAAAGTGTGGAAATATAAAACAACCGGTTTTATTATCTTACCTGTAGCTAAAGCGTTTAATATTCTCCCATCATCGGCGGTGCTAAAAATGAGGAAATCATAATTTTGTTGGGCGACTTTAATAATCTTACGGATCTTTATAGTTTCTATTAGGAATGAGATATATCCTTTGTATTTTTTGAGCATGCCCACATGAGAAATTACTGGAGGAAGGACCATTTTTCCTCCAGTAATTTCCGCCTTGGAATTTTCCGGCAAAAACACCTCCACCTCGTCTCCCAATTCCTCAAAACCGTGCTTCAGTTCGGAGACAAAGGAGTAATAATGCCCTGTATAATCCACAAGATTTGGCTCAATTATGGCGACCTTCATTTTTGTTACCTTCCACTCCTCAACCCTTTTGGTAGTATTGGTAAGTAGCCCTGAGTCCTTCCTCAAGTGTTGTTTTTGGCCTCCAGCCTAATTCTTTGATTCGGCCTATATCCAATAATTTCCGGGGAGTTCCGTCTGGCTTGGACGGGTCAAAAACAATCTCCCCATTAAAACCCACGATGTTTTTAATCATTTCCGCCAATTCTTTAATCGTTATGTCTTCGCCGGTGCCAACATTGACTATCTCGGCATGTTGGGCATCGCAATTCTCCATCAGAAACAAGCAGGCGTCAGCTAAATCGTCAACATACAAAAACTCCCGACGTGGCGTTCCTGTGCCCCAAACAACCACCGATTTTGCTCCATTTATCTTGGCCTCATGGAATTTTCTGATAAGAGCGGGGATCACGTGTGAAGTTTCCAGGTCAAAGTTGTCATTCGGGCCATAGAGGTTAGTGGGCATGGCGCAGATGAAATTGGTTCCATATTGGCGGTTGTAGGCCTGGCACATCTTTATGCCGGCGATCTTTGCAACCGCGTAAGGCTCATTTGTGGGCTCTAAAGGCCCGGTGAGCAGGTACTCCTCCTTCATCGGTTGGGGAGCAAATTTGGGATAAATGCATGAACTTCCCAAAAAGAGCAGTTTCTTTACCTCAACCTTAAAGGCTTGATGAATAACGTTGCTCTGGATCATCAAATTATCGTAAATGAAATTTGCGGGGTAGGTCATGTTGGCTAAGATTCCGCCGACTCTGGCAGCAGCCAGAAAGACGTATTCCGGTTTTTCCCTTTCAAAAAATTCCTTTACTCTCGCTTGATCTCTCAGATCGAGCTCCTGACTCGTGCGTAGAATCAGGTTCGGGAAACCAGCACTTTTTAGGCGTCGAACTATTGCCGAACCCACCAGTCCTCTGTGGCCAGCAACATAGATGCGCGCCTCTCGACTAATCATGGCAGGGGGCCTTTGAAATTGAGTTCTTGGTCCAAACAATCCCCTTCTGGTCCAAAATCCTTTTCCCTTCGCCAGGAGAGGGGATATTCTCCAATTCCAGGTCAAAATCCACCATTATTTTTACCAATTCCTTGAAGGTGATCCTGGGGCTCCACCCGAGAATTTTTCTTGCTTTAGAAGCATCGGCCAATAGCGATTCTACCTCCAGTGGCCTGAAATATTTCGGATCAATGACCACATGTTCTTTCCAATCAAGATTGACGTAAGAGAAAGCCTCTTCCAGAAATTCCCTGACTGCATGACTTGCGCCTGTGCCAATGACAAAATCATCAGATTTATCCAGCTGGAGCATCATCCACATAGCTTCCACGTAGTCAGGCGCAAACCCCCAGTCCCTTTTAGCCTCAAGGTTTCCCAGGTAAATCTTCGGCTGTTTCCCGGAAAGTATTTGGGCCAAGCCCCTGGTGATTTTTCGAGTGACGAAGGTCTCTCCTCTGCGAGGACTTTCATGGTTAAAAAGAATTCCGTTTGAGATAAAAAGGCCGTAACCTTCCCGATAATTTCGGCTCATCCAGTAAGCATAAACTTTAGCTGCAGCATAAGGGCTTCTTGGTTGAAATGGGGTTTGCTCGTTCTGAGGGGGAGGCGCTGCCCCAAACATTTCACTTGATGAGGCCTGATAAAATTTTGTTTTAATACCACTTCTTCTGATTGCCTCAAGGATCCTTGTTGTGCCCAATCCGGTGATATCCCCAGTATATTCAGGCATATCAAAGCTTACGCGCACGTGGCTCTGTGCGCCCAGATGATAAATCTCGTCAGGTTGAATATTGTAAATCAAATTAGTAAGTTGTCCGCTGTCTGAGAGGTCACCATAATGCAGAAACAGCTTTGCGCCTGGTATATGCGGGTCAACATAAATATGGTCTATACGAGATGTATTGAATATACTGGCACGCCGGATAAGGCCATGCACTTCGTATCCCTTGAACAGCAAAAACTCCGCTAAATAGGAGCCATCCTGGCCGGTTATTCCTGTTATTAATGCTTTTTGCACCTTGTTTACCTCCACACCTTTTTAATTGTACTTAATACACATGCATTAAATTTTATTATAATTTGAAACTGAAAAAGATGAGCTATATTTTAATAAGCGTTTCAAAGATGATGCATGAATTGATAAAAACTATGCGAAATTCCTGTTAAGGGGGAGAGTGAATGAAGAATTTTATTGTAATTACTACAATAAATAAGCCCACAGAGGGGATTGCCCAGATCGCAGACCTTTGTTCAAGGGAATGGTCGATATTAGTAGTGGGCGACCAAAGGACCCCCAAGGGGTGGGGTTTAAAAAATGTTACATTCCTCTCGGTGGAGATGCAAAAAGACCTCTTCGGAGAGCTGGCGGATTTGGTTCCCTACAATCATTATTGTCGCAAGATATTCGGTTATCTATATGCTATTTCTCAAGGCGCCGAGTGCATATTGGAAACGGACGATGACACGATTCCTTACTCAAATTTCGGTTGTAATGTATCACCAATTGCAACCGGAAGAGTGGTAAAAAAGAATGGGTGGGTAAATGTTTATGGGTACTTCACCCAAGATTTAATTTGGCCTCGAGGTTTACCTTTAGAAGAAATATATTCCAAAGGTGAATTAGTATCGGACGAGGCAGAAGGTTATTTTCCAATTCAACAATATTTAATTGACGAAGACCCAGATGTTGACGCAGTATACCGTTTGGTGTTTAAAAAACAAGTTTTTTTTGAACCAGCTTCTAGATCGGTAATTTTAGAAAAAGGAACCTGGGCCCCTTTTAACTCGCAAAATACCCTCTTTTTTAAAGAAGCTTTTGCGTTGCTTTATTTACCATGTTATGTAAGCCCAAGGATTACAGATATTTGGAGATCGCTGGTTGCCCAAATTTCTTTATGGGTTCACAATTATAGGATTATTTTCCACACTTCAGATGCAAAACAGGTCCGTAACAGACATGATCTCAAAAAAGATTTTGAATTAGAAACCAACTGTTACTTGCAAAACAAAAGAATTTCTGAGGAATTTACAAGATTGGCGCTCAAGTTGAACGAAAAAAAGACTAAAAGTTTGGGCGCCACCTCTCAAATTTTTTGGAATCATTTGTTACGGATGGATTTAATTCCAAGGGAAGAATCTTTTATTTTGGAGAAATGGTTCAGTTATTTTTAATTTGTTGGAGTAATTTTGTGGGAATTTAAATAATGAAAATTGCCTTGGTAATTCGAGACCTAAACATCCGCGGTGGAACTCAGAAGCAACTGCTAAGATTGGCGGAATTTTTACGGAAGGAAGGGCATGATGTTAAAATTTTTACCCAAAACTTCAATCCCCATAATATTTACAGGGGCATTGAAGAATTTACCGTTAAAACCCTCCCCCTAAATTCGAATATTGACCGAAAGATCGAAAGAAAGAGGTTCCGAGGGCAAAAATGGGGAAAATTGGATAAAGCGTTAAAGATAATAAAGCTTCATGCCATAAACCTTTGGATTTCACTAAAATTTGTAAAAATGATGGGAAAGGATGTTGAAATAATAAACATTCATGATCTTGGGCTGTCTCCAATAATCCTATTTGCAAAAATGCTCAGGCCAAAGGCCAAAATAGTTTGGCAAATTAACGACCTACCGGCTTTTTTTAAAAAGGGCGTGCATAGCCAAGTAAGGGAACGATGGTACTTTCCCATCATGAGGAGTTATTTTCGATTAATGACGAAACTTGTGGATAAGATAACAGTAAATGTCACGAAAAACAAAATCAGGGTTAAAGAATGCCTGGGAGTTGAAGCCGAGGTATATTACTGCGGAATCGATAGGCTGATGGAAGAAAAACTCACAAGGAAACCTTCTGGAGATACTTTTCATTTAGTATCAACTGGTGTTTTTTTTAGGTATCGCAATTACGAAACCATACTTTACGCAATGAAATATCTTAGAGATGAAGAGGGGATAAAAACCGATTTGACCGTTATTGGTTCCACGGCCCTTGATTGTGATTATGCTGCGGAGATCATGAATCTGGCTAATCATTTCGGATTAACCCTAAAAGTCCTGGGAGAGGTCTCAGATGAACTTTTAAGAGAGGTCTATAGGCAAGCTGATGCCTTTGTATTTGTTAATCTTGATCAAAGCTGGGGCTTAGCCATATTTGAAGCAATGTCTTGCTCTCTACCGGTAATCATATCGAATAACGTTGGAGCTACAGAAATCCTTAATTTTGAAAGCGGAGCAATTTTAGTTGACCCCAAAAACAGCAAAGAAATTGGAGTATGGATCAAAAAATTATATGAGGATCATGATTTTTATAGAGAAATTTCAAGAAAGGGTTTCAACTTTGTCTCAAATTTTACATGGGATGAGTCTTACTCAAGCCAAATATTAAAACTGTTTCAAAGGCTAAGAGGGGAAACCTAACAAGTTTTTAAAAAGACTCAAAAAATTTTGGAAGTCATCAGCGGTTTGGAATATTTTAAAAATCCTAGCAAACCTATTGATCTAATTTGTTGAAGCTTAAAAAAAGGCAAACCTAACGGTTGATATAAGCTACCCCAACCTTGTTCTTCTGACCCAGATTGAGGCTTTTAAGTTCAAAGCGGGGGAAAGTTAGACAAAAAGTTGCTAAAACCGCCTGAAAACGCGGAGAAATGTCAGCGCTTTTTTCGGTTCCCAGCAACCTTCTTCCGTTCAGTCACTTTTATACGCTCAAAATGGCCTCATTTTGCTCCTCTGAGGGGAGGCGAAGGGGAAAGAGGGCTTAAAACTTCCATCTCTCCATCGTTGAAAAAAGGCTTAGGGGCCAAAAAACGTAAATCGGGGAGACTTCCCCAGGGAATTCCGGGCGAAATCCCGGGAAGGAGAAAAACCCGCCAGCCCGCTTTTTTCGCCCGATGGAAAAGCCCCCCAAGGCGACTTGCAGTATGCGCAGTTTTCGCCCGACCCGTTCGGGTCTTTTACTGCCTCTCAGCCTCCTTGAAAAGCTTCTTTTCCAGAAAGGCCTCCAGAGAACCAATAATTATCCCCGCTAGCTGCCGGGGGTGAAGTCGAAGAGAAGCCATCCCTTTCTGATGCCTCAGAATGCTCCATTTTGCCCCCTGGAGGCCCGCTCAATTACATTCATGAGAATTCATCATAAAGAAGAAAACGGCCCTTTCTGGGGCAAATTTGGCCCAGTTTAATCCTTTGGGAGTCCCTGAAGGGAGCTCTTCCTCATCCTGTTTCCACTAATGGACAATCATGATTCCCTTTTTCGCTTCGGGACATTTTTATTTGATTTGGCGATTTAAAAGATAGGGCCTTTGGTAAAATTTTCCTGGGTACTTCCAAGCGCAAATGGAGATTTTGGGAAACATTGTCAGAAATATAGGTTGGGGGGAATGGTTGACGCTCCTCCTCGCTTTTGGAGCGGGAGGCCTTCTATGCTTTTTTGTCCCTATCAGGGAATTCCCCGGAAAGCGGTCTTCAGGCGGAGGAACCTCCTCTTATACTTTCCGCAGGGCGCTTCAGCTGGGAAAAGTTTTCTTTTTAACTTTGAGCGGGCTTTGCTTTCTGGGTTTAATCGGTTCCCTCTCAGGGCTTTGGAAAAATCAGGCCCTGGCCAATGCATTCGGCATTTTTTCCGCAGTCTTGATCTTCTTGGGAGTTACTCCTGTATACAGGCTTTTAAACAACTTTCTTAAGGGAAGTGATGGGGAAGGAAAAGTAGAAGTTGAGCTGAACAAGCTCTCCCCGGGTTTTTTCGTCTTCCATGACCTTTCCACGGGAAGGGGGAACATCGACCACCTGGCTATTGGCCCCACGGGAATCTTCACCATAGAGACAAAAAATTGGAAAGGAAGGCCAGCGCTCAGGGGAGGGACGCTTTACTTGGGAAAATATCCCTGCCCTCAGCTGAGCAGACAGGCTTTATCCTGCGCCATGTTTATTAGCAGGTACTTGAAAGCTCAGGGGTTGAACGCTTATGTGACCCCTGTTCTCTGCCTGGTTCAGAGGGAAGCCAGGTCATTCCGGGGCAGGTTAGGATCCGTGGAGATCGTGGGGCTTGGAAATCTCCTCGAACTCCTTTCTTTGAGGAATTTTTCCCTTTCACCCGCTCAGGTGGATAAAATCAGGGAGGCTCTCATGGATTTGAGAAAGCAGGGGAAACCTGGAGTAAAGGTGATTTAGTTTAGAAGGAGTTAAAATTAAAGGACTCAACAGAATTCTGAGGAAAAAGAGATGAGGAAAAGATGAAATTAGCCACGCCTGTAAAGCAGGTTGCTGCCATTCATGATTTGTCTGGCTGCGGGCGGACCTCTCTGGCTGTAGTCATTCCCATTTTATCCACCATGGGCTTTAAGGTCTGTCCTCTTCCCACGGCCGTCCTCTCCTCGCATACCAGGTATAAGGGATACCACTTTGTGGACCTCACGGAGCACATGCTTCCCATCATCAATCATTGGAAGGAATTGGGCCTCAATTTCAGTGCTGTTTACAGCGGTTTCCTGGGCTCCCACAAGCAAATCCACATCGTGAAGGAGTTCATCCAGAGCTTCAAGTCAGACG
>Ga0315298_1006516_pt1 | contig 15904 bp, 15 predicted proteins | sample WHS_1_MG_FD_203077 | JGI IMG/M metagenome (GOLD analysis project Ga0315298, IMG submission 203077) | Extremophilic microbial mat communities from Washburn Hot Springs, YNP, Wyoming, USA - WHS_1_MG | ecosystem: Environmental > Aquatic > Thermal springs > Hot (42-90C) | place: USA: Wyoming... | reverse complement strand
AACGGCGCTCGATGTGATTTTATTGTTCTTGCCGTAAAAACCGATCCCGAAAAAGGCTATAGCGGGATCTCAATGTTTGTTGTTGATACTGACACACCGGGCTTTGAGGTCACAAGGAAACTTGACAAACTTGGCTGGAGGGCTTCAAGCACTGGAGAGCTTGCCTTCACAGACATGAGGGTTCCGGAGGATGCGCTACTTGGAGAGGTAAATAAGGGTTTCTATCAGATTATGGGAGGATTTGTCTGGGAGAGGCTAATCATGGCTCTTGGTTCAGTTGCAAGTTCGGAGATGGTGGTGGAAAACACGATTGAATATGCGAAGCAAAGAAAGGCATTTGGTCAGCCAATTGCGAGTTTCCAGGTTATTGCGCATCGGTTTGCAGATATGGCGACCCAGATTGAGGCGGGTAGAAGACTTGCTTATCACGTCCTCGGAAAGTTTGTTGATGGCGAGAATCCTATTAAAGAGGCGTGCATGGCAAAACTATTCTGCTGCAGGATGGCTTGCAGAGTTGTTGATGAGTGCCTACAGGTATACGGAGGCTATGGCTTCATGGAGGAATATCCGATAGCAAGAGCTTACAGAGATGTTAGGATAATGCCAATCGGTGGTGGAACGGACGAAATAATGAGAGAAGTAATATCAAGGATGATGGGTCTTGTTTAGTTTCGTTAATCCGGTCCAGTTCGATTAATATCTTCATCTGTTTCAAAATCGTGGCTAAGCTCTTTTGAGCAGGCCAAGCTTTTCTCGCTCGCTAACTCAACATTCTTATTGCCCATCTCTTCGATGTCCTTAAGAACGAGCAGAAAGCTTGCTCCCATGAAGAGAAGTGTGAGGTAGAAGGTGAAAAATCGCCAGGAAAGAGTGACAACACCTATTAGCCTCTTAGGAAGAAAAGTAGCGAGTAAGCCCGAAAAGGTAAATTCGGCAAATCCACTTTCGCCAGGAACTGGAGCGAACGGCAAAAGGAAGGCAGCAAGTGTCTGGGCAAGAAATGCTTTGAAGAAATACTCCGGATAACCCATTCCCAGAATGATTATAGGGATGATTAGGAGCCCGGCAAGCCAGAAAAGAAGGGTTAAAAGAACAGCTTCGAGGGTAGTCCGAACCCCACACTTTGCAATTGTTCTAAAACTTATCTGAAATTTCTTAGCGCCTTCTAAGAAGGAGGTTTGAATTTTTAGGTACCTTTCATTTTTCCTTAAGAATTCAGGAGACCTTTCGTATAAAGTTTTTGAAAGCTTTTCTGGCTCGATGACTGAATAAAAAAAGATAATGAGAACTATGAAGGCTCCTATGCCTGCACCGACAAGAGCAGTCCTGAAGCCGAATCCTGCATGAAGTACTTTTGCGCCGGTTAGTATTATTGCAGGAGCGAGTGCGGTGAAGCAAAAAACGGAAAGAGTTGCTCCTGCTGTGACAACTGCAAGTGAAGTTGGTGCTGTAAGGCCGTATTTATAGAAGAAGTAAACCTGGGCTGGAATTCCTGCTGCGTGAAAAGGAGTGACTGAACCTGCAAAACCTCCAGCAAGAACCGCTTTTGAAATCTTTCCAAGTGACATTTCCTCGCCCGAAGCCTTTATGAGAAGTTCAGCCCTCAGGCATGAAGAAGCCCATTTAAGGAAAACAAGCAATACGGCGATAACTATGAAGACAGGATGTATTTTTGCGATCTCCTGCCACGTTTTCCTTGTGGCAGTTAGATAAAGTAGGAGTATAATAGCGCATGTGCTTACAGAAAGTGAAATTATTAGCCCTGACCTTACATTTATCTTTTCTTGCAAATAGATTTCTCCTTGAGGGCTTATAAGAAGCCTTTAATTCAGTCTATGTCCTAAGGAATTATAATTCATTTTGAGTTTATAGATTTACGGGAAAATAAGAAAGAGTTCTTCCTGTTCATCTTGTTCATTTATGTTAAAGCGTCAAGAAATTTTCTTGACAAATATTGTCTAAATGGTATGATTACAAATCAAACATACATGTATGTTTGGTCATATGAAAGATAAGGCGAAATTATTAACTGAGGCTGGTTTCCGCGTTTTTCCGCGGGTTGGTTATCACAGGGCAACTGTTGAGGATATTCTTTCTGAGGCAGGAGTCGCTCGTTCAACTTTTTATTCCTATTTTTCAAACAAAAGGGAACTTTTCATAACCGTGGTTAGACAGGTAATGGATGAAATTCTACAGAGTGTTTATGATGGCATTACTCAAATTGTAAAGACGGTAAGCTTAAAACCTGAATCCGGAATGCCCGGTGAGATGGAACAATTGCTAACCAGTTTTATGAGAAGCGTATTCGAATTGATTGCCAGGAACAGAGGAATGACGAGAATATTTTTTAATGAGCTTCTTGGGATTGATGAGGAAATAACTTCCCTTTTTCAAGAATTTCAGGAGAAATTGACTGAAATGTTTGAGCAATTGATTGACTTCGGCGTGGAAATTGGAGTGGTTCGTAGCGATGTTTCAAGAAATCATGCGGCGGAATTTATCATCGGAGGACTTCTGCACCTTGTAAGGAATTTTACTTCTGGACTCAAAGAATATAATCTCGATGAAATATCAAGGGAATTCGTTGGTATGCAAATTTATGGTCTTTATGCTGGAGGACGAGATGTTGACTCAAAAAGGGTCGCATCCGGTCAGAAAAAGATGGTGAAGACGGCCAGGAGTCAAAGGAGAAAAAAGTGAGCTCGCTTTACGAGGATTATTTTGTTCTTCCCTTAGGGTTAATAGGAGACGAGGAAAGGTCGCTTGGTGAGACTGTTTTGCGCTGGGCAAAGGAGGTCTCATCTAAACGAGCTGAACATGATGAGGACTTCTCTGATTTGCTCATGCCATCAATGAAAAAACTTTTTGTTGACATAGGGCTTCAATCAATGCTTGTTCCACTTTCTCTTGGCGGTGGAGGGCTAAGTGCTAAGCGGGCACCTGTGACTTGTGCTCTTGCAATAGAAGAATGTTCGCGGGGAGATACCGGGATTGCCTTTATTCTTTCGAATATCATTTGTGTTCAAAAAGCACTTTTGTGTTCCAGTACAATTGGATCTTATCAAGAAAGTGTTTTTAAAGAGTTTAATAGCGAGAGCCCTTTTATTTCGCCGCTCATTCTTCCAGGCTATGGCACTGGAAATGAAAATCCTGTAATTTTCCATGGTCTATATTCACAGGTAAGAGCAGAGCTTAAAGGAGATGAAATCACTATTTCCGGCAAAGATGTCCGTCCACAATGCTCTGGTCTTGACGCAAAGCTATTTTGCGTTTTCTGTGTTCTTGATGATGGTAATCCTTCACTAATTCTTGTTCAAGGAGATTCATCCGGGATTCAAAGGAGCGAGGAAATAAAGAAAACCGGACTTGCTGCAAGTAGAAACTGCGATCTTGATTTCAGGGATGTTAAGGTTCCAAAAGATAACATAATTCTTGAAGGTGAAAGTGCAATAAAAGAGATTTTGTCCTGGTATTACTTGTGTGCTTCTGCCACCGTTTGCGGTGCTGCAATCGCAGCTTATGAAATTCTTTTTGAGTGGGTTAGCAAGAGGTTCATTAAGGGCACGGGAAATATTCTTAAAGAAAATCCACTCGTTGCTTCGCTATTGGGAGAAATTGGAGCAGGAATAATTGAGGCGAGAAACCTAACTTTTAATCTTGCTTTGCACATTGGAGACAGAGGGGAAAATTCAGGAAGTCCCGATGCTTTATTTGCATTTGCCTCTGCAGTTTTTCTCAAGGTTCCGCGAGTTTGCACAGAGGTTATCGACCGCTCCATGGAGCTCATGGCTTCTGCTGGTTATGCTTCAGAGTGGCAACTTGAGAGATACTGGAGAGATGCAAAAACGGTGGAAACATATGTTTTGCCGGAGACCTGCATCGAAGTCTCAGTTGCAAAGCATATTTTTGATATAAGTGGGCTATAAGCTTTAAGGGGAGAAGATGAAAAGGATTGACGAGTTTACAAGGCCACTCGAATACCTTTCGCCACTTGATGAATATCTTGGATTCATAACAAGGGCATGGGCGGAAAAAGAGGTTATGCCAAAAAGGCGCAGTTTTGATGAGGACTGGGAAACGCACGAATCAATAGAGCCTGCTTTCAAGAAACTAATGGTTGACCTTGGCTTTCAGAGATTTTTCTTTCCCGAAGACCTTGGAGGCTTCGGGATGGGACACTCACGCTATGTGGGTGTTGGTGGCTTCAGGGTTTGCGAGGAAATAAGCAGAGCAGATTCTGCGATGGGGGTTGCTTTTGCTGTAGTCCACTGGCCTCTTTTGATGATTTGCCTTGAGCCTCATGTAAACAGGAGATTGTGTGAGGAATTTGCACCAATGTTTTGCGAGGCAAATGAACCCGTATTTGCTGCAAATGCCATGACTGAGCCTCAGGGTGGCTCGGACATAGAAAACATGGAAGTTCTTAGAGGAAGTACGATAAGGACAGTTGCAAAACTTGATGGAGATGAGTGGGTCATAAATGGTCATAAACTCTGGCCAACAAATTCTGGTGGAGCTGCGAGCCTTTTTGGAGTGGTTTGTACAACTAAACCTGGTTCATCGGATCCAAGAGATTTTGCTTTCATTTTCGTTCCTGCATCAACACCGGGTGTGACTCAGGGAAGGCCATACAGAAAAGCAGGTATGGCAGCTGATAAGAATTCAGATATATGGTTTGAAAATGTGAGGGTTCCTGTCTGGTACCGTGCCCATGGTCCTGGAGATGACTACAAATATTTCAGGGAGATGGTTTCATGGGGGAACCTGTTATCGATATCCTTCGTCTCGGGGGCAATGATGAATGTCTACGAAATCCTTCTTGAGTTTGCAAGCGAAGTTAAGTTCAGGGGGAAGCCGCTTAAGGAAAACGACGATATTGCCGGAGTTCTTGCAGACATTGCCCAAAAAATAGAGGTAGTGCGAATAACAGGGTACCAGCTTGCACGCATGATTGATAGACCTGATCTTTACGGGAATGCCTGGTCTTCTGAGATAGTCGCAAAGAGTAGAGCCTATAAATTTTTCGCCTGTGACATTGCAGTGGAAGTTTTAGGAAACGCCATGAGGATTATGGGACCTCACGGAAGCGACAGAATGAAGGACATCGAGAAGCACTGGCGTGATTTGAAAATAGTCCAGCTTTGGCTTGGCGGCAAGCAGTTGGCACAGATGGAAACTGCAAGGTGGTTTTTCAACTGTGAGACGCTTTGATTTTTGAATTAAGGGAGCGATAAGTAGGGTGTTCTGATTTGAGTGAGGAAGAAAAAGTAAGAATAGGTCCATTTGATGCGGCCGCAAGGATCTTAAGGGAACTTATTCGAACCGCCGATTTCAAAAAAGCGCTTGAGATAATCATAAGAGACCTGGATCCGGAAAACGCAGCTTCGATTGTAAGAACTTTTATGCGTGAGGATACGGGCTTTGCAATTTCTGTTCTTGGTTCAGCCCCGGATATACTAAATGCACTTATCTTTGCACTTAGAGAGTTTTTGCTTGAACTCATGAGATTTCCTGAAGAACTGCTTTTCAGTTTCCTCGGGCGAATTGTATCGGGAATCGAAACGCATGCTTTAGGCGAGGTTCTTGGATTGGTTACCTCCATTTTCTTGAAGATGGCAAGGATGCCAGAAGAGGGTCTTACTGATTTAGAAAAAGTTTTAAACGAAGTAAAAAATGGCTTCAAAAGCGTCTGTGACGAAGAGGAATTAGAAGGAATACTTACAAGTGGTTTGATTTTTCTTGGTTTTAAAATTGCGGAATTTTTGTTTTTACGCCTTGCTTCTGCTTGTGATGAGGATATTGATCGTTTGAAGGATGCATCTGAGCATTTGGGAGAATCAATTAAGAGATTATTTGAGGAAAAGCCAGAAATATTAAGAGAAATTGCCCTTCCAATTGTAAGCAGTTTAAATGATGTATCGAGAGCTCTTAAAGAGGGGGAGAATTAATTTTTATGATGGAGATTGAAGATTCTGAGGATACAGCTTATGCTGGAGCAGGAGCGAGGGTAGTCAGAGAGTTAATCGCAACCCCTGCTTTCCAGGAGATAATAAGAACCGGTCTTGTTTCTATTGATCCACAGAAGGCGAAAGAACTTGTTCGTGCACTTCTTTTGGAGGATATCAATGTTTCATTGAGTTTCGCCGGGAAAGCACCGGATTTTATCAATTACATTTTGGAGATTCTAATTGAAATCGCAAATGTGATTGAAAAAATGCCAGAGCCTCTTTTGGTTGAATTTTTTAGTCAGGCGAAAGATAGAATCGACAGAGAAAAGGTAGAAAGTGCAGTTCGCTCTTATTCAAGTCTTGCCGCAAAGTTTGGAGGTGAAAAACTTCCAGCTCGACTTTTCGGAAGAATTCTTACTGGATTGTCAATTACGATTGGCAATTATGCTCGAAAAAATCCATATTTCATTAAGGATATATTTGAAAACATTGACATCGCCCAGATTCTCCGTAGTTCATATTATGTTGTCCGCTCCTTTTTCCTTTCATTGTTTTCAATTATTCATCGTGCGTTGAAAAAACTATTTTTGCTGGAGTGATTTTTATGGATGAGAAGGAATTTTCTGAAGAACAAAAAAGCCCGGAGGAAATATGGAGGATTTTTTCAAGCATTCTTGGTGAGTGCACAAGTGAGGATTTTTTCCAGAAAGACCCGGAATCTTCGCGTGAGTTTGTGCTTTCTCTCATGACTTTCATGAAGAGACTTCCTGTTCTTTTATCTTCCCTTTGCGACTATCTTCTATGTTTGTCGGAGAAAGAAAGGAATGAAATTCTTTTTGGTGGTCCGAAAATTGATGGCGAGGCTTGCGGAAAAGCGCTTGTGAAATTATCTATTCTTATAAGGGAAATTCTTAGGGATAATCCTCGGGCTTTGGTAATTGACCGTTCCTTTGTGGAAGAGACTTTTCGTGCTTCTGATTTTGGCAAACTAAGAGAAGCACTGACTGAAAGTCTTAAAGGAATTTCAGAAAGCCTTTGTACCATTGCTGAAGTTACCTCAAACGATCCAGTTGTGGTTGCCAATCTGGCGGGAATAATTCCTGAAATTGCAAACGCTTTGATTCGCGTTTTGAGAATTTCTCTTGAAAACTTGAATCTCCCACCTGAGATTCTTGCAAGCGCCACATTTAACCTTCTCGGGGCTATTGAAGCAGACGAATTAGGCAAGGCTCTTATGCTCATTTCAAGACTTCTTGTTTCGATTAATGAAGGCAATATGATTCTCGGCAGGGATGAGCCAGCATTCTCAAACGTTCTTTCGGAGTTTTTAACAAGGTTTTCTGCTGGTGCAGATTGGGATTCAATGGGGAAAGCAGCAGTAGCTCTTGCAGAGGACACGAGGACTACTTCAAGCGTTGTGGCGGAAATGATTGTGAGGGATCCCGAGCTTCTAAGGGCTATTTCCTTTGCAATACCGAGGATCCTAAATGCAGTATCACTTTCTCTTGTTGATATTGCTGTTACGCTTCTCGAACTTCCGGATTCAGAGCTTGCAATAATTGGAGAAGAGCTCGAGAAGTCTTTTAGCGCCGAAAACTTGGGATTTGCCTTCGACTATCTCGTAAGGCTTGCCTTGAGGATAATTGAGGCGAATCCAGGTATTCATGAAAGGATTCTCAAAAATGCAATTGCTCCGATAAATGTGAATGAAGCGGAAAAACTCGGAAGGATAATGCTTGAGGGAGTTCTTGTTTCTGGCATGAGTGGTGAGGTAGGACGTTTCTATGGACCTGAAGAGGTGGCAAGGAGAATAAACAATGCGCTTAAATGGATTGCAAGAGGGGAGAGGAAGGCCAAAGTTGAATCGTCTTACCTTAAGAGGCTCGTAAGGGCGATTGACACAGATGAATTCGGGAAAGCACTTATCGTAGTTTTCCGTGATGCTTCCGATTTTGCCTTTGCGAATATGGACAAGTTGGTTTCTTTTACAAAAGCTTCTTTTCTTGGCTTGTTCTATTTCCTTAAAGGACTTGCTGTTCGTATTTACAGAGGGTTTATCTCAAAAGATTTGGGTACTTAGGAGGAAGTAGTTGAGTGTGATTCAGAGACTTAAGGAATATTCAAAAGTAATTTTCAATGAATCGGTTAAGGAGTGGAAAGACTCAGGAGGCAATGTTGTTGGCTATAGTTGCGTAACAACCCCTCCCGAGATATTGCTTGCGGCAGACATTCTGCCATATAGAATTCGTGCTCTTGGGAATCCAAATACTGAGATGGCTGATGCTTGTCTTGCACGATTCAACTGCAGTTTTGCAAGATCCTGTCTTCAGCTTGGACTTGATGGAACGTACGACTTTTTAGATGGGATCGTTGAGACTAACGGATGTGATCACCTGAGGGGAATGTTTGAAAACTGGCAGTACAATAGGCCTCTCAAGTTTTTTCACTACTTGAAAGTTCCTCATCAGACAAATGATGACGCACTTAAATATTACATAGGTGAGTTGCTGCTTTACAAACAAGCTGTGGAAGCGCATTTTGAAGTGGAGATAACGGAAGATAGGCTTGAAAGAGCGTTTGAAATGGAGGAGAAGGTTTCTGCGGTTTTGCGTGAGACTTATGAGATCAGGCGAGATGAAAACCCACGCATAAGCGGTGAAGAGGCTCTTTGTTTTTACCTTCTTTCAACTGCCATGCATCCTCAAAAATTTCTTCTTTTTGCAGGTGAAGCGCTTGAGGAAGTAAAAAGCCGGGCTCCGCTTGAGTATCGGGCAAGGATCATGCTCTGTGGTGCGGCAACAGATGAAATAGACCTTCTCTCTGAGATTGAAGGCCTTGGAGGACTTATTGTTTCAGATGCTCTTTGCTTTGGGTCTCGCGCTTTTTTTACAACTCCCGTTCGTGTGGACGATAGAATTGAGATTCTTGCGAGAAGAGTTCTCGATGGGATTCTATGCCCGCGAATGTATGAAGAGTTCCCAAAGAGGCTTAATTTTATACTCGATGAAGTAGAATCCGCAAAAGTTGACGGAGTGATTTTAGTTTGCAACAAATTCTGCGATCTTCATGGAGTTGATAATGTTCAGATCAGACTATCACTTGAGGAACGGGGTATCCCTGCACTTCAACTTGAAAAGGACTACGGTTCGGGCGCTGATGTTGGAAGGATCAGGACGAGAGTACAGGCTTTCCTTGAGAGAATAGAGAGCAGGATAAGATAAGGAGGATTTAAGACAAATGGAGGCCGGGATTGTTCTTGAGAAAGGCGGTCTATTTGACAGAGTATCACGTCTTTTTGCGGTGATTGATAGCCTTCCCGATGAACTTTCAGATGAAGAGGTTAAGGGTCTCACTTTTGTTCTTCCCCCTGATGCGAGAAGCTCTATTGAGGCTATGCTAATACCAAGGTTGAGGGAAGGAAGTCTTGCATTCATGAGAATGCTTTCTTCCTGGCTTAAAAAGGCGCAAGAAACGGCAGAATCAGGTGGGAAGACCATACTCGTTCCATTCTGCTTCCCTCCTGAACTTGTACATGCTTTTGATGGCGCATTTCCGGTCACAAGTGAAGTACTCTCAACTCTTGGTGTTGTTGCTCTTGAGGGAAGAGGTGAAAGGTATTACGATATGGCTCTGGGTCTTGGACTTCCTGACTACATCTGTTCCGCAAATGCTGTTGAAGTTGGTTCAATGCTCGGTAGCGATGATTTCAAACCTCAGGGCATAATTTCTGCTGCAGCCGGTTCGTGTAACATAAATGCGAAAACTCATGAGATTCTTGCTTTCTATCACAGGATACCGATGTTCGTTCTTGAGAAACCCGTGGATAATTCCGAGAGGGGTAAGGAGCAATACAGGAAGAATTATTCAAGGCTTGTGGGTGAACTTGAGGAGTTCATAGGCGAGGAGCTTACTGAAGAAAAACTAAGGAGGACTTGCGAGAAGGTAAATCGAGCAAATGAGCTTCTTGCAGAGCTTTGGGATTTACACAAAGCCATTCCTGACCCGGTACCAAATCTTTTTTCACTTTTCACCTACGGTGTCAGGTTTTCTATGTGGGGTACAGATGAAGCGATAGAGTGTATGAATGTTCTTGTTGATGTTTCGAAAAGAAGACTAAAAGAAGGTGCGTATCCGGCAAGGGAAGAGCTCGCAAGGTGCCTACTCACCTATACGAGTTATTATTTTGACCTTGCCGGGATGTTCAACTGGACGGAGGAGCGAGGCTATACATATCTGGGGGATGGGCTGGACCTCATATTCCCAGTAATGATTGACACATCGAGCCGCGACAGCATGCTTGATGGTATGGCGGAGCAATCATGGAACATGCCGATGACAAGGCAGGTTGGCGGTGAATCAATGTCTATGTGCTGGCTTGAGGATATCTTATGGGCTGCAAAGGAATTGAAGGCTGACTGTGCAATATATTCCGGGCACCATTCATGCAAGCAGACATGGAGTGTCGTTTCCATCTTAAGAAAGGAACTTATGAAGAGAGCGGAAATACCTCTTCTTGTTCTTCAGGGAGATTCATGGCTTTCGCGAACCACACCAATCACTGCGGTTCAGAAAGAGATACTCGATTTCATTGGGAATGTTGTTGCTCAAAAGAAAAAGGGAAAGAGAAAGATCAGAAAGAGACTTTCCTCGACAGCTGAATTTAATGCTTGAATTTGCCCTTTTGTGATTGCGATTTTTTAAGAGGTTCTGAAATGCTATTTGGTGGTATTGACATTGGCTCTCTTACTGCTCAGGCAGTAATAATTGAAGAGCCTGACGGAAAAAGTGCACGGCTAAAAATCCATACGAAAAGTATAAGGGTGAAACCTGATCCCGTTGAATCAGCGAAGGAAGTCATGGGAGCACTTCTCAAGGACATAGGAATAAATTGGGAGTACATGAAATATGTGGTGAGTACTGGTTATGGTCGCGAAAGAGTTCAGCAGGAGGGACTTTCTCACGATAACATAAGCGAGATATCGTGTCATGGTGCTGGCGCGTTTGCACTTTACCCTAATGTGAGAACGGTTATAGATATTGGCGGGCAGGATGCCAAGGTTATAAGAGTAGGACCAGGGGGCGAACTTGAGAATTTTGTAATGAATGACAAGTGCGCTGCCGGAACAGGTCGTTTCCTTGAAGTAATGAGCAAGACGATAGGGACGGATTATGAGAAACTGGGATTTCTCGCGTTGAAGTCAAGAAACAGGTTTGAATTGAGTTCACGCTGCAGTATATTCGCTGAAAATGAGGTTTTGCATTATCTCCAGAGGGGTGCGTCTGTTGAAGACCTTGCTGCTGGTATTTCTCGCTCTATGGCAGACCGTGTTATGGCGCTTGCAAGGAGGGTTGGGGTTGAGCGTGAAGTCATGATGACCGGTGGCGTTGCAAAAAATGTTGCTGTTAAAGCCGAGCTCGAGAAGAAACTTGGCTTGAGGATAGTCTCACCCTCACTTGATCCTCAACTCATTGGCGCTTACGGTGCTGCTGTTCTCGCAAGACGTTCATGGAGGGAATCTTGATAGTACTGGGAATAGACGCGGGAAACCTTTTTTCAAAGGCAGTATTGTTAGATGAAGATTGCCTGCTTTCAAGCAGTATATCTGAGACCACCGGTAATGTTTGTTCATGCGTGGATTCAATTGTTAGTGAAGTATTAGAGAAGAGTGGTGTAACCAGGGAAGATGTGAAGTTATTTGCAGTTACTGGAGGTGGTTCCGAACTCATAGAGGGTTTGTACTTGAGAGAAGACGATGTCTTGTGCATCGCTGCAGCCGGGGCATACTATCTTCCGGATGTTGAAATGGTTGTTGACATTGGAGGGCAGAGCATAACTTCTATTCTTATCGATGAAGATGGTGATGTGGTTGATTTTATGAGGAATGACAAGTGTGCTTCCGGTTCGGGTAGATTTCTTGAAATATTAAGTGGAGCTGCGGGCATACCTATTAAAGATCTTTCAAATGCGGTTGAACTTGCCGAAAACCCGGTGAAGATAAGGAGCCAGTGTGGAGTTTTTGCTGAAAGCGAGGTTATTTCGTATCTGAACGAAGGCAAAAAACCCGCGGACATACTTTGGGGATTGTGCGATGCAGTTGCAGGGATTGTTGCCGCCCAGGCAAGACGATTTCCAGGGGTGAAAAAATATACGATTACGGGTGGGGTTGCAAGAATTGATGCTCTAACTTCCCGTATTGAGAATAAACTTGAAAAAGAATACCTGAAATTTCCTCATGACCCGATGCTTGGTGCAGCTCTTGGCGCTGCGTTAATTGCTCGCCTTGAGAGTTAAAAAACAGGTCTGGTTATCGTGAAGTTATGGTGATGCCCAATGGGCCTTTTTGATCAGCAGATAAATGTTGTAAAAGAGTTCGTTGATACAGCTTCAGGTGCGTCAAAATATTTGGCTGGATCAAGAAATCCGTGGCCTTACGGTGAAGGTATTGTTTTGTCAGAGGAAACTGCAGTAGAACTTGGCAGACCTGGTGTCCTCTCAATGTGGTCAATTATGTGGACTCAGAAAGAGGTACTTCAGGATAAGGTGACCGTTGTTGGTCCGGATATTAAGGATGCCAGTCGAAGTTTACCACTTGCAGAGTTTATTATTGTTCAGGGCAAGTTTCCCAATCACTATGATGCTTTCAGGGATTTAAGGGACAAGGTTTTTGGCGTACGACTCAAAGGAATTTCAATTAGAGTTCAGCCGAGCAGGAAATCAATATGGTGCAGGGTAAGCAATGATGCTTATCATTCAGGATTTTCGCTTGTAGATCTCGGTTTTGCGATAATTCAGTCTTTAAAGGAAATCGATTCAGTTGTTGGGGCAGAAGTAATATTTGTTACAAGTTCTGGTGGTGATATTTCTTTACTCGAGAAAGTTGCGGATGAATCTCGTATGGTTGTTGAGGCTTTGATAAAGATGTACGAAGAAGAGAATTTTGATTGTGAAAGTTGTGACTACAGGGAAGTATGCGAGGTTGTTTCAGAGTTGAGGGCTATAAGAAAGAGGCTTTTGAAGACGAAGGCGTGATTGGTGTCTGTTCTTGTGAGTAAATTTGGTTAACCATCTTCAAAAGGGGGTAATTTGATACTTGCGGTTTGTGGAAAAGGAGGAGTTGGGAAGACTACTGTCACCGCATTAACGGCGAGGGCTTTTTTACGTTCGTCGAACGAAAAAGTGCTTTTTATCGATGCTGATCCAGCTGGAGGCCTTGGTCTTGCTCTTGGGATTAATCCAAAAATGACATTAGAAGATGTTAGAAAGGAGCTTTCAGCTGAGATTAAAGCGGGTTCAAAAGACAAGGTAGAAATCGCCCTTAGTGCTGATTACCTTATTGCTCGAGCATTGGAGGAGCGCGAAAATCTTGCATTTTTGTCGATTGGCCGTCCGGAGGATGAAGGTTGCTACTGCAGAGTAAATGTTCTTCTCAAGGACGCGATTGAACTCCTCGCAGGTGAGTTCGATCATGTCATTGTTGATGCTGAGGCTGGGATAGAACAGGTTAACAGAAGAGTCTTAAGCTCGGTTAATTCACTACTTTTGGTTTGTGATCTTTCGGTTAAAGCCCTAAGGGTTGCAGAGACAATAGTCAGAGTTGGAAATAGAATCAGCGGGGAAAAAATGAATAAGGTTGTCTTCAACAGGGTAACTGATTCAAGACTCATACCCGATTTTTCATCGGTAACGAGTCTTGATTTTGCAGGATGGATACCGGAGGATGAAGAGATTTCAAGGTTTGATGAGAAGGCAATATCCTTCTTCGACCTTCCGGATTGCAATGCTTCAGTTGTTGTGGAGAAAATTGTGAGAGATATTGGTCTTTTTTCTTGATTTTATTTGTTTAGATTTTTACTGAGTTCAGAAGGATAAGCTTCAATATTTTTAGTTGCGTATGGTTTTTGTACTGGCTCATGATCATTGCACAGAACAGAGGAGCTGAGTACCCATGGTTTGCCTGGATTCCTATACTAAATTTGATTATTATGTGGCAGATATCCGAAACTGAAACCTGGGTGCTTGTTATGCTTTTGATCGGAATATTTTGCTGTATCACTTCTATCATTGGTCTCGTCTATGCCTGGATGGCCATTGCCGAACATGAGGGACGGGACCGTTCACTTGGAATTCTTATGATAATTCCCTTTGTTAACTATTGGGCTATATGGAAGATTGCAAGAGGATAGTTCGAACCCCTTTTGAGTTATTCTATTCGAGCAAGTCTTTTTAATTACACTGTAATAATTACCGCAGCGTGAAAAATCTTGAGCATTAGCACAATGCTTTTGCAAAGAAGCATTTAGATCTGAACTACACTAAACATTAAATCTCTTATAGTATTATTCTGTCTTTGCTGTGTGTTTTTTGGAGATGAAATACTTGAAGGGCTCAAACGAAAAAAAGTTAGGAAGAGGTATACGAGAAAAAATTTCAAGGGAGGCAAGGGAGAGGCTTGAGCTTGTTACTTCCCGCCTTCAAGGGATGCCGCTTGTGAAGAGACTTGGGATTCTTGCTGCGGAGCCCGTTGAGCGCCTTGTGGTTATTTCTGATATTCACATAGGAGATCCGAAGGACACGCTTGCCTCAAAACACTCGATACAGGCGTTAAAGGAAACCCTTGAGGGGCTTGGAGGGATCGACGAGCTCGTATTGCTTGGTGATGTTTTTGATTTCTGGAAGGCTCCAGTATATGAAGCGCTTAAACGAGCACGTCCTCTTATAGAGACTCTTTATACACTTTCAAATGTGAGAAGAATTGTCTATATTCCAGGGAACCATGATCATCACGTTTTCAGAATGCACTACGAGATGGAAACATCGAGGCTACTTGCGAAGGGCGAGCTTGGAATAACTCAGATGAGCGTTACACTTACGAATAGTTGTCCAGTAATGGAAGCATTAAAGCCTAAAGGGGCTACTGTTCCACTTTTTATGGCGTATCCTACGCGTGAGCTTAATGTTCAAGGGAAGAGAGCACTTCTTACCCATGGACATTTCCTTGGTTTTTTTGAACGTTCGCTTTGGAAGGATAAGAAATCATTCGTTGGGACATTGCTTTTAAACAGGTCGGAGAGACTTGACCTTGAGGAGATGGAAATGTTTCTTACTCCTTTTTATGAGATGCTTACCCTTAGCGCCTTCGTGCCGGGAATAAATACGGGTGGATACAGGGTTTTCAGGATGCTCAATAGAGCGGGGAGGGCTTTTGGTCTTCAGGGTGCAGAGCGCACAAGCGCATACAGGAATCGCTCTATTGAAGAAGTTGCGGCTGAAATAGAGGCATTATTAAATCGTTTTTGCGAAGAGAAACCAGCGTACTTTGTTTATGGACACACCCATCGCTCTGGCCGTCTTTCACTTCCGATCTCAGGTGTGACTGCAATTAATACTGGATGCTGGCTTGACGATCCACTAACGGGTGACACTCAAAAAACTTTACTCGAGATTTCCGACGAGGCGAGATTCATAGTGGTAGACGCGTAGTTTTTTGATTATTTATTTTCTGTAAGGCTTGAGAGTCGAGGCATCAATAAGGTATTGTATTTTTTCGACTCCAATTGTACACTCAAAAACCGAGGGAAAAGCGATAGAGGGCCGTTAGCTCAGCTGGCAGAGCAGGGGACTCTTAATCCCAAGGTCGCAGGTTCGAATCCTGCACGGCCCACCAGTAAGTCTGCACAAGGAAAACTCCATGTGAGAGTGCAGGATGGAGAACCTGCGATGGGTCCCCACGCGCCGTCAATTAACTTTGCACAAAGTTGTTTGTTTTTATGGAGAGTTTTCAAAAATTCACTTACCGTGGGAAAACAAGGAATTAGCGATTACGTACCCTACAAACGGTGCGTGGGGTGGTTCGAATCCTGCACGGCCCACCAGTAAGTCTGCACAAGGAAAACTCCATGTGAGAGTGCAGGATGGAGAAGGGAGCGATGGGTCCCCGAAAGCCGAAATAACCCTA
>Ga0315298_1006512_pt1 | contig 15908 bp, 14 predicted proteins | sample WHS_1_MG_FD_203077 | JGI IMG/M metagenome (GOLD analysis project Ga0315298, IMG submission 203077) | Extremophilic microbial mat communities from Washburn Hot Springs, YNP, Wyoming, USA - WHS_1_MG | ecosystem: Environmental > Aquatic > Thermal springs > Hot (42-90C) | place: USA: Wyoming... | reverse complement strand
GTTCTCGACGTTGATTCAACAGCCTTCCGCACACTGGAATACTGGCCTGTGCCAATACCTGCAAGAAGGGCTGCCCCCATCGCCGCCGCATCCTCTGCCTCGGGAACCCTTATTCTTCTACCAGTTACGTCCGCCTTAAGCTGGTTCCAAAAATCGCTCTTCGCCTCGCCGCCAACCATGCTTATCTCAGCTATGTTGAGGCCAAGCTCCTCCAGGAGTTGGAGCATAACAAGGTAGTGGAAGGCAACTCCCTCCAATATGGCCCTAACGAAATGCCCCTTAGAGTGGGAGAGGCTGATGCCGAAGAATACGGCGCGGGCTCTGCCGTCGACCCTCGGCGGGAAAGCACCCGCTAAATAAGGATAGAACAGGAGGCCGTCTGCACCAGGGTTTGTTTCAGAAGCACTGTCGAGCAGTAGGTCGTACGGATCTCTACCGGTTCTCTCAGCCTCAGCGATCTCCTTCTCTCCGAAAACATCCTTGAACCAGCGTAGAGCACCCCCTGTAGTCGAGATTGATGCTTCATACTCCCACATATCCGGTATCACGTGGCAGCAGCAGCTAATCCTCCCCTTCAAATCGGGGTGAGGCTCGTTCAGAGGTGCTTCGAAAGTAGACCCTGTCCCCGTCCCTACGTTGACGGCTCCCTCGTGGATAACTCCTGCTCCAAGGCATTCGCAGGGCCTGTCGCCTCCACCGTTCACAACCGGTAGGCCTCTCGGGAGAGATGTTTCACCTGAGGCTTTAGAGGAGACTTCTCCTACGACAATGCTGGATTTCAAGGGCGGGGGAAGCTTGTCCAAGGGTATGCCGAGGGCTGAGCATATTTCGCCCGACCATGTTTTCCTCCTGATGTCGAACAGCATCGTTCTCGAGGCCATGGAGTAATCGGTGACTTTCTCCCCGGTCAACTTGTAAATTATGAAGTCTTTCGCGGAAAGGAAGACTTCCGTCTTAGAAAAGACGCCGGGAGAGTTTTCCTTAAGCCAGAGGATCTTGGATGCTGAGAAAACAGGATTAATCCCTACGCCCGTTGTATGGAGAACCTTCTGCTGGTCCAGTAGTCTCCTCATACTCTCCGTCTGAGGCTCAGTCCTCCTGTCGAGCCATATTATGCCGTTGTAGAGTACTTCTCCATTCCTCCCAATGGGCACTACGACTTCTCTTTGAGAGTCCACAGCCAGGCCGACTATCTCGTCGCCTCCTACCCTTCCTTTCCTAAGGCTCTCCCCTATGGTTTCAACGGCTGCTTTCCACCATTCTAGAGGATTCTGCTCCACCCACCTTGGCTGAGGCTGAATAATCGGGTATTCTCTGGAGGCAGACGCAACCCTCCTACCGTCCAAAGTGAAGATGACCGTCTTACAGGCTGAGGTGCCAAGGTCAATCCCAACGATGTACGGGGCTTCAGCGTCCACACGGTTTTCCAATGCCAGCTTAAATTTATGTCTTCTTTACCCAATGGGTGATTTCGGGCTTCGAGGGTTGGAAAGCTGCATGACGGTGCGTGAAACCGCTTGCTCAATGTTTCAAAGGCTTGAAGACGCGAGTAAAGTCTGCTTTAAATCTTGTACTGCTTCTGTTAAGCTGAATCCAGCGCACGCTTTATAAAATGCATGATTTCCAGTGCCACGTAGATTATGGCTAGTGAAAAACTTTTTCCGGGGCTCTCGAGAGGAAGGCGAGCACAGTGCTGATATTACAATCGCTACTGAAAGATAAACCGCGCGCTAGGGTGGCTTAACCCTTTAAAACTTACTCATAAGGTGTAAGGTGCTTGCTCTGAGTGTTTGAGCTGCCAATCCGGTTCTTCGGATTAAGTTTTTAAAGCATGTTTTCGATAATGCTTAACGATGAAGTTTAATTGGCCAAGCGGCTTTAAAGGAGCTGTCTCACTGACTTTCGACGATGGTTTGCATTCGCAACTGGAACTAGGCGTGCCTCTGCTCGAGGAGATCGGCTTTAAGGCAACTTTCTACGTAAATCCTAAGGAAGAGTACGGGGATTTTTTGAAAGCATGGAGGGAGGTTGCTGACCATGGTCATGAAATAGGTAATCACACTGTTACTCATCCTTGCTCCTGCAACTTTTCAGGAGACCCTGGTTGCAGAGGGCTGGAGAACATGACTCTAGAGGATATTCGTATGGACATCGTTGAGGCCCATGACAGGATAAGACGGGTTATACCTAGTGGTAGCCGGACGTTCGCATACCCGTGTTACCAAACCAGTGTCGGCAGGGGCTTGAATAAGAGGAGCTACGTGCCGGTTGTGGCTGAAATCTTCCTGGCTGCTAGGGCTTCTGGGGAAAAGGGGTATTCTAATTCGCCTCTAGCCTGCGACCTACACGAGCTGTGGTCATGGTCTGCCGACAGAATGCGGTGTGAAGAGATGATAGGCTTAACCGTTAAGACTGTTCACGAGGGTAGATGGGCCATATTCACGTTCCACGGTATTGACGAGGGGCACCTGCCTGTTTCCTACGAAGACCTCTCCGGTTTTTTAGGATTCCTGCATAAGCATCGCGACGAGATATGGGTTGCTCCTGTGGCGGAGGTTGCTGAGCATATAGTTGGCGAAAGAAAAAGGCTGAACCTAGAATTCTAGAGCCGTTAACACATCTACTTCCAGAAGGATGGTGGGGCTGCCTCAGGCTCGCCTTCAACCTCTAAGACAACTACGGTGTCTATTGGATCCGGTGCGCGTAACGGTAGTCCACGTATGAAAAGGCGGTCTTCCTTCTGCTCGAACCGTAGTTTTCTTCCACTCGTCAGCACGTACGTCTTTAGAACCTTGTTCTTGATCCCGGCTACACACATTTCTCTTCCGGGCCAGAACATGACGTGCAGGTACACCCTGTTACCCTTCATGGTGACTTGACCCAGGTGAGGCTGTGGGAAGGGTGCGGCCCCAGCACCGTATACGGATTCCCCGTTTCGCCGTAGCCATCGTCCTACGGCTCTCATCCTAGCCGCCTGCTCCGGTGGAATAGTGCCGTCTGCCTTGGGGCCCACGTTTAGAAGGAAATTCCCGTTTCCCGAGACGCACTTAACCAGGTTCCGCACAAGCTGCATCGGCGATTTAAGATTAGGGTCGCCAGGATGGTACCCCCACCAGAGGTCGTCTATGGTCATGCATGCTTCCCAAGGCCTTTTAGACCCCTCTATGCGTTGTTCAGGAGTGTCGAAATCCTCCGGCAATCCGGACCTATTGTTTATTATAATATCGGGTTGGAGGCTTCGGACCATCGCGTTAAGCTGCTCCGACTGCCAAGCTTCTGGACCGTAAGGCCACGCTCCATCGTACCACAATACGTCTATCCTCCCGTAATTGCTCATGAGCTCCCTAACTTGGGCGTGCACATAGCTCCGAAATTCCTTCCAGCCCTCCGGATTCTTGTCCGGCCCCTCCCAGTACGCTGGCCAACGCCAGTCTAGGAGAGAATAGTAGAAGCCGATGCGCATACCTTCTTTACGGCAGGCCTCAACATACTCCGCTACAAAGTCTCTTTTCGCGGCTGTCTTAACGGATGTGAAGTCGGAGACACTGCTGTCCCATAGGCAGAAGCCGTCGTGATGCCTCGTGGTTAAAACAATGTACTTGGCTCCAGCCTCTCTAGCGAGGGCAACCCATTTGTCGGCGTTAAACCTTTTAGGATTAAATTTTTGAGCGAGACGCGCATACTCGTTCTTAGGTATTCGTTCGCAGTACATTACCCATTCTCCGCGGGCAGGAATGGTGTAGAGCCCCCAGTGGATGAACATGCCGAACCTTGCTTCAAGCCACCAGGACATCCGTTTTTCAGATGCTCCCTTATCTTCCCGGCTTGAGCCTGACATACTGCTCTGCTGTGTACTGCCATGATTTAAGCCTTGCTAACAACATGTCTCAAGAATCCGTATACAATTTTTTATAGTTAAGGGCTTTAAAAGCCTTGGGAAAATATTATATCTTCTCTTTAAGCCGAATTATCCGGAATGGACGTTATAACCATCGGCGAGGTGCTTGTCGAATTCGTGAAAAAGGGAAGGGATATGCCTCACTATGAGACTGGTGAGTATGCCGGTCCATTTCCAAGCGGTGCGCCAGCGATCTTCATAGACGCCGCCTCCAGGCTCGGCTTGAAATCAGCCATAATCGGTGCTGTTGGAAAAGACGATTTCGGGGATCTTTTGAAGAAAAGGCTGGCTGACGATAACGTCAACATCACGCACCTGTTTACTCGTGAAGAATACACTACTGGAATAGCCTTCGTAACCTATTTCTCAGATGGCAGCAGAAGGTTCGTGTTCCACCTGAAGCATTCCGCTGCAGCCAGAATCAGGCCGGAGGACGTGAACGAGGATTTTGTAAAAATGTTCAGGGTTCTGCACATCATGGGTTCCGCACTCTCCATAGGGGAGGGAATCAGAGAGGCCTGTTACAGGGCTGTTGAAATAGCTAAGAAAGCGGGCATAATCGTAACTTATGATCCTAATCTTAGGGCTGAGCTGATAGAACCCTGGTTGATAAGCAAAATATCTAAAAAAGTTTTAGAAGCAGCTGAAATAGTAATGCCTTCTAAAGCTGAGCTGTTCGACTTGACGGGGAAGAAGAGCCTCGAAGAGGCTTCAAAAGAAATATTCAAGTACGGAGTGAGGCTTCTAATAGTGAAAGCCGGAGAAAAGGGTTCAATAGGTATGGATAGGCAGGACATTATTTTCGAGCCTGCTTTCATCGTTCCGGAAGTCGATCCCACTGGGGCTGGCGATGCTTTCGACGCTGCAGTAGTATACAGCTATTTGAAAAACAGGAGTCTGAGGGAGACCCTCGAACTCGCTAATGCTGTTGGCGCCCTGAAAGTGACTAGGATGGGCCCAATGGGGGTTCCGGAAAGTCTCTCGGAGGCCGAGTGTTTAATGAAAACAGGTAGAAAAAAGGAGGCTGAAAACGTTTTTCAGGGCTAAGAATTCATCACGCTTGCATCTACCGCTGTTTTTTCCTGGATGAGCATGGCATAGGTGATTGATGCATGATCGTTAGAAGGTTTGTCGTCGGCCGGTTACAGACCAATTGCTACCTTCTCGTCTGCCCGGAAACACGGGAGGCCCTGGTGATAGACCCGGGATTTGCTGAGGATGAGGAAGCCCGAAGCATTATGGGGGAGGTCAGGAGATACGACGCAGCCGTCAAGTATGTTGTTAATACGCATTGGCATCCCGACCATACTTCCGGAGACGAATGGCTTGCTTAAGAGGGCTACCGGAGCCTCGATCCTCATTCATAAGGACGATGCTTCTATGCTATCGGAAATTGGGAGCGGCGGCCTGTTCGGCATCCGCCATAAGCCCGTAGTGCCAGACGAAACCTTGGCTGATGGAAGCATGATGGTTTTTGGAAATATTGGTTTGAGGGTTATACATACGCCGTGTCATACGGGGGGCAGTATTTCGCTGCTTGAACGGCTAACCGTCTTCACAGGGGATACGCTTTTCGCAGGATCCATTGGAAGAACAGACTTGCCCGGAGGCTCGTTCAGGGAACTTATTGACTCAGTCAGGCGAAAGCTTATGGTTCTACCTGGTGAGGCGAAGATATATCCTGGTCACGGTCCATCCTCGACTATCGCGAGGGAGAAGAAGACAAACCCTTTTCTAACGCAATACAGTAGGGACTAGTTAAAGTTCGAAAGGGATTTTGTAAAAGCCTTGTTTCCCCATCGGTCACATCCACCATCTTTTAAGAGCTTCAAGCAAATCGTCCTCCTCAATCTTTATCGTTCTGGTGTCGATTCTTCTAACGCCCGGTCTATTGGAAAGAGTTTCAGCGGAACTCTTGCTTTCCTCTGTAAACTCGACTACCAGCTCCACCGGCTTCTCCACTTTATAGGGCGGTATCCTGCCCGTCTTTGCCAGAGCATTCTTCGCACCCTCTTTAATCATCCTCCTCGCCTTAACAGGTGTTACGCTTACTGCCGCCCCATGGCTCAACCCCTCCTTTACTGCAACCGTCTCCAGCCCGGGCACCAGTATTTCCGCCTCTAGGCATGCTGCCCTGTCTCCAGTAACCAAAACCAGCGGGACATCGAAATATCCGGCTACGGCGGCGACGATCGCTATCTCGCCTGCTTTAACCCCGTTTATCCAAACGTTTTGAATAGCAGTGTGACTCTCAGTATGGCTTAGGTGTGCTTTCTCAACACCCGCCATGGCATGCTGCCCGATCATGAAGGCTGCCTCAAACCCTTTCTCCAAACCCCATGGAATTAGGAGGGGCCTGCCTGAGAGAAGCTTAGCCTCGGAGTTCAGCTCCTCTATGTTTACTCCGCCCCACCCGTGGCCATCGACGACAAGCACTTCCTTCGCGCCTTGTTCCAGCGCGCCCTCAATAGCAGCATTCACCTCTTGGGTCAAGAGCTTCCTCGAGAGGTCATACCATCTGCCCTTAGGGCTTGCATGCTCTTCGAAGCTGAAGACCCCTGCAACCCCCTCAAGATCCGTCATTACCCATACTTTCATCCTGTTCTTCACCTTTTGTTGATGGCTGGCAGAAGTAATTAATTTTTTTGGCCAGCGCGCGCTAAAATTTTAGGTCAACGTATTTATTGCTTGCTCATTAAAACCTGTGGCTCAACACGGCTATGGGCTTAGGTGATTTCTTTCAGCCATTTAGCCATGAATTCATATGATTTTCTCCCACTTATCTCGTGCCTACCCTCGAAGAAGTCTGTGTCAAACCGGTCCTCGGCTTTCAGCAGGGCATAGGCCCTGCGCACTTTTTCACAGGCATATCTTGTAGCCTCTATTGGAAAAATAGGGTCTTTAGAGCCGCTTTCAACCAGGAGCGGCCTTGGTGCGATTAGAGCCGCCACGTCATACATCTCGCCGTATCTAAGTATGCCGGGCAAGTAGTTATCTATGCAATGGTCCACCGTCAATATGCTGCTCCTGAAAGTGTTCAGGTAACCGCTTATCACCACGACTCTAACCCTGTCGTCTAAAGCTGACGTGAAAAGCGTCGTGGTTCCGCCTCCAGATATCCCCATCATGCCTATCCTCGAATGGTCAACGTCGCTTCTCGTATAAACGTAATCCAACACCCTGATGGCGTCCCATACTCTTCGACCTATAGTTGTAGTCCCCATCATCAATGCCCATAGGGAAAGCTGTTTGCATGAACTCTGCTCGCTACCCCGGTCGATGTCCTCCTTAGTCCTACGTTCTCCGAAACCGCTTTGCTCCGGCACTACGACGAGCAGACCGCGTTTCACGAGTTCCAGCGCGAAATCCTTCTGATAGCCTCTGGATATGGGATTGACACGGTCGGCCCCATCCTCCCAGATGCCCACCAAGTCATCCTTACCGTAGCCGTGGCCATGCATCGCCACTACAACGGGAAGAGGCTTATCTCGTTCTTCTGGAACCAAGACATATGTCGGCATTGCCGTATAAGGGTCGCTTCTCAAGATTACTTTTTCCCTTACGAAGCCGGGATACTGCTTTCTCTCAACCGGTTTCGGAGAAATCTCGGAGTATTCGAAGAAATCAAGCCCGATTAGCTCAGTAAGCTTCTTTCTAAAGCCTAGACGCCACGACTCCCATTCCGAGAGGTCTCTGGCATCGAAGGAGAAAATCCTCCTGTCCTTCTCATACTTTTCTAAAAATATTCTTAATGGGTCATACAGGGTCTCCATGTTTAAGGAAGTCCTCTACCTGCTTATAAAAATAATGGTGGAAGACCCAGATAAAATATTCCTTTATCTAAGTATGTCCCAGATAGGCCTTGGATACTTGTCCTCGCCCAAGATGATGGGCGTTACACCAGTTATTTCGCAGAAGTACTTCAATTCCTGAACACGGTCTCCAGCTACGGCATGAATATGGTTGGCTGGGAACATCTCTACAAACTCGTCGTACGAACATTTCAGCCTAGCGTGTACGTGCGGCCACGTCGGATCGGTTTCCGCGTTTATCCTCCGCCTGGTTTCCTCGTCAAGCTCTATGCTTTCACCCTTAACTATGATCATGTAAATCTTATCGTTGAACAATCCTAGTCTAGCGAAGGTTAGCTCCCCGGGGCCGGCGTCGAACGAGACCGAGGCTCCTCCAGCCTTAAAGTAGAGCTCTAAAGCCGGGTGAAGCGTAACTTTTCTCAGGTTGTCCCTCGGGTCGAAGCTTCTGGAAGCATACCAGCTTGCATGGTTCCCCGAGTTGCAGAAGTCCCACACTTCTAGGTCAGGGTGATAAAGCCGTACGTCCATGAAGAGCACCGGTAGGCCCCCGCTAATGTATTTCAGTATCTGCATGGTGAGGGCTGCGAAGGAATCCGCCTCAGTTGCGCAGACAGTCGGCTCCTTCGGGCCGTTCCAGTCGTACGGATCGTTCAGAAGCATCTCAGCGACGTCAGGTATCACCACGTGTTCAGAAAGCTCCCTCTGACCCTTTATTCCGCAGAAGTCGAAACCCATCTCCCCGTTTATCTTCCTAACCGCCAGATACATCCTTATCTGCTTTCCAAGTGTTTCTCTCGTAAGCATTTTCCCGTCATACTTTATCTCCCCGATCATGTCCTCCATCCACCTTAAGCCCCTCTCCACCTCGTTGTCATCGATTTCCTTCATTTTCTCAACCAGGAGCAGCTGGTCCACCTGACTGACGGTGGTTCCGAAATATCTTTGTATCGGGACAAGATGGAAGTATCCTGTCTCCATCCCCATAGAATGCCCGCCGTACATGCCGTAAACCTCGTTCCTAATATTCGTCGCGGCAATCGCTGCCATAACCCATTTCCTAACCTTCTCCTTCACCGCAGGGTCGTCAGGGTCCCCGACAATCCTATGCGTCGTGAAGCCAGCCTGCCTCAACGCACCATCCGTAGCCAGCAGGCCAACATTACCAGGATACTTGCCCTCATTGTTTGAAAGGCTGAGTACCGGCTTATCCTTCCCAAGCGTGTTTACAAAGGGCCAAACCAAGTAGGGGAAGTCCCAGACGTTGTAGACTAGGATGACCTGCCTAACCCCCTTGCTCAAGAACTCTTCTCCAACCCTCCTGGCGGAGTTTATAGAGTTTATGAGCTCTGATGAGACAACTGTTTCCGGAGACCCGTCGTCGGAAAACTTTATAGAGTCTCTAACAAACCTCGCCCAGTTTTCAACAACCCTGTAACACTTATCGTAGTAGCTTGGATAAACATGTTTCCTCTCGTCGAGAAGCATAGTCAAACCTATTCTCATACTCTTCATTTCCAATCGGTAGATTCACGATTCCGGTTCTATTAACTTTTTCTGAGAAGAGAATTAGCGCGCTAGACTTACTACTACCGTCAGGCTTGTTCGACAGGAGTTGGCCTAATGACGTATGGCTTTTAAGAACTCTTCTTCGAACAGCTTAAGCCTAAGGGGCAATGGCTCCTGCCAGCCTTTTTTGAATGCGAAGCCGACTGTAACCCAGATTTCTCCGGGGCGACGCTCAAAGACGTACGGGTAGCTCAACTGCCCGCTCCTCTGCCTGGCAATGACCACCGGCCTAGTCCAGTTTTCACCATCATCCTGGGAGAAAGCTATGGAGAGCTCCTCCCTATGCCAAGAGGTGGGTTTCTCTGAAGCAGGTCCTGGCTTAGACTTTTCCCATACACGTCCCTCAGGGTTTAAACGGTTCCAAACAAGGACTAGATGGCTGCTCCTCAGCCTCAACAAGAATCCTGGGGAATTACTGGCGTCCACCCGGCTAGGCTGAATAACCCGCCAGTATTCGCCCTCGTCTTCTGAAAAAGCCTGCCAGAATCGGCCTAGAGAAGTCCTTATGAGCATCAGTAAGCGTCCGTCGCTCAGCTGGGCTACGGTGGGCTCCATCGCGCCATCATGGTGCCCACGCCCCCCAAGGTCGATGAAGTTACTCCTCCGCCAAGTTTTACCCTCGTCGTCTGAAAAAAGAGAGCAGGCGACGAGCCTACCTGGATTACTGGCAAGGTGTTCAACCGTGGCTACAATCCTCCCGCTTCTAGTCTGAATAAAGCCGAAGAAATTAGCATTATAGCCATCTAGAATCCTCTGCCTGTCAACCCATGTCTTCCCCCCGTCTAGGCTGCGGGCAGCCCATATTTCCAGCCGGCAATCATCCTTAGGCTCCCCCTTTTCATCATCCCAGTTGAACCTGTAGGTTGTGAAATCTAGATAGACGGTTACAAGCGTCTTGCTCCCCGCCTGCAAAACATAGTATGAACCTGGTTCCCCGCTCTTTATGCCTGGTAAAAACGATATTGGTGGCGACCAGCTTCTCCCATCGTCCCTGCTTATCTTAACGCCCTCCTCATCTATAGTCAGCAGGGAGTCATCGTCTAAAGCAATAAATGGGCCGTTCCTGCTTGCTTCAAGCGGGTGGCATAGTGGGTGGATCCAACGCTCTTCTCGGGAGGAACTGTTCATCCCTGCTAACACCTTCTCTCGAAGCCAATCGCCCCGCTTGGGCATATGGATAAGCATAGGCCACAGTTGTCGCATTTCTCCTGATCCGGGGCTGGTGTGCTTCCCGCCTTGATGATGCGTAAAGCATTGTAGGGGCAAACCCTGGCGCAGAGCCCACACCCGACGCATTTCTCGACATCTATATTCAGGTGGAAGAGTTTTCTTCTTTCAAGGTTCTGTAAGGATACAATCTTATCCAGAGCGCTCCCGGAGAAATCGGCTATGCTCTGAAAGCCTTTGCCGAGCATCCATTTCTCAACTCCACCCAGTATTTCTGAAATAACTCTAAGCCCCTTTATCATGACTGCGGTGCAGACCTGAACCGCCGAAGCGCCCACGAGTATGAGCTGTACAGCATCTTCCCAGCTTGAAACTCCTCCGGAGCCTATTATAGGCACGCCAAGTCTCTCCATGGCTATGTGCGCAGTCCAGCCGACGCTGATGGGTATTTGCCAAGGCCCCCCGTATCCCCCGAAACCACCCCAGGAAACAGGCTTCATCGCCTCAGGGTCGATTATTAAGCCTTGAAACCTAGCTGTTGAAACAAGGGCATCTACGCCTGAGGAAACCGCGGTCTTTGCCAATTCAACAGGGTTCGTGCCGTGCGGCGTAAGCTTGCCTATTATCGGGAGTGATGTGGCTCCCCTAACCGTCTTAATTACCTCTGAAACTTTCTCAGGCCTGGAGGACAAGGCCCTCCCCATCAGCTCGTCCTTCTCCAAGTGGGGGCATGAAAGATTAAGCTCCACCATGTCCACGCCTGCTTCTTCAACGAGCCTAGCTAGGCTCCCCCATTCCTCAAAGGTTCTGCCGGCAATGCTAGCTATAATCACCCCCCCGTAAGCCTCGGCCTCCCTCCTGGCCTCCCTTATCTGCCTGAGCCATGTTTCCGGCTTATGCTCAGACATCAGGTCTATCGAGTAAAACGAGTAAAACCTGTTTCTCAGAGCATCCTCAGGATTGATTACGAGCATCCTCGGCTTAGGCTGAACCTGCTGAGTAACGTCATATGTTATGGTTTTAGTAACAGCTCCCGCGGCACCGGCCCTTAAGCACCTTACAATGTGCTCCGAGGAGAGCGTAGGGGGCCCAGAAGCAACGATAATGGGATTCTTAAACTTTACACCAGCTATTTCAACAGAAAGATCTACACCAGCCATTTCCCCTAAAGCATCCCCAGGTTTTTCAAAGCACTTCTTATCGCCGCCTTATCCTCATCCGAAACTGGTTGCAACGGCGGCCTGACGAACGGTGTCTTCAACACTCCCATCATTACAAGAGCCTCCTTGAGACGCGCCCTGTAGTCTCTAACAGGCGGGGTGAAAATAGCCTCCTCCAAGGGCAGCAGCTCCTCCCATATTTCTCGAGCCTCATCCAGCCTGCCCTTGGCAACAAGGTTGAATATTTCAACCTGCTTGTCGACGGCTATCGTTCCAAAACCCAGTAGCCCACCCTCCGCACCAAGCACCAGCGACTCATAGATGAAGTTATCGTTCCCCGTTAACACCATTATCTTCCTACCGGCTCTTTTAAGAGTGTGGACAACGTTGACGAACTTCCTAGCGTCGAAAGAAGCCTCCTTGATAGCTATGACGTTTCTGATTCCGGCGAGCCTCAAAAGCGTTTCTGGAGTGAAGTCTACACCGCCTAACGCAGGCTGGAGTTGGAATAGAATCATCGGCAACCCGACTTTTTCAGAAACCTCTAAATGATAGTTGTAAATCACGCTGGCATTCGGCTCGCCGACGAAAGCTGGATGCGGAAAAACAAGCAATCCGTCAGCACCCGCCTCTTTAGCTTGGAGGCCAAGCCTAACCGCCTCCTCGGTGTTCCTCGCATGCAGCCCCGCAATCACAGGTATTCTCCCAGATAGGATTCTTGAGAAGACCCTCAATATGTTAAAGCGCTCCTCAGGGTATAGATGTGGACCCTCACCAGTATCAACGTTAACCGCAACCCCTCCAATACCATGTTTCACCAGCCATTTTACATAGTTCTCCAACTGCTCGTAGTCGACTTCAAAATCCTTATTCATAGGAGTCAGAGTTGCAGGAATCAGACAGTATTTTCTAAAGGGACACCGAGTCTCCATTCTTCCGTCACGAGGATGCGGGCTGTAGCCTGTATTAAACGTTTTCCAGCCTGTCGAACAGTTTCCGTTGCCACCGCTTCAAAAGGCCCAGTCTAATGTCCTTCAATATTTCTTTACTCAAGCGCGCACTCACGGGATTTCCAGTTTCTCGTTTATTTCTTTCTGGTACTCTTCAACCCTGAGCTCCTCCACGTCTCTGACGCTAACCGGTTTCCTGAGAAGCGCCGACTCGTAGAAGCCGAGAGGTATAGCCATATCCCTGTAGGCCTCAAGTCCATCAACCTCAGGTGCGTGGCGGTTCACAACGGAGTCGTAAAAATCGTAAAGCTCCGTAGCAACAGTGTCAGTAATATCCATGGGGAACCACCTGGCCTTTTCTTCAGGTTTAAGGCTTTCAAACATCCTGCTTACAAGCGTGCTCATGTTCTGCATTTCCACAGCGTTCTCCTTTTGAATGAAAAGGCTGTCGTTGCCTACTGAACCCTTAGAACCATATATCATCCTTAAGTTTATCGCCTTCCCTGGTGCTGACCTTGTCCAGAGCCACTGCGCATAGACATCCCCCTCGTATACAATAATCCCCATCGTCATGTCGTCAACAGTCACCCTAACCCCACCCCTCAAGGGGTCAAACGTCTTCTGAACAGCGTACACCTCCACCGCCTCCCTCCCCGAGTGATACCTATCCAAGTCAGCCAGATGAACACCGCCGTCGAAAACCCAGCTTCCACCAGCAGCATACTTATCCTCCCTCCAGCCCCAGGCCCCAGGACTCCAGCCCGCTGAGCACCAGACTATCATTCTCGGCTCACCTATCAAACCCTGCTCCACAACCCAGCGAATAGCCCTGTTCTCAGGGCTCCGCCTATAGTTCTCAGCAACAGCCAGAACCCTGTTGTTTTTCCTAGCCTTATCCATGATGATCCTCGCAGCCCTCATCGTTATCCCCAGAGGCTTCTCTATAATGACGTCCAGTCCCTCGTCAAGACACATGGCCGCCACAGTATGATGAACATTATGAGGCAGGGCAATGTCAACAGCGTCCAGGCTCTCACCCCTAAGCATCTCCCCGACATTAGTGTAAACCTTAGGCTCTGAGCCCTGAAACTCCGCGACCAGCCTAGCCTTCTCCCTTGCAAGAGTCTCCTTAACATCGCAGACAGCCTTAACCTCCAGTATCCTCAGTCCCCTCGAACACAACTGCCTAAGCCCGTTAACATGCGCCCCCATCATCCCCCCGCAGCCGATTAGAGAAATATTCAGCTTCTCCAAGGCAATACACCTTTCCGCTAAAGCCTCCGGCAAGTATAAAAACCTTACATTTTTTAAAAACAGGGTGCTGCGGCTCCGCTTTCGCAGGCTCCTAAAGACTTGTTTTCATAATTAGGGTATCTAAGAGGATACGTGCTCCGTAAACGAAAGATTTATCAAGAAGAAGCCTATGCCAGCCTTGAAGAAACATGTCCCAGGAAAATCTACTTACGCAGCTTAGAAATGCGATAGTCAATCTGGATTTCGACGGTTCTAAACAATTAGCCCAGCAGGCTATTGTTAAAGGAATACCGCCCAATGAAATCATCTCAAGGGGAATAAGCGCCGCAATGGAGGAAGTCGGAAAAAAATTCGAAGCTTCAGAATACTTTTTGTCGGAGTTGATAGTTGCAGGAGAAATAGGAAAAGAAATATCCCAAATGCTGCAGCCATACATGAAAGGTGCAGAAATCAAAAAGATAGGAAAAGTAGTAATAGGAACAGTCAAGGGCGACCTCCACGATATTGGGAAGAATATTTTCGGGATGATGCTTGAGGCAGCTGGCTTCGAGGTCATTGACCTTGGTAACGATGTTTCAGCTGAGGCTTTTGTGGATGCTGTTAGGAAGCATAAGCCTGATATTGTGGGCATGTCGGCGCTTCTGACTGTCACCATGGTTGAGATGGAGAACGTGATAAAAGAGCTTAGGAAGGCGGGCTTGCGGGACAAGGTTAAAGTGATTATCGGCGGGGCTCCGATAACTGAGGACTATGCTAAGAGGATTGGCGCCGACGGCTATGGGAAGGACGCTGTGGTTGGGGTCGATATCTGCAAGGCTTGGGTGGGCAAGAAATAGATAGAGTAAAATAAATAATGAAAGATGTTGAAAAAGCCGAGCGCGCCTCGATGTCTGTTTTCTTAAATCAATAGCTTAGCGCGTGCTCTTCCATCAATCTCGTTATATTTCTGAATAAAAAGTTTTAGAGCCGCGATGGCTCGAAGGAGTACAAGCTTGACGGCTATAGGCTGCGATTGGCGGTTAAGACTGGGAGGGGCGTGAAGCTCCTCGGAAAGCGCGCGCTCGCCGACTCATAGCCCTTGATACTAAGCGGAAACGTTTATGAGGCTGATGCTCTTCAAGTTTTAACATGCACATACTCCAGCAGCAACGTGCTTCTAAGTGCTGGTAAAAAGCCGGTGATTAAAGCAATAAAGATGGGAATAAGGACGATTGATACCGGGGTGAAAGCAAGATTAAAGAACTGTTGGAAGAATAGCACGTGCTAAGAGTTTAGGCTTATAAGGAAACAATGTGCAATGGGTTCTTCTTGGTGGAGAAGGCAGTCGCGCTCAGCATTGCGATCCAACCCTTCTATTCTTGCTTGATGTAACCGTGCCTAAGCCTCTTTATTCCAGCCTCATCTAAATACTTTAAACACTTGGCTTTGACCATGTTAAACGTGCCGTCGTCAAAGATGGCGATACCATCCCTACAGACCTCCCAGATGAGCGGGGTTGCTTCGGATACCTCGCCCGGTGCTAGGCAAACCGGTTCCACCGGCTTTTCATAGTCCCATTTCTCCAACACCAGCCTTATCCTGTCTTCCCTCCTCATACTTGAAAAATCTTCAGAGATGATTAAAAGGTCCACGTCGCTCCACTGCATGTCCTCCATCCTAGCGTGGGACCCGAACAGAATTATCGAGTTTGTTTTCAACGGCAGTCTGTCCATAAGTTTGAAAATAGCGTTCCTCAGCTTCTCCTCAATCATCTGAGGCTCTCCTCAACGAAGCAGAGTAGTTTCTTCGCAGTGTCAACCAGCTCCCTAGCCTTAGGCTCATCGTACAGCTCATAGGGGGGTGCGCTCGCTGCATTCGGGTATCTTGACGCCAAGTAGTGTACATCTAGCTCCCTCGCATAGCTGTATAATAATTCATCCACTTTCAAACCCTGGGCCTTGAGCTGATCCAGCAGGAACTTGCAGGAGTGTGTCAAGTGATAGCCGTGCTTATGAATCACAAGGGCCTTAAGAGCCTTCTCTCCAGCTTGGTGCGAATGGTATGATGCTCCTTCGAAAAACCCGGATTTAAGAAGCTCCTCGGCCATTCTGAGATCCCTCCT
>Ga0315298_1006511_pt1 | contig 15909 bp, 13 predicted proteins | sample WHS_1_MG_FD_203077 | JGI IMG/M metagenome (GOLD analysis project Ga0315298, IMG submission 203077) | Extremophilic microbial mat communities from Washburn Hot Springs, YNP, Wyoming, USA - WHS_1_MG | ecosystem: Environmental > Aquatic > Thermal springs > Hot (42-90C) | place: USA: Wyoming... | reverse complement strand
AAAATCCACAACCAGACATGCCACCAGCCGTTAAAGCCAAATATGCTGCCCCGAGCGGGTCGAGCGACTCGCTCCTGCTTTCGAGAATCGCCGCAAAATCCGAGCCACTCGTCATCGTCACGGAAAAAGCGCTGGATGCCCAGCGCCTTCTCGACGAGATTCGCTATTTTCGCCCCGAACTCGAAATAGGCCTTTTCCCCGACTGGGAAACATTGCCCTACGACAATTTCTCGCCGCATCAGGACCTGATCTCGGAGCGCCTTTCCACCCTGTACAGGATCATGAAGCGGAGCCTGGATGTCGTCATCGTACCGACAAGCACCGCGCTTTACCAGCTTCCGCCCGTCGAATTCCTCGCGGCCTACACTTTCTTTCTCGAACAGAAGACGAGCATCGATGCGAACCAGTTGAGGCATCAGCTCAACATCGCGGGGTACTCTAATGTGAGCCAGGTCGTGAGTCCGGGCGAATACAGTTTCAGAGGCGGCTTGATCGACCTCTTTCCCATGGGCAGCCCCCTTCCCTACCGGATCGATCTTTTCGACAACGAAATCGACAATATCAGAACATTCGATGTCGACACCCAGCGCAGCATCTATCCGGTAAAGGAAATCAAGCTGCTTCCCGCCCGCGAATTCCCCATGGATGAAGAGGGCAGGAGCCGGTTTCGCCGCAACTTCAGGGAAAAATTCGAGGGCGACCCCTCGAAAACACGCCTCTACAAGGATGTCAGCAACGGTCTCGCGCCTGCCGGAATAGAATATTACCTTCCCCTCTTTTTCGACAAAGCGGCGACGATTTTCGATTATCTTCCTGAAAACGCGACCCTTTGCCTGCACCGCGACGTGCGAGGGGCGATCGAGGAATTCTGGCAGGAAACAAAATCGCGCCACGCGCTTCTGCGCGGCAACAAATCGAGCCCCGTCCTTCCCCCCGAAGACATTTTCCTGACCTTCGACGCCTTCTTTTCCGCGATCTCCCCCTATTCCAGGATCGAGATCCAGGCGGACGAAGGCGATACCGGGATTGCCAGCGCGCCGCTTCCCGAAGTCCGAGTGGAGCGGCGGGCCGAAAATCCGCTTTTCAAGTTCGAATCCCTTCTGAGCGCATTCGACGGCAGGGTTCTGGTACTCGCCGAGAGCCTGGGAAGACGCGAAATCATGGCGGATTATTTCAGGGAATACGGTCTTAAGCCCGTATCCTGCGAAAGCTTTTCCGAATTTCTCGCAGGCAGCGCGCGCTTAATGCTGGGCCACGCCCCGGTTCTGAACGGCTTTCTGCTGACAGATGAAAAAATTGCGGTAGTCACGGAGACCGAACTCTATGCCGCCCATTCCCGCGGCAGAACCGAAAGATCCAGAAAGTCCCTCTCCGACAATGTGCTGCGCGACCTGTCCGAAATTGGCCAGAACGATCCCGTCGTCCACGAGCAGCACGGCGTGGGGCGCTATCTCGGCCTCGTCACGCTCGACCTCGGGGAGGGGGAAACCGAATTTCTGATGCTGGGTTATGCGGACGACGACAAACTCTATGTCCCGGTTTCCCAACTCCACCTCATCAGCCGTTACAGCGGCGCATCCATCGAAAATGCGCCGCTTTTCAAGCTCGGCAGCGGCCAATGGGAAAAGGCGAAAAGGCGCGCGCTGGAACAGGTCAGAGACACCGCGGCAGAACTCCTCAATCTCTACGCCCAGCGCGCCATCCGCAAGGGACATCGCTTCGACTTCAGCCAGCACGACCTGGATGCCTTCGCCGAAGGTTTCGGTTTCGACGAAACGCCCGACCAGGCGGAAGCCATCCGTGCGGTCATCGACGACATGCGCTCCGGCAAGCCCATGGATCGCCTCATCTGCGGAGACGTCGGCTTCGGCAAGACGGAAGTTGCGCTGCGCGCCGCCTTCGTCGCCGTATCGGGCGGAAAGCAGGTCGCGTTGCTCGTTCCGACCACGCTGCTCGCCGAACAGCACTACCAGAATTTTTCGGCAAGATTCGCGCAGTGGCCGATCAAGGTCGCCGAACTTTCACGCTTCCGCTCGGGCAAGGAGCAGTCGGATGCGCTGAAAGGATTACAAGACGGCAGGATCGACATCATCATCGGCACGCACAAGCTGCTGCAGAAGGAGGTTTCCTTCAAGAATCTCGGGCTCATCATCATAGACGAGGAGCACCGCTTCGGCGTGCGCCAGAAGGAGCAGATCAAATCCCTGCGCGCCGAAACGGACGTGCTGACCCTCACCGCAACCCCCATACCGAGAACCCTCGCCATGTCCCTGGAAGGCCTGAGGGATTTTTCGATGATCGCCACCGCTCCTGCCCGCAGGCTTGCGATCAAAACTTTCGTGTGCAGCTACAGCGAAGGCATCCTCAGGGAAGCCTGCTCGCGGGAACTGAAGCGCGGCGGACAGGTCTACTTCCTGCACAACCAGATCGAAACCATCGAGGCGATGCACGAGAAGCTCAAGAAGCTTCTGCCCGAAGCGCGCATCCAGGTGGCGCACGGACAAATGCCGGAGCGGGATCTGGAGCGGGTCATGCGCGATTTCTATCACCAGCGCTTCAACATCCTGCTGTGCACCACCATCATCGAAACGGGGATCGACGTGCCCACGGCAAACACGATACTGATCAACCGGGCGGACCGCTTCGGCCTTGCGCAGCTTCACCAGCTGCGCGGCAGAATAGGACGATCCCATCACCAGGCCTATGCCTATCTCCTGACGCCAGAGGAAGAGGCGCTGTCTGCGCAGGCGAAAAAAAGGCTGGAGGCGATCAGGCAGATGGGGGCGCTCGGCGCGGGATTCTTCCTCGCCATGCACGATCTGGAAATACGCGGGGCGGGGGAACTCCTGGGCGAATCGCAAAGCGGGGAAATGCAGAAAATCGGATTTTCCCTCTACAACGCGATGCTCGATTCCGCAGTCAAATCGCTGCAGCAGGGCATCGAACCGGACATGTCCAACCCTCTGGGGGTCGCAACCGAAATCAACCTGCATGCCCCTGCCCTGCTTCCCCAGGACTACTGCGAAGGCATCCATGAGCGCCTCGTCCTCTACAAGCGCCTCGCAAGCTGCGAAAGCCAGGATGAAATCGACGAACTTCATCGGGAGCTGGTGGACCGCTTCGGCCTGCTGCCGCCCCCGGCAAGAACGCTGGTCGATTCACACCGGCTGAGAATTCAGGGAAAATCCCTGGGCATTGCCAAAATCGACGCGAGCGAGACATCGATCATCCTCCAGTTCGTGCCCAAGCCCCCCATCGATCCGGGGCGGATCATCGGCCTCGTCCAGGAGGACCGCAACATCAAGCTGAGCGGCCCGGACAGGCTAAAAATCGAAGGCCGTTTCCAGGAAATGGAAACCAGGATCGGCAGAATCAAACAGTTATTCAACTCATTGCAGGAGAAACCATGACCTTGTCGGCAATTCTTTTCGATGTGGACGGCACGCTGGCAGACACCGAGCGCGACGGACACAGGATCGCATTCAACCGCACTTTCGACCAATTCGGCCTGAACTGGCACTGGGATGTCGAGCTTTACGGCAAGCTCCTTGCCGTAACCGGCGGCAAGGAGCGCATCAGGCATTATGTCGAGCATTACCGAAGCGACTACTCGAAACCGGCGGATTTCGACGATCTCGTGGCCGAGCTTCACCGCGAAAAAACCAGAATCTACAACGAGATCCTGGAATCCGGAAAAATCCCGATGCGCCCCGGCGTCAAGCGCCTCCTGCAGGAGGCCAGGGACCGGGGGCTGAAGCTTGCCATCGTCACCACCACGACTCCGGAAAACGTGACCACGCTGCTCAAATGCAGCCTGGATCCGGACGCCGCGCAATGGTTCGACGTCATCGCGGCAGGAGACATCGTTCCCGCGAAAAAGCCTGCGCCCGACATCTATTTCTGGGCGATGGAGCGGCTTGGATTGCAGCCCCGGGACTGCATCGCGCTGGAAGACTCCGAAAACGGGATTCGCGCCAGCCTTTCGGCAGGGGTGAAGACCGTGATCACGGTAACGGATTACACGAAGGACCAGGATTTCTCGGGCGCAGCCGCCGTCCTTTCTGACCTCGGCGAACCCGCATCCCCTTTCAGCATCGTCAAGGGGCAGGATTACGGCAAGACTTTCGCCGATGTCGATCTTTTCGAAAGATGGCACGCATGAATCTGATCATACAGGGCAAGGCCATCGACGAGGCCAATCTCGGATCCATCGAGAAGCTCGCCGGATCGAGCGGGATCGAGCATATCGGCGCCGGGGCCTGCCGGCTAAAGAATGCGGCATTCTCGGAAGCTATTCCCCCGCTTTGCGAAAGCGCCCGCCTCGACTGGGCATTCGTCCCGGAATCGAGAAAACTCTCCGATTTCGGACTCGTCGTGATGGACATGGATTCGACGCTGATCACCATAGAATGCATCGACGAAATCGCAGACATGCTCGGGATCAAGCCCCTGGTCGCCGCCATCACGGAAGCCGCCATGCGCGGCGAAATCGATTTCTCGGAAAGCCTGAGGCGCCGCGTCGCCCTGCTTTCGGGACTCGAACAATCGGCCCTCGACAGGGTCTACGCCGAGCGCCTGAAATTGAGCCCTGGCGCAGAGAACATGCTGGAGAAGCTGAAATCGACGGGCATCAGGACGCTGCTGGTGTCGGGCGGCTTCACTTTCTTCACGGACCGGCTTAAGGCGCGTCTCGGGCTCGACTTCACCGCATCCAACACGCTGGAAATCGTGAACGGCAAGCTCACCGGACGGGTGCTCGGGGACATCGTGGATGCGCAGGGAAAGGCAGACTGGCTGAACAGAATCAGGAACGAACTGAATCTTTCTAAAGAGCAGGTCATCGCAATCGGAGACGGAGCGAACGATCTCAAGATGCTGGGGGAAGCCGGAATCGGCATCGCCTATCACGCCAAACCCGTGGTCCGGGAAAAAGCCACCTACGCATTCAATCACGTCGGGCTGGACGGACTGATCAATCTGTTCCCCGATTGACGGCGCGTTCGCGATATAATGAAATTCAACGAGGAGCGCACCATGAAAAACATCTTTCTCACATCCTTGCTGGCCGCGGCGCTGGCGCTCTCCGGCTGCGATCAGGTCAGCAACACGAGTGCCTCCGCGCCGAAAGTCCAGGCGCAGAAATTGTCCCGCGATGCGTTCACCAAGCTCGTCATGGGCAAACCCGACACTGTCGTCATGGAAAAATTCGGGCAACCCTATCTCAACAACAACTATGCCGGACAGTTCGGCATTTTGTGGACCTACAAGAACATCACCTTCGACCCGGCATCCGGCAGACCCGACCAGTTCGCAACGGTGGTTTTCGAAAACGGCGTCGTCGCCAAGGTCGTGTTCAAGTAAGCAGGGATTTCAGAAAATCCGCAGCCTGTGCGGCTCCCGTTGAGGCAGGTTTCGATTTCTCAGGCATGGCGAGAAGCCCGTCCAGCGCATCGGCGATTTCCCCTTTTTCAAGCAACTCCCGGCCCACTTCCAGGCATCTCGCATGGCTTTTCAGCCAATCGACCAGAAAAGGCTGTTCAGGCCAATCCCCTCTCGAAACATACAAAACCGCAACGCCGGATGCAGCGGCTTCGACGAAGCTGCCGTAGCCCGGTTTCATGGCCATCGCATCGCATGAGGCGATCAAATCGCCGAAAGGCATGCCTAGCGATTCGAAGCAGGTCATGTCGGGTCGGCCAACACGCTCCGGAACCAGCCAGTGCATTGCTTCGAAGCGCGGCCATTTCCCGAAGGGAATCGAATAAGGCATTCCTCCCATGGAAACCAGCCCGATCCGCTCTCCGCGCTTCAATCCGAGGCGGCCTCTGATCTCCGCCGCCCTGTTCCTGCCGACCTCGGCTATTGGGCCGACCTGCCTGGCGATGCCTGCCAGATCCGTCATCGGCATGGAGGGTTCGATCTTGAGAAAAGCCGTAGCGCTCGAATAGGCCTCCAGGATCTCGCGATGGACGGCTTCGCTGCCCGGAAACCCGAGGCAATAACGGCGATAAAGATCGGCCCAGTTGAGGGAACAAAGGGCGACAGCGGGGATGCCCGCCAGAGATGCCGCCTTCAGGGGAAGATAGGACACGTTGGCCAGAACGAGATCGAAGGAAGCCGCCTTGAGCCATGCAGCTTCGCTCGCCACCCGGCTTTCCCAGTCCGCGTGAAATGCCGCGTAGCTTGCGGCCGTGGCAGCGGCATCGACATCGATCGCATTTTTCATCCTGATCCCGAAATCGGACGATTCCGGGACCAGTTCGAAGGAACAACCGATGCGGCTTTGCAGCAGTCGTTCAGGAACGCCCGAGCGGACCGTCAGCTCGAGGCCGGGAAAGCTTCCGAGAAGCGCGTTGATGACAGGAGCGGTCTGGGAAACATGGCCGAAGCCATGGGAGGAAATGTCGATCAAAACACGCTTTTTCATTTCACTTTCCAGATCCGGGACGGCGAATTATAGCTCACCTTGATCCGTGCCCAAATTCCCCTAAACTTTTTTCTTTCCAGTCCGTTATACTAGCTACAATCCGTCAAGGGAGGCGATCATGGTCAGGACAATGTGCATGGATTCCCTGGAATGGCAGCAGGAACCCTGCAGCGAGATGGAGCTGCCCCACCGGACTCCCCAGCCCGCAGGTCGGCAGGCGCCCATTCCGCCAGATCTGGCTGATGCCGATGTGGATGCATTTCTTCGAAGGATGTATGCGTTGCAGCAATGCTGATGCAAGGTTAGAATTGGGCTTGACGAACATCGCAGATCCGTACTGAACTCAAAACAAAGGCGAGCGGCATGTCCGAACTCTTAAAAAACATCGACGCACGCACCAAGCTGGCGGGCACGAACAAGCTTGAAATCCTGCTTTTTTCGCTGGGAACGGACATCAGAAGCGGAAGGACCGAGTGTTTCGGCATCAACGTGTTCAAGGTGCGCGAAGTCATGCGGACACCTGAAATCACGCGCGCCCCCGACATGCCTTCCGCCGTGGAAGGCATGGTGAGCCTGCGCGGCGTACTGGTTCCGGTCGTCGATATCGCAAAATATGCCGGGATCGAAACCGGAAAGAAACCCGAAATCCTGATCGTAACCGAATACAACGGACACACCCAGGGATTCCTGGTCGAGTCGGTGGACATCATCCTGCGTCTCGACTGGTCGGCCATGAAAGTCCCCCCCGAAATGCTGACGGCAAAAATGGGCGGACTGGTCACGGCAGTGACGGAACTGGACGACGGACGGCTCGTGATGCTGCTCGACGTGGAAAAGATCCTTTCCGAAACCAGCCGGTTCGACGACAGCCACCTGTTCGTCGGAATCCAGCCGCTGGAAGCCAAGCGCACGATCTTCTTCGCCGACGATTCCTCGGTCGCGAGAAAGCAGATCGAAAACACCCTCAATGTGATGAACATCGACTTCATGAGCGCGGTGAACGGGAAGCAGGCCTGGGACGAACTCCAGATACTCGCAGCCCGTGCGGAAGCGACCCATACGCCATTGAAGAACATCATTCAGCTGGTCCTCACCGACGTCGAGATGCCGGAAATGGACGGCTATCTCCTGACCAAGAAGATCAAGAGCGACCCGAGATTCGCCGGGATTCCGGTCATCATGCACTCCTCCCTTTCCGGAACGTCCAACCAGCAGCTCGGACAGTCGGTGGGCGTGGACGAATACGTATCGAAATTCGAGCCGCACAAGCTCGCAGCGACGCTGACGCGCCGGCTCGCATAGGAGAAACCGATGGAATTGAGCGCAGACAACGGCAACGCCCTTCTCGCGAGCATAGACGCCCGCACCACACTGGCCGGATCGAACAAGATGGAGATCCTGCTGTTTTCTCTCGGCACGAACGAGATCTTCGGGATCAACGTCTTCAAGATCCGGGAAGTGACCAGGACGCCGCCGATTACCAAAACGCCCAACATGCATGCCGGGGTTGTCGGCATCATTTCCTTGCGCGGCAACATCATTCCCGTCCTCAATCTGGCGAGCTTTCTCAACATCGACAAGCGCGCAATCATCGGGGAAACCATGATGGTGACAGAATACAGCCGCCAGACCCAGGGTTTTCTGGTGGAAAGCGTCGACCGAATCATTCGCGTCGACTGGGAAAAGATGCGGTCTCCGGAAGTCATGCTGACCGGGAACGAGGGCCTGATCACGTCCGTCACGGAACTCGAAGACGGCAGGCTGGTTTCCATCCTGGATGTCGAACAGATACTGGTTCAGGCCTTCGGCGAAGTCGATATTCCCGGGATCGCCCCGGTCCAGGTCGAAGGCGAAACGACGGTATTCTTCGCAGACGATTCCATGGTCGCGCGCAAGGAAATCATGCAGGTGCTCGACGGGCTCGGCGTCAAGTACTTCCAGGCGAACAACGGCAGGGAGGCCTGGGACAAGCTCCAGGGCATGGCTGCCCAGGAAACGGATGGGCCGCTGCACAACAAGCTCAAGCTGATTCTCGTCGATGCCGAAATGCCCGAAATGGACGGGTACGTCCTGACCCGGAACATCAAGTCGGACAACCGTTTTTCCGGAATTCCCGTGGTGATGCATTCCTCCCTATCCTCAGAGGCCAACCGGGCCATGGGCAAAACCGTTGGGGTTGACGACTATGTTTCGAAATTCAACCCGGGGATTCTCGCCGAAACCATGCGACAGTATCTGGAAAGATAATTGACCAAACGGGCCCTATTCGGAATAATCCCCCAGTTGCGCAGCCTTCGCTGCATTTGGACGGGTTGATTTATGGAGAAGTTATGGCGAATGCCGATTTGAAAATTCTGGTGGTTGACGATTTCTCGACGATGCGCAGGATTATCCGCAACCTGCTCAAGGAGCTGGGCTTTCCCAATGTAACAGAAGCCGAAGACGGAATGGATGCGCTGAAGAAGCTGCAGGGCGGGAACTTCGAGTTCGTCGTTTCCGACTGGAACATGCCCAACATGAGCGGAATAGAACTGCTGAGGGCAATCAGGAAGGATCCCACCCTCAAGCATCTTCCGGTGCTCATGGTAACGGCGGAAGCCAAGAAGGAAAACATCATCGAGGCGGCCCAGGCGGGCGCGAGCGGTTATGTCGTCAAACCCTTCACTGCTGCGGTGCTGGACGAGAAGCTCAACAAGATATTCAAGACTATGGGGATTTGATCGTGGGTGATTCCGAAGACCTGGAAGCGTTATTCGACTCCATCGTGCAGGCGGGCAGCGAGGAGCCGGCGGCAGTTCCGGAAGCCAAGCCTGCTGCGGCATCCTCAGAAGGAGACGATTCGGATGAGCTGGAAGCCCTGTTCGATTCGATCGCTCAGGAAAAGGAAAAGAAGCCTGCGCAGAAGAACGCCGACGAATCCGCCCCGGTTTTCGCCCAGATCGGCCAGCTGACGCGCAGCCTTTACGATGCGCTGCGCGAACTGGGCTACGACAAGTCGATCGAGAAGGTCGTCAATTCGGTACCGGATGCGAATGATCGCCTCGCCTACATCGCCAACCTGACCCAGCAGGCGGCCGAGCGCGTGCTCGGTGCGACGGAAGTTGCAAGGCCGATCCAGGACAGGATCGGCGACCGCGCCCAACTGCTTTCCGATCAATGGCAGAAGGTGTTCGACAACAAGCTGTCGGTCGAGGAGTTCAAGGAACTCGCTATGCAGACGCGGGATTATCTGAAAGACGTGCCCCAGCAGGTAAAAGCCACCAATGACCAGCTCACCGAGATCATGATGGCTCAGGATTTCCAGGATCTGACCGGACAGGTCATCAAGAAGGTGGTGGATATCGTGAGATCGGTGGAGTCCCAGCTCGTCAGTCTGCTGATCGAAAATTCTCCACAGGGCGAAGTTGCCGTACCGGAAGGATTGATGAATGGGCCGGTGATCAGGGCGGATGGCCGAGTGGATGTCGTGACCAACCAGGCCCAGGTCGACGAACTGCTGGAAAGTCTAGGCTTTTGAGAACGGGGGGAGCAAAATGAACGACTTTGCTGGCAACGAGGAAATGCTGCAGGATTTCCTCCAGGAAGCTGGGGATCTGCTGTCGGATGTCGACAACAAGCTGGTCGATCTCGAAAAGGATCCCGGCGACAAGAAACTGCTCAACGACATATTCAGGAATTTCCACACCATCAAGGGCGGCGCGGGATTTCTCAATGCCACCGAGATGGTCAAGCTTTGCCATCTCACCGAAAACCTGTTTGACCAGCTCAGAAACGAAGAATTGACCATGACCCCAGTGATCATGGATGCAATTTTCGCGGCGACAGGCGTGGTGCGCGACATGTTCGGCTCCCTTTCCCATTTTACCCAGCCCGCTCCCGCCGACTCTTCCCTGATCGCCACCCTCACGGCCATAGTCAGCGGCGAGGCACCAGTCGCAGCCCCGGCTCCCGCGCCGCAACCGGCCCAATCCGGCGGGCCGGACTGGGCCGTGCTCCATCAGAGCGTCAGCGGCGCTCCCGCGCTCGAAGCACCGGCCGCTGCCAAGGCTGCAGTCACGGAAGCTGCGCCAAAGCGCGAACCGGCGCATGAACCCGCCAAGGCAGCCCCCCGCCGCGATGGCGAAAAGCCACCCGTGGAAAAGGAAACCACGATCAGGATCGATACGGCAAGACTCGATCAGGTGCTCAATCTTTCCGGGGAAATCGGGCTGACCAAAAACCGACTGAATTGCCTGAGGAACAATGTCCTTCAGGGGAAGACCGATCAGCATACCCTGCGCGATCTGGATGAAGCGGTCAACGAGCTCGATCTCCTGGTCGGGGTGCTGCAGAACGCGGTCATGAAGACACGCATGCAGCCCGTCGGGCGGCTTTTCCAGAAATATCCGCGCATGGCGCGCGACCTCGCCCGTCAACTCGGCAAGGATCTCGAACTCGAAATCACCGGCGAAGAAACCGAGCTCGACAAAACCATGATCGAGGAGCTTTCCGATCCGCTCGTGCATCTCATCAGAAATGCGGTGGACCACGGCATCGAAACGCCCGAGGAGCGAATCGCGGCAGGAAAGCCGGAAAAGAGCATCGTCCGCCTCTCCGCCATACAGGCCGGGGACCACATCGTGATCGAAATTTCCGACGACGGGCGCGGCATGAACGCTGCAGTGTTGCGGCGCAAGGCCCTCGAAAAGAAGATCGTCGACGAAGAAACGCTCAACAACATGGACGAGCAGCAGAGCCTGGGGATCATCTTCATGCCAGGCTTCTCGACCAAGGACCAGATTTCCAATGTTTCCGGCAGGGGCGTCGGCATGGATGTCGTCAAAACCAACATCCAGAAGCTCAACGGCAGGATAGAAATCTCTTCTGTGCAGGGACAGGGATCGACCTTCTCGATCTACCTGCCGCTCACCCTCGCCATATTGCCTGTCCTGATCGTACGGGTCGGCGAGCAGTCCTTCGCCGTGCCGCTTGCCATGGTTAGGGAAATCATTCCGATCAGGCCGGAAGATGTACAGTCGGTTTCCGGCCGGGCGACCATGGTGGTAAGGGACGAAGTGCTTCCGGTCCGGGCGCTCGCCGAAATGATAGGCTGGCCGCAGGATAGGCCTCCTGCCTACGGCGTACTCATGAAATCCGGCTCCAAATCCTTCATCCTCGCCGTGAACAATTTCGTGGGCAGGGAAGATGTCGTCATCAAGCCGCTCAAGGGAATCAAGCCGAAGGGGGTGGCAGGGGCGACCCTTTCAGGAGACGGATCGATCGTGCTGATTCTGGACATGGCCGAACTGCTCTCCGGCGAATCGGCCACCAAATCCTCGTTATTCACTCAATCCATAAAAAAACAGGAAGCCGGATTGGCAGCTGCCTGATCGCAACAAGGGGAAAAAATGAAAAAGTTATGGAACTCGCTGAGCATCCAGGCCAAACTACAGATCCTGATCCAGGGATTCCTGATCGTGGTGCTGGCCGCATCGCAACGCTGGACCATGGACAACTTCGAGAAAAGGATGCTCGCAGAGGCCAGGATCCGAGCCTCGATATCGGCCGACGGTCTGCTCAACGGCATGAACATGCTGATGGTTACCGGGATGATCTCGGACCCTGCGAACAGAAAACTGATGGTCAAGAAAATGGGAGACTCTGCGGGGGTTGCCGAACTCAGGATCATCCGCGCGAAGCAGGTCTCCGACCAGTTCGGACCGGGACTTCCTGAAGAGCAGGCGAAAGACGATCTGGATCGCAAGGCCCTCGCAACCGAGAAGCCCATCTTCATGAAGACCACCCTGGCGGGCGGCAAACCCGGTCTCAGAGCGGTCATCCCCTTCATCGAGAGCACCAATTTCCGCGGAACGAACTGCCTGATGTGCCACCATGTCAAGGTCGGCAGCTCCAACGGCGCGGCCAATATCGTGCTCGATCTTACGGAGGATTACGACGGCCTCAGAAAGGTCGACATGGGCCTCTGGATCGGCCAGCTTATCCTTCAGGTTCTGCTCTTTTTCGTCATAGGCTGGTTCATTCGCACCATCATCAAGCCGGTCAAGCATCTCCAGGCGGTGATCACGAACATGCAGCATGACAGCGACCTGACCAAGCGGGTCGAAGTCGAGAGCAACGACGAGATCGGGCAGGCTGCAAAAGCTTTCAACGCCCTCGCGACAAGCTTCCAGAAGATCGTGCATCAGGTGCACGGCTATGCCGACGAAGTGTCGCAATCCGCCACCCAGCTTGCCAGCACTTCCTCGAAAATTTCCGAGGGTTCGCAGCAGCAAAGCTCCGCAGCTTTCTCGACTTCCGCAAGCGTGGAAGAAATCAGCACGAAAATCAGGGAAGTGGCGAAAAGCGCCGCCGAAACGGAAGGCATCGCCAATACCGCGCAGGAACTGTCGAAAGCGGGTCAGTCGGTCGCGATCAATGCCGCCAAGGAACTGACGAAAGTGGCAGGCTCGGTCAGCGAATCGGCCAGACTCATCTCCTCCCTGGAGCATCGATCCAACGAGATCGGGAAAATCGTCATGGTCATCAAGGAAATCGCCGACCAGACCAATCTTCTCGCACTCAATGCGGCAATCGAGGCGGCGCGCGCCGGCGAACAGGGAAGAGGCTTCGCGGTGGTGGCGGACGAAGTCCGAAAGCTTGCCGAGCGCACCGCCAATGCGACCACCGATATCGCCGTGATGATCGAGGAATTCTGCAAGGAGATCGAACAGGCCGTATCCATCATGGACCTGAGCAGCCGCGAAGTCTCCACAGGCGTCAGTCTTACCAACGAAGCGGCAGAGTCGCTGGCCAAGATCAACGAAGGGGCGCTCAACACGCTCGAAAAAATCCGCTCCATGGTCAGCGCAACCCAGGAGCAGAGCGCTGCCAGCCACGAGATTGCGCAGAGCGTCGAGAAAATCGCGGGATTCGCCCAGGAAAATTCCTCTTCCATCAGCGAGACTTCGCAGGCCCTGCATCATCTGGAGATGCTCGCTGCGAAACTGCAGGAATCGGTTGCGAGATTCAAGATCTGACCAGCCTGTTTCATCTGGAGCAGCTGTTCATTACCATGGCGGATTTCGTCTGAATAGGCTACATTTGTTTTCTATGCGCCACGGATTTGGCATGCTCGATTTGAAGAAAGGAAGCGCTTGGGTTCTGGTCATGGCGGCTTTCGCCGGCAAGGCCTCCGCCATGGGAATCGGCATTCTGAAGGTCGACTCCCATCTCGGAGAACCCTTCAGGGCCTCGGTGAAAATCGTCGCCTCTCCCGATGAAACCGTCGATGCCTCCTGTATTTCTCTGGATCCATCCGCTTCCGACAACGGCATCTTCCAACTGGGCAGCGCAAGACTCGGGCTCGTGGCATCGGACGGAGGCCGAGTCGTCAGAATAGCGACGGATCAGAAAATCAACGAGCCCATCGTGACGCTCAAGCTACGCGTCAATTGCGGCAATCAGGGCGCAATCGAGAAAGCCTTCACCGTATTTCTCGATCCTCCCACGACCTCCCCCGAAGTTCCGCAATCCGCGGCACCGATCGGGAAGGCACTGCCCGAAAAACCGCCTGCGGCGAGGGCCGGTTCGGCAAGAACGTCCGCGGAACAACTCACGGGAAATCTTTTCAGGATCATGCCCAACGATACGCTTTCCGGCATAGCACACGATTTCTTCCCGAACAGCACGATGGCGCAAAGGCACTTCATGGCCGCCGTGTTGAGGGAGAATCCGAAGCTCTCGCCCAATCATCTCGAAGCAGGATCGCAAATCAGGATTCCCGATATCGGGCCCAAGGGACCGCTAGCCAAGCGGGCGAAGCCGGCGCCCAAGGCCTCCGCAGAGAAAAAGGCAGCGGCGACTCCAGCGGCAAAAGCGGCAGCGAAACCCGCATTCCATCTGGATATCGTCTCAAGCGTCCCCAAGCCGCAAACCAGGCCCGACAACCCAGCCGAGGAGCTGAAACGCACCGAAACGCAGCAGCTGATTGCCCGGGCGGACGACCAGACTGTCCAGATGCTGCAGCTGCAGGGGCAGGTCAAGACGCTGGAAGATAAGCTGGCCGAGCTGCAGAGCAGAATCGCCGTTGCCGACAGACTGCTCGCCAGAATCAATGCCGCGAAAGTCCAGTCGCCTCCGCCGCCAGCAGCTTTTCCGAAATGGGCATGGGCGGCAGCCGCCCTGCTCGCACTGCTGGCGGCAGCCGCCGGAATCTTCCGGCACTTTCAGACAAGGAAAGCCGCAGAACGGAGCCTGCGAATGGATCATTACTTCGATCCGAAACAGGCCCAGCCTCCCCTGATCGATCCCCTGGATTATTTCGAATCCGATTCGCCAGGCCAGCGGTAGCCTAGGCAACGCTAAACCTGCTTGCGCCTCTCGACGAAAAGACTGCTGCCTGGAGTTTTCTTCGCATTCTTCTTCGCAACCGCCGCAGCTTCGGAAATCTCATGATGCGATCCGTAGGTGCCGGGGAATACCGGTACTGCGCCGATGGAAAGACTGGTGAGCGGAGCGAATACCCTCTCACCGCGTCTATCCTGGGTCGTGACTCCCCCTTCCCTGCGGTGCTCCTCAGAGAAAAATCCGCTGCTCGCCGCATCGAAACGGGCCAGCGCATCCAGGCAGCGTGTCTGCCAGTCCTGGCTCTGGAAAAGAATGATGAAATCGTCCCCGCCGATATGGCCGATGAAATCCCGCTCGATATCGCACGCATCCGAGAGGATCTCGCCGCAAAGCTGGATCATGTCGTCGCCCTTCCTGTAGCCATAAACATCGTTGAAGGGCTTGAAATTGTCCAGGTCGCAATAGCAGGCGCAAAACGGAATGTTGGCTTCGATCAGCATGTCCATATGCTCGTTGATCGGAACATTCCCCGGAAGCAGCGTCAAGGGATTCGCATACCTCGCGATATTGATCTGAATTTCGGTGATTTCACGCATCAGGTCGTGCGCGCTGCCCATTCCGGCATACTTGCCGTGGCTGGTGATGATGAACCCGTCGAGAAGATGGTGCCGACCGGACGAGACGATCAGATTGCTCAAGTCGTGCAGGCTGATGTTCTGGTCGACGATCATGGGGGACGCATCCATCATCACGGAGCAGTGCTTTCTGCCGAAAAGCTCCTGGACGAATGGCTTCGCGAAATTCTCGATGACATGGTGGCGCTTCAGGAGTCCAACCGGCCTCATGGCATCTACCACGGGAAGGGAATGCAATTCCGGGTCATCCGTGAATATCTGGAAAACCGCCTGGTTGGATGTGTCTGGCGAAACCGGCGCGATCTTCCGGAGAACTTTCATGGCAGTCGCATTCTTCTGCAGTTGCCCCCTTGCCGGAGCCGACTCATTCAAAGCCTTGACGATAGCCGTTCCGACGGAAATCACCGGATTGGCATTGGGCCTGCCGATCAGGTAACCCTGCCCCAGGGCAATCCCCAGACTCTTGATGACGGCAAGCTCGGCGAAGGTTTCTATGCCTTCCGCGATCACGCGGGTTTCCGT
>Ga0315298_1006510_pt1 | contig 15910 bp, 15 predicted proteins | sample WHS_1_MG_FD_203077 | JGI IMG/M metagenome (GOLD analysis project Ga0315298, IMG submission 203077) | Extremophilic microbial mat communities from Washburn Hot Springs, YNP, Wyoming, USA - WHS_1_MG | ecosystem: Environmental > Aquatic > Thermal springs > Hot (42-90C) | place: USA: Wyoming... | reverse complement strand
AGACGTTATTAGTCGCTTTCACACATGTCAGCAACGTCTTAGGAACAGTTCTACCTGTTGAGGACATCGTAAAGATTGCGCGTGAAAAGAACGCGTACACGGTTCTGGACGCTGCGCAATCAGCACCTCATCTGAAGATAGATGTTAAAAGACTGGGTGTCGACTTTCTTGCCTTTAGCGGCCATAAGATATGTGGGCCAACAGGCTCAGGCATCCTTTACATTCAGGATACGTGCTTTGACAAGGTAGAACCAGTATTTGTTGGAGGGGGTTCTATAACCGATGTGGAGACAACGCACTTCGATTACGCCGAACCTCCCTCTAAGTTTGAGGCTGGGACTATAGCTTACTGTGAAGCCATGGCTTTAGCAGATGCGTTGAAATATGTCAGCCAGATAGGTTTCGATAATATTCTATCTCATGATAGGGAACTGATAAAATTAGCTCATGAACTTATTGGCAACATTCAAGGTGTGGAGATATATGGACCATCCCCAGATGATAAAACGAGTATACTAGCATTTAATATCGATGGGTTAGACCCGTCTGAGGTAGCTATGATACTAGATTCGACTAGTGGGATCGAGGTTAGAAGTGGCCACCTATGCGCACAAGTCTGCACAAAAAGAGTCTTAGGCCAACCTGATGGAGTGGTCCGTGTATCAAGCTACTTCTATAACACAGAAGGGGAGATCATTAAGCTTGCAGACACCATAAAATACATCGTAGACACCATGGTGTTATAGATGCATTTTATACACGATTTGAGCAATAAAATGCCATCGGAAAACTGTGGGCTCTGTAATCAAACGACATGTAGAGTAGCAACATTGCATATTTCTAAGGGGGAAATGGATCCGAGCAACTGCTCATACCTTTTAAACGAGAAGAGGCACGTGCTGGAAGAAATCTACAAAATGATCGATGAGGGAATAGAGCCGGATGTGCTTGAGGAAGGTAAAGGATTTGATAGCATATCTCCTTGTCCTTCAGACCCAGAGAAGTTTATGCTTGTATACTATCCACAGAGGATCGAAGACCTTTCTATGCACTTGTATGACGGAAAACAAATGGAAGCTCTCCTTAATATGCAATCCACTTTTCTAAGTAGATCATCCCCAGAACTAGGTTTTTCAAGAATAGAAAATGATAGAGGGGAATATGCCTTAATCTTTTCAAAGGGGAAAGTTGTTACAAGACAAGCTTTCTCTGAACAGAGTGGTAAAAAGTTTATTCAGAGCATATTAAATCTAATTTGGCTCTCAAAATCGTCTTGCGGGAAAGGGTACCTAATATTGGATGGATTCCATGGGCTATGTGATTGCAAAACGACTTTGACGTCGCTCACGTCTGGACCAGAAAACATATTAGAAGAAGGACAACAATCACTTCAAAGTTTAGACAACCCTATTGGATTCTTCAGCCACCTAACCAAGTCTATTTCTGAAAACATAACACCAACTAACGTAAACAAGTATTTACAAATATGCAACATCAACCTAAGACTTCACCTTAACCAACTAGTAAGGTGTGAGAATAGGGATAAATCCATCACGAAGGCTATGCTCGCTTCTAAATGGATCGCTTTATATGAGCTGATCAAGACAGCAGCTTCAAAGTATTCAAATAAAGAAGACATCAAAACGCTATCAACGATCTTTAAAGCCTTGAACAATAAAGATATAGATTCAATAATCAAAGTTTTTTCTGAAGCTAAAGATTGCTCTTGGCCCAAGAACTTTGTTAAATCGAAGATGGCGTTAAACGCCAAGAAATACCTTTCTGTCCCAATTTAGTTTGACATGATATTTTTTAAGAACAGTTAATTAGCCAATATTGTATGTGTTACGTGGTGAAGCAAATGCCTGAGGAGGAAAGAAAAAGGCTTCTAGGGTCAAAAATAATTGATCCTTCCATAAAGGGTCTGAGGACGCTGCCAGACCTGCTAAAACTCTTTGAAGAAATATGGGGGTTCTCAGCAGCAGACATTTACAACGCAACGGAGATCATTAAAAGCATGAGGGATGACAAGGACTGTGTTAAATTCTTTTCATTCACAGGAAACCTTGTGTCAACTGGATTTAGAGGGATGATCAAGGACGCGATCAACAACGGACTAGTAGACGTTATAATAACAACATGCGGCTCAATCGACCATGATATAGCCAGAACGTGTGGAGAAGGTTACTTTAGAGGGACTTTCGAAATAGATGACAGGTACCTTGAGCAGCTATCCATACATAGACTTGGAAACATATTCATACCAATGGAAAACTATGGGCCAGTCGTAGAGCGTGTAGTCTACAGAACTTTAAATAAGCTAGATGTATCCAAGACTTATGGTGTTAGAGAAATAATAGAGGCAATCGCTAGGGATATAGATGACCTTGATTCCTTAATATGTACTGCGTACAAGAAGAACATTCCTATTTATGTGCCTGGCTTCTTGGATGGGGCATTTGGGACGGCCATGCTTTCTTATTCAGGTTTACACAAATTGTCATTAAATCCGTTTAAGGATGAAAACGAGCTGTCAGATATTGTATTCAAAGCGAAGAGCAGTGGCGCTGTCATTATAGGTGGAGGAATTAGCAAGCATCATACGATTTGGTGGAACCAGTTTAAGGATGGACTCGACTATGCGGTATACATTTCAACAGCACAAGAATATGATGGAAGTCTAAGTGGGGCTCGACCAAAGGAAGCTATAACATGGGGGAAGATCAAGCCTAATGCACGTAACAGTTTTGTTAACGGAGATGCTACAATAATCTTCCCAATAATAATGATGATGCTATCTTAATAGATTTGGTCATCTCTAAATTAGTTTGACAAGTTAAAACCCTTTCACCTAACTATAAACTGTTTGGATTAGTGCTAAGATATATCAGTATACAAAAAGCGATCATTGTAGCTAAATCCTTTTACTTCGTTGTAACCATATCTTTATGCGATTTTATTAAAAAGATATTCTTATCAAAAAATTTATTAAATAGTGAAAAATGGGTATTTAGTGCAGGTGATCTGTTGTGTCGGCAACAGCAATTCCGGCTGTTACCACTTCTGGACAACCTGTTTTGATTTTAAAAGAGGGCTCCACACAAACTCGTGGCAGAGAAGCCCAGAGAAACAACATTACTGCTGCAAAGATAGTCAGAACCTCGCTTGGCCCTCGTGGCATGGATAAGATGCTCGTCGACAGCCTAGGGGATGTCACAATAACCAACGACGGCGCCACAATCTTAAAGGAGATCGACGTGCAGCACCCAGCCGCCAAAGCCATGGTTGAAATTTCGAAGGCTACGGACAACGAGGTCGGCGATGGGACAACGTCGGCAGTGGTCCTAGCGGGAGCGCTCCTTGAGAAGGCTGAGGATTTGCTCGATAAAGACGTGCACCCTACGGTCATCGTAGACGGGTACAAGAAGGCAGCGGAGAAGGCGAAGGAGATACTTTCATCAATAGCGATAAAGGTTAACCCAAAGGACAGAGAATGGTTGATGAAAGTTGCTAACACGAGCATGGAGACAAAACTAGTCGCACAAGAATCAGGTGTTCTCTCTCAAATCGTCGTTGACGCAATGCTTTCTGTAGTTGAAGAAGTTAATGGAAAACTCAAAGTTGACATCGACAACGTAAAGGTTGAGAAAAAAGCTGGGGGATCTCTCCTTGACACCAAGCTCATAAAGGGTATCGTGTTGGACAAGGAGGTTGTCCACAGCGGCATGCCCAAACGCATCCAAGACGCCAAGATCGCCCTACTCAACTGCCCACTCGAAATCGAGAAAACTGAATTTGATGCGAAGATCAACATCAACAACCCAGAGCAGATCAAAATGTTCCTAGACGAGGAGAACAGAATGCTTAAGGCGATGGTGGACAAGATCAAAGAAACAGGCGCCAACGTCGTAGTCTGCCAGAAAGGCATCGACGACATCGCACAACACTACCTCGCCAAAGCAGGCATACTCGCAGTCAGAAGAGCTAAGGAAAGCGACATGACAAAGCTCGCCAGGGCCACAGGAGGCAGGGTCGTTACTAGCTTAGAGGACCTTACTCCAGCTGATTTAGGAAAAGCAGAGCTTGTAGAGGAGAGGAAGGTGGAGGAGGACAAGTGGGTATTCATCGAAGGCTGCAAGAACCCCAAGTCGGTGACGATCTTCATCAGGGGAGGGACACAGAGAGTGGTAGAGGAGGTTGAGAGAGCAGTTCATGACGCGTTAAGCGTTGTCAAAGACGTTATTTTGAAACCATATATTGTCGTTGGCGCAGGGTCTCCAGAAGCGGAAATCGCCCAAAAACTTCTTGATTGGGCACAAACCTTATCAGGAAGAGAACAGCTGGCAGCACAAAAGTTTGCAGAAGCAGTTGAAGTCATTCCTTTAACGATCGCTGAGAACGCAGGCATGGACCCCATCGACACACTAGTCGAGCTAAGAGCGAGGCACAGCAAGGGCGAGAAGACCACTGGCATAAACGCGATGAAAGGAAAAGTAGATGACGCGGAAAAGTTTAGGGTATTCGAACCTATGGCTGTCAAAGAGCAGATTCTAGCAGCAGCAACAGAGGCAGCTACGATGATCCTAAGGATCGACGACGTCATAGCAGCAAGCAAGACAAAGGAAACTAAACCGCCTTCGGAAAAGGGCGGTGCCGGTGAGACTGGTGGCACGGGTGGAGAATAACCCTCTCACATTAATTTTTTGTTTTAGGTGTCTAAATACGCTATGTAAAAAAGTTGTTTCTCTAATATTTTGAACGTGTATGTTATGAAAGACAATTTATTTTATGAAATCGTTAAAAACTATCTTTATATTTGTTCAATATTTAAAGTTCAAGAGCGCTACTTTAATGAGTTAGGGTCTTCTCTAAACGAAATAGCGTTGTGCTCAGAAAAAATTTACAATAGCATTTCTTATTCAGAGAAATTAATAAATCCAAACTTTAATGACAAAAAGATTTTACCTGTGAAGATAAAGCCCATAGTTTCAAATTGCATGAAAAAGAGGATGTTAGAGATGGGCCTCTCGAAATCTTCTCTAAATGATATCATAGAAACTAGTAAAAAAGACTGGATAAATATCTTCCTTGCGAAAATAAATATTAAAAAGGATTCTGCCAAGTTCTATAAATTATCAGAGAAATTTGAAAACTTGTTATTTGTCACAGAAGATTGGGTCGACAGACACCTTATTCCAGAAAACACAGAAGTCATATTAAAACCAAACTATATCATATAACGCCGAATCTTTTCTAAACCGATTTAGATAAGGATTTGATTATTTGCGACTATATAAAAAGACGATTGCAGTTAAAACTAGGGCGAATGCTAGTGGGAGAAAGAATACATAATTTATGTTATAGCCCGCTACCAGCCCACCTAAAAGGGGCGCAATTAATAGACCAATTCCAGCTGATGATTCAAACAGACCAGCATAGTATCCTCTTCTTTCCTTTGATGCAGTTAATATTCGGTATTGAACAGGAGAGAAGACCAATCCAGTGAAGACACCATATATAAAAAGTATAATGTACCATAAGATGATGGAGTTAAAGATGACAACCAGAGATGATAAAACTCCTATCGAAATAGTAGAAAGGACTAAAAAATTTTTACTACTGAACTTCCTCAAAATTAAGTAGGGTAGCATAAATGATAAAACTTTCCCTGTGTTTGAAGCGGTCAATATATATCCCGCTTGAATAATCTGAACGTTATTCAAAATCGCAAATATTGGGAAGAATGTTGAAATTAACATTATGCTGAATCCAAACATTGAAGGAAAAAGGAAAATTGTTTTATTATCGCTTTCTGGCTTAGAAGCTATATCATCTTGCTGGGAAACATGTTCTAAGGCTTTCTTTAACGCTAAACCACGAATCAACACCAAGAACATGGTAAAAGATGTTATCAGAAATGCATCTCTCACATTGAAGATCTGGGAAACAGTTCCTCCGATATATGGGGCAATAGTGGCTCCAACACTCCATGAGATATTATAAAGCCTCAATTTGTACGCATCCCCACCTATGTACGCTTGGAAGGAAGGCCAGATGAAGGCCCACCCAAAACCCTCAACGATCTTAAGGGGAACAAAAAACATAGGGTTGGTCACAAAATAATAGATGGTAAAAAGCCCCGTAAGGATAACTGAGCCATAAAGAATGGTTTTCTTTTGTCCGATTCTATCAGAAAGTCGTCCGATGACGATGGTCGCAAATATGTAGGTGAACATGTGCACGCCACCGATAACACCAATCAAAAATTCATCAGCTCCCAAATTGTATGCTAACACTGGGAGGTAGGTAAGTGACATGATGAATGCTAGCTGAGCCAAGAACGCAATGACATTATGCACAGCAAAAAGATCGATTAAAATCCCTGAACCATGTCCAATACTTTTGTTATTCAAAGCGCATTCAGTTACTACCCTAAAATTATATGTCATAAACTTTTTGCCAACATTCAATCAGAAATACATATTAACGCCTTCCACTAGATGATATCGGCACTTTATGAGAGTCTTTTGTGTAGTTGGTGAATCTGGTTCTGGGAAAACTAGGCTTGTCGAAGAACTTGTGAAAAAGTTGAACTCCCTCGGCTATTCGGTATGCACACTAAAACACACTAAACTCAAATTTTTCGATACGAAGGGAAAAGATACAGCGAGGCATTTGCATTCAGGTGCTGCGATGGCGTTTGGGATTGCTCAAGAAGAGTCGATCGCTTTTACAAGAAAGAAAAAGGTAGATGAAATAATTGAAATCATGCCGCCCACTGACTTCTTAATAATTGAAGGCGGAAAGAAATACGCCTGCCCTAAGGTTCTAGTAGGCGATAAGGAGACCATAGAAGGAAGCTTCATCGCTAAATGGATGATAGGAGATCCCATCGACAAAGTTGTTGAAGCGGTTATGGCTTTGCCAACAGATTCTATTCAACTTTACGTTGATGGCAATCGAATTAAGATAAAACCTTTCATACAAAGGGCAATTTTCTCAATGCTTATAGGTTTTGTCACAAACTTAAAGGGTGTAGAAAGCATGAAAAGAGATCTGGTCCTCAAGATTAACTTAAAGGAGTTCGATTTTAAAGAAAATGGCAAATAAAACATGTTCACTTCTTACTTATATTGTCTTCTGTATTAATACCTAGCTTTCTAAAAAGAGTGTTCTTCATACTCCTAGAATGAACGATGACCTCGCTACAAGTCAAATTGGCAAGTCTTCTATAGCCGTGATGCCATAGGTCTGAGAGGTATGGGAAAGTTGAAGACCGACGTATGATCTTTATTTAGAAATTTTTAAATAAAGATAGTGTGGTAAGCTTTATTGATCGCATGTTAGAACAGTTTCTATTCCAAATAGGAGGTACGGAATGGCTATGGGTGGTAATCGTTCTAATAGCTGTGTTCTTCGGAGCAGGCAAAATTCCTGAAATAGCAAGATCAATTGGTAGAGCTACAGGGGAATTTCAGAAAGGTAAGATGGAGATAGAGAGGGAAATAGCACAAGCAACCAAGGAGGTAGAGAAGACACCTGAGAGGTTAAGGCTTGAAGAGGCTGCGAAGGTTTTTGGGATAGACCCTACGGGTAAAACAGATGAGCAGCTCAGAGAAGAAATAAAGAAGTCTACTTAAGACATCTTTCTGAGCACTTGCCAAAATATATTTATTCGTTTTAAGAGAGGCTAATGACAAGTGCTTTACTCTAATGAAAACAGCGCCCCATCATATCATCGAGCAATTACAAGACAAAAGTTCATCGAGCATTCCTCAATTACTCGCATTTATAGCTGAGGTCGTTTTGGTTCTAACCTCAGTTTACCTCCCACTTTATGCTTATAGCATAGGTGCAAATGAATTAATGGTCGGTTTTATAGCGGGAGCGAATAGTGTTACATATATTTTCATACCATTTTTTGCAGGACGTCTTTCAGACAAAGTGGGACAGAATAAATTACTTGTAGTCGGATTTGGCATGATCACGCTCTCATGCTTGTCCTACTACTTAATTTTACAGCCAGTCATCTTTATTCCAATACGGCTGTTTGAAGGTTTAGGTTGGGCTTTAATCTGGCCTTCTTTAGAGGCTCTAATAGGAGCCAACTCTAATCGCTTAAGAACATTCAATGTCATGTGGGGAATTGGAGCTACCATCGCACCTTTTATTGGAGGCTTTATATCGCAACAGTTCTTAACAAAAGACATCTTCTTGGTCACAACTTCTCTAGCTTTGATCTCATTTCTTTTTTGCAAGTTCACCAAACAAAAGAGTAGCCAAAAGTTTGAAGGAGAACCGAAGAAGGGAAATATTAATCACTTAGTGTTCTATTACCCGTTACTTTATGGCGTAGCAAGTCTAACTTTCGTCACTTTCTTCCCCATCCACTTGTATTCAAAAGGTATTTCCATGCTAGAAGTCGGATCTGTGCTTACTTTAATGAACCTTGGAAGATTAGTTGCATTTTCTCTACCAAATGGTTTAAGGGAGAGATTAAAAGGTGGGTTAAGTGTCTTAGTCTTAACCCTATTAATAGGAATATTTCCAGCGCTCACGTTATTGGACCTGCCTACTTACTTAATTTATCTGGAAACCTTCTCCTTCGGTTCTTGCCTAGAAGTAATGTATTCCATAGCACTTAACGAAATAATGGGGATGGCTGGGAACAATAGGGGATATTACGCAGGCCTTTTTGAGTCAATACTTGGAGCAGGTTTCTTTCTAGGCCCTATGTTAGGTGGTGCACTTGCCTCCCTTTCTCTTCAATACGTCTTCTTAATGCCTTTAGCATTCACCCTACCATTTTCAATCGTTATTGGAATATCACTTAGGAATAGATGGCCTTAAGAAAAACTAACTTTCACTTAACTGAGCGAATTCATTTATATGACTATTCTTTTTGCCTCAATATAATAATGATTAAAAATCTTAAGGCCATACTCCTAAATCTTTTAGCGCGCCTGCAACTCTTTTAACAGCAACCATCATCGCAGCTTCCCTCATACTTACGTTTTTGTTTTTTAAAAAAAATCCGTAAATATCTTTAAAGGATGTTACCATCCTCTCTTCGAGCTTATTACTCACTTCATTTAAACTCCAATGTTCTCTATGAAGGTTTTGGAGCCATTCTAAATAGCTTACGGCTACTCCTCCCGCGTTCGCTAAAATATCTGGCACCACAAATATCTCTTTCTCTTCAAGTATTTTATCTGCTTCAGGCGTAGTTGGACCGTTCGCTCCTTCTACTATAAGTTTTGCCTTTATTCTTTCGGCTTTTTTAGGTGTGATGACATTTTCTATCGAAGCCGGAATAAGTATATCCGCATCCACATAAAATGGGACATCGGGGTCTTTAGAAACTTGACCTTTAGGGTAGTCCATTATGCGCCGAGCATCTGAGCTCACTCCCATTTCCATCGCAAGTTCCACATTTATTCCTTCAGAGTCATAAGCGCTTCCCAAATGGGTACTTATAGCAACGACCTTAGCTCCGAACTTATTCATCCAATATGCTGCATAGGAACCAACCTTCCCAAATCCGTGAATTGCAACAGAAGCCTTTTCTAGACCCAATATCTTTAGAGCTTCTTTAGCACATATTGCTATACCCTTCCCAGTAGCGTCTAACCTTCCTTCAGAACCGCCAACAGTAAGAGGTTTACCTGTTACGACTTCAGGTATTAAGTAACCATGCAATTGGCTATATGTATCCATTATCCAGGCCATCTCCCTAGCCCCAGTATTTATATCAGGAGCAGGGACGTCTCTGAATGGGCCTATTATATCGGATATCATAGCAGTATATCTACGAGTTAAACGTTCGACTTCGTTTGTAGACATCTCATATGGGTCACATATTATTCCTCCTTTAGCACCTCCATAAGGTATGTCTACAACAGCGCACTTCCAAGTCATTAACATAGCTAAAGCTTTAATTTCATCTAATGTAATATCTGGATGGTACCTAATTCCTCCTTTATATGGCCCTCTCGCATCAGTATGTTGGACTCTATAACCTTTAAAGATGCTGATTGAACCATCATCCCTCTTAACTGGGACCGACACTTCAACCGTTCTTTTTGGATGCTTAAGAAATTCTATAATATTTCTATCTAATTTTAGAGACTCCCCAACGAGTTCTAATTGTTGAATGACATTTTCTAGTAAAGATTTTGAATACATATTTAAGTCTAAATTAGTCATAGCTATAAATTTTTCTAATTAGAAGATTTTTAAGTAAAAAATTTTGGTCAAATCATGGAGTAATAATAAAGTACATAAGTGAGGTAAGGCAAGGTTAGAAAGAGAGCAATGGCTGAAGAAGTCTTTACAAGGAAGGCCACTGGCGTGGTTAGGGAGGCTTCGTGGTTCCAAGCTCTGATGTCTAACATGGCACAACTTCAAATCGGATTACAGCACACAAGTATGCTTTAATAAGGGACGAAAAAGATACCAATACTTCTACAACATTATAGGAGAACTTAATAAAACAAAGATTAATCGACCAAAGTCAACGGTATAAGCGTTTTATACACGTGCTTTAACTTTGACCCGAAGTATCCTACAGTCAAAATTAAGCATAAATGTAAAGGGGAAAGGAAGTAGGATAGAAAACTACTCAAATAAAGAAGGCTGACCTGTACTGGCGTTAAAATGTTCTGCCCGTTTGCGACTAACGATGCGCTCACGATAGCGGAGGTTTGAGGGTCTGCTGTAATAAAGCCGAAGATTAATGGAATCAATGTGAAGAAGGCTGTAAGCGGGACACCGTAGGCTTCAGCATTGGATATGATGAACTCGTCTACACCTGCGGAACTTACCATATAACGAAAATACATAGCGCCTAGAACTGCGAGTACGAGATTCACCATAAAGCCTCTTTTAATAGTCTCAAAGGCTTGTTTCAGGCTTCCTCGCCCTAACAAAAAGGCAGAAACTATACCACATAGTAGAGATAGAGGTAGGGGAAGACCGGAGACGTTTAACGTAATTGCTAGGGCAACAGGAACTACCCCCTTCAAAATTGATGATAACGTATTATTTGCTCTTCTGGAGACAAGCACCTTAGGTTTTATAGGGCGTAATAAAAAGTAGTATCCAACTAAATTGTGTATTAGAAAAACAGGGATATTGACGAGTATGATATCATATATGTTGACGTTCGTCATTTTAGATACGATGATTAATGTACTCACCAAAGGGGATACAAAAAACCACATATGCCTGAACCAAAGATTGATCATCGTCTTCCTAGCCGGGTTTACATCGAACTTGTTTGCCTCGCCATCGATCAATGGCGCAGACACTAATGCCCCACCATACATAGGGAACAGGCCGAATACTGCAGGAATCATCGCTAGAATAGCTTTCGGTGGGAGCCTAGTTTTCAGCCCTTCAATTAACCCATCGATCAGTTTTGTGTCGATAAGGCTTTGCGCTAAAATAGGGATTAACATAACTGCAAAGGTCAATTCTATTGTGACAGGGTCCGTTATGGTTCGATAGGCGGTTAATAAGATGTTATTTACGCTAGAGCCAAAAGACAGACCTAATAAAATTGCACCTAAAGTCAAAGCCACACCATAATTTACGCGTTTAATAACGAGAGCCATCACAAGACCAAAGCTTACAATAAGCCCTATTACGCCTGTTACCGAATCCAACGAATCCACTTAAGTTATAATGGTCAAAATGTGAGAATAGTTAAATCTTTTGCTCAGCATCAGTTAGCCATCGTATTTGTTGACAATAGGCATCTTCCAACCGATCCCAAAAGCCTTCCTAGTAATCTTTATACAGGGTGGAGCTTGCCACCTTTTATACTCAGAACTTCTTATCCTCTTATACACGTCGTCAACAACATCCTTAGGATAACCCATCTCTACAAGCTCCTGCCTACCCCTTCGATTTTCAATTATCTCGTCAACAAGAGGGCTGACAACGTCGAAGTTGAATGGGTCGAATTGGCCTTCCTTAAGCTCAGGGGAGGGCTTTTTCTTCAAAACATTTATAGGAATTATTTCCCTCCCAGCCCTCCTATTAACATATTCAGCGAGTTTGTAAACTTCTAGCTTGCTAACATCACCAAGAACCCCTAAGCCTCCTGTCATGTCACCATAAAGTGTGCAGTACCCCAGTGCAAGTTCAGTTTTATTGCCCGTATTAAGCACCAGTATTCTCAAGCGCGCAAGGCGATTTGAGATATCCATTAGCGAGTTCCCCCTAACTCTAGGCTGTATGTTCTCATCGGCAACAGGGTCATCGTCTACCTCTTCCACACCAAAGTGCTCTCTTATCCTCTTCAATGGGGAGTCTAAAGTACTTCGATAACTTTCAACAACGTCTTGAATAGAGAATTGAACGAAAAATATACCAAGATTACGGGCTAAGAGCTGTGCGTCGGCCTTACTGTGATCAGAAGAGTACTTAGAAGGCATGGAAACGCCGATTACGTTATCCTTCCCAAGGGCATCTGTCGCAATGCACGTTGTCAAAGACGAGTCCACACCACCACTCATCCCAACTACAGCCCTCTCAAACCCTGTCTTATGAAAATAGTCTCTTACACCTAGAACCAGCGCGTTGAACATCTCCTCTTCCTTATCATACTTAGGCAACTCTACCTCTGCTGCGGTCTTAGATCCCATATCGATGTTAACGTAGACTAGGGCTTCTTCAAACTGGGGGCCGAAAGCAATGATCTTACCTTCACAATCGACCGCTATACTCTGCCCATCGAACACAAGTTCATCTTGTCCCCCAACCATATTGGTGTAAAAGATTGGAGTACGATTCTTCAAAGACTTCTTTTTAAGCAACTCAATTCGCTCAAACCTTTTTCCTACATAAAACGGAGAAGCAGAAATGTTAACAATAAAGTCAGCCCCATTTCTGCATAAAATGTCTGTAACCTTTACCCTATACCTATCATCCCATAAGTCTTCACAGATCTCCACCCCCAGTTTAACACGCCTTCCACCTAAAGACGCTTCGACAGGTTTGATCTTATCTCTGTTCTGCGGTTCAAAGTATCTAGCTTCATCAAAGACATCATAAGTTGGTAAGAGAGTCTTGTGCACTGTCCCCAAATGAGCGCCATCCTCAAAAACAGCTGCAGAATTTCTCAACAACTCCCCTTCATAATCCACGAACCCAACGATCGCAACAATACCAGAAAAACCACCCATTGTCCCGAATAAGACGCGCTTATTCTCCCTTACAAATGACCTTTCATACAACAGATCTTGAGGGGGATAACCTGTGACACATAATTCGGGAAATACGATTAAATCGGCTTTGTTCGATTTAGCTTGCTCAATAAATTGACCTATCCTTTTTACATTTCCTTTTAGGTCGCCAACAGTTGGGTTCATCTGCGCCATCGCTATTCTTAACATGGTCACTCCTTTCCGTTCTTTCCATCCTTACAGTATAAATATTTATTGTATCTCAGACTTATCAATTAAGAAAACTTAACAAGAGAGACTCATTCCCGAGAATTACAAAGGGCGTGCCTTAACTATTGCCAAACCAGCTTAGAAACAACCGCTTAAGAAGAACCCCTTTTATCAATTAACTTTGAATTGTGCTCTCCACTCCCTTCTCTAATCAGGGAAAACAACACGTTGGACGAGGTGGCAAAATATGCTGTGGCGACTTCACAGACCTCTTTCCAAAAAACCTTCTTCCTACTGCTTCTAATTAACAGGTAAACGAAAGCCAAATGCGGCTTATCTTTCTTCCTAGAGAAATGATGTACATAACCTGAACCTTTTGTAGAAAGTTTCCCTCCGCAAACTGGGCACCTGACCATCACATGGTTTTTATTAAAATGAGTTTTTAAGCTGGCTAGACTTTTATATTCCTTCTTGCATATTGGGCAAAGAAATAGTTGTTCTATCGCAGGATATTTAGCTAGGCCCATATTAATCACACCCTAAGAAATTGTCTTTGAATCTTTCCACATTGGTAATATGGCTTTAGTTCTACCATGGACATATAAGCTAGCTTAGTCAACTCTAACCAACATATAGGGTAACAGATAGCTATTTAATTACAAATGTTCTAGAGAATTTCTAGACAGGTTCCTCACTTCCTCGACCGAACTTGCTTACCTTCTAATTGACTAAAAATAAAGGGAACTATTTAGTCAAGTGGCCAATACGGTGGGAACCAAAAAAAATTAAATAAAATAAAAAAGGAGGGCGTTACTTCTACGCGCCTTTAAACCTTACTGTTTCGTAGAAATTATATGTGCTGTCTCCTCCTATCTTTATACAGGACAGAGCATAGTCTAACCATCAAAGCATGGTCTAAACACTTGGATTCTGTTGTAGGCTATCCTTGGTAGCCTCTTTGCATATTCCATATATGTTCCCATCTTTTACAGTTTGCGCTCGAAGTTCGATTTGGATTTCAAGTAATTCAACTTCATCCTCAAGCCCAATGATTAATATGCTTAGTATTCTATTTTCAATTTGTTTAAGTTCTAATCGATATCGTTGATTTTTACTTCCTAGCTTCTTGCGGATCATAAAACCTTTCCATGGTACAATAAAAATTGACATAGTTGTCCTTTTGTTCTTGTCCTTTTTCTCTATCTTTATACCTTGCATTATCGTAGGATGGCCTTTCCCAAATTTGCCACTCATCTTATCTATTAGGTTTAGAGGCAATTCATAATTCAAATTGCTTAACTCCTCAAGCCCTTCTATCTCGCTACATTTGAACACGTCCTCAAGTTTTTGTCTCTCTCTTATTACAAAATTGTTAACAGTATCTTCAAATAAGTCGAGCAATTCTTTCGTGCATAAGTAGACACCTAAATGCATTTTGAACTTTTAAATCCTTGTTTTAGGCATAATCAAGGCCAAAGTGAAGAGGAATATCTTTTCCCTACCGATTTTTGTAATCTTAATCAACTCTTTGTCCTTCATCATCTTAACTTCAAGATATCCATCATCAAGTAGTTCGTGAACCATCCTGATATCCATCATCATCAGAATATTTCAAAGCTCTGCTTAAAGCCGGCATATTATTTTGAAAGCCCCCCTTTTTCCAAACGAAGTATAAAATCCTCAGTTTAGGCCTTAGAAATTCAATTGACCTTTGCTTGCGTCTTCCATCTTGCTGCCCGAAACTTGGACACATAATTTTGTTTGTAACGAGAACAGATAAATATACTCTCATTAACGATTTAGCAGAAAACAAAGAAGCTTTATCAAAAGGACATATCTGTTCTATATTAAGAGTTCTCTTTGATTAGGTCGTTTAGCACTTCTTTCACAGGCATCTCAAAACGTTGGCGTAATTGGTTCAGCAGTTTTGCTCCTTTTTCAGTGATTGAATAGTATTTGATGCGTCGTCTGCCCCTTTGTGCCCATTCACCAGATATGTATCCATTTTTTTCTAACTCATATAGGAGAGGATATATTATACCTGCATAGAATTTTTGCCCACTCAGTCTCTCTATTTCCTTGATAATCGAGTAGCCTGATATTGGCTTTTGGCTTGTAAGCCATAAGATGATAGCTCTGCTAAAGCCTCTTACAATGGCTCTAATCATATCTCTTTCTTCTTTGGCCACTAACTGTTACCTCCCAAACTTTTTCATTGCGTCTTCATTTATTAACTTTTTCGCCTCAGACATGCAAAAGGTTAATATATCAAAATTCAAAAATTATAATGCGATAGCTGTCTATGGTTGATGTTGTTGACGCGTTCATATGTGGTCTTGAGAGACCTCTCATACTTTGGCTACTGCAGGAAAAGCCTAGACATGGATACGAGCTGATTAAGGAAGTTAAGAGGCTGACTGGACAGAAGTTGAAGCCTAGCACGTTGTACCCTTTTCTCTACTGGCTGGAAGAAGAGGGTTTTGTAGCAGGCGAATGGGTGAGGAGGGGAC
>Ga0315298_1006509_pt1 | contig 15911 bp, 12 predicted proteins | sample WHS_1_MG_FD_203077 | JGI IMG/M metagenome (GOLD analysis project Ga0315298, IMG submission 203077) | Extremophilic microbial mat communities from Washburn Hot Springs, YNP, Wyoming, USA - WHS_1_MG | ecosystem: Environmental > Aquatic > Thermal springs > Hot (42-90C) | place: USA: Wyoming... | reverse complement strand
GTGGCATATTAAGAAATTCTTCGAATTCGGGATGTTTGAAAAGATATATTTTTAAAAGCTTCTCTTCATCATCCTTAGTTGCTTCCTCTACAGTACCCAGAGCAGTTATAGCTATTGCAGTACGCAGGTCGACTGCCTGATTTGTTCTATTATCAATAAGGATTGCGACCTTCTTATTTCTCAAGCTATTAGCATATTTCCGGGTTTTTCTACCGGTAACGTAAAGCAGTATCTTAAGATCGTCTGATTCGGCGAAAGCTACAAGGTTGCAGTAAGGCTGTCCTTCAGATTGAGTAGCCAGAACAGCAAAGCGCTGTTGAGCAAGAACGCTTTTAATTAAACCTGATAAGTTCTCAGTGCTTTTCAATTTGTAACCTGTTTTTTTTTAAGGCACTACTATTTTTTATAATATTAAATTAATACAATAATATTAATGCAAAACGTTGATAAATTAACAGGTTGTTTTGAAAAAAGGAGGAATACCATAGCTAACAAAGTTGATTTCTACTGCTGGTCCAGATGAAATACCTGCCGCAAAACGAAAGAGTATCTTTCGCAGAAAAAGATCGAATTTACTGAACGAGATTTTTTTAAGAACAGATTCAGCCGCGAAGAATTATTGGAACTTCTTCAAGGGAAGCCCGCTACGGAGATTTTTAATGCTCGCAGTCCCGGTGTTAAAACCATGGGTCTGGATCCCACCAGGCTGGATAATAACAAACTCATTGACCTGATGCTCCAGGAGCCTCGCCTGATTCGCCGCCCGATAGTTACCATTAATGGCAAGACATATTTCGGAGCTGATATTAAAGTACTGGAAAAACTGCTTGCCTGATGAAAGGCTTTCATCTTCTTAGATTTCAAAAAGAGGAGTTGTTTGAATCCTCGCCGAGTTTTTATGCACGGAAATTAAATGATTGAAAAATCAAGAATCCAGCCGCTTAACAAAAATCATCCTGCAAAGGGAGATTACATTCTTTACTGGATGCAGGCATCCCAGCGTGCGGAGCACAATCATGCTCTGGAATTCGCTATTAAAATAGCGAACGAAAGAAAACTTCCCATTTTAGTTTATTTTGGACTTACTGATTTCTTTCCGGAAGCTAATGAAAGACATTACTATTTCATGCTCGAAGGGCTTAAGGAGGTTAAGGAAACCCTGAAAAAAAAGGAATAGGGATGGTAATTGAAAGATGCTCTCCAACAGTATCAGAACATAAACACTTAATATCCATTCGCTTCTGGGTTCGAAACCAACCAATTTGGCAATCAGAACGTAGATAACGCCAAAAATAACGCTTGTGATGAGGTGTAAGATTAACCCGATAGTATAAATAGCCGTGGTATTATTATTTTGTTTTAATTTCAACAAGACGAATTTACCGTCAATGACGATGAGGTGCGACTTGAGAATCCCGGTCCTGTAGCCAATTTGTGATACCAATCCCATGAAAATGCCAGCAATAAGACCGGCCAGGATACCGTCAATAATCCACATATTATTTCACCTCTAAGATTTGATTCTTTCCGGCGGCAAGAAGATGGAGAAGTCGGCTGTTGGCAAGAAAAAAACGCTGTGTGATTTGCTTAAATCAATCTCTACTAAATTAGTTAATAGAGGGCAGTTTAATTCCTTTAATGTCCAGTTTTCAGGTTGAACTTCGGGGTGCTGGATAGTAAAACGTACCAACCGCCGGCTATCTCCGGAAAAACCTGTTAAAGGTCTGATTAAAAAGTCTATAACTGACTTTCTATCCTGAAAAAATGATGGTAACTCAAGAGGATCAGCATCTGCTTGAACTTTAATAGAAAAGCATCCATCCCATTCACCAGAAATTTTGATATTTCCAGGTTCTTTACCACTGCTGAATTCAATTTTTAAGTCAATTCGTTCCCAGGGTATCCCTATGGTATTTGTCGCCAGGGAAATGAATCGAGAAGTCACTCCACTTCTAATGAAATAGACCGCAGATTTTCTGGATACAGGATCAATGACATAAGTCCTGATATTAAATTGATTGTAGTTAAATCTTAGAATCGGGAAAGAGTTCAATCTTACCCGGGTACTTCGCAGCACTACCAGTGAGATAAATGCAATATGGTCGGCAACAGTAGCCAATTGTAAGGCGTTCGGAACCAGTGGTTGTAACATTTTTGCAGGTACCGCGTAAGTAATATAAACCACATCCCGCAAAACCATTCTTACGCTTAACAGACGGGACCAGATATTATTCTTTGACACAGGAGAGACCTCCTGGCATAAATTCAGTGTCCAGCATCTTGTACCGTAAGTATAATTCTATCAAATCATACATAAGTTAAATATAGATTATCAGAGAACAGGTTTATCGGCAGAACCTTGTCAGATATTTTGCTAGCTGCCGGACATTTCAATCAATACCATCCAGAAATCGTCCCCCAGCTTCTTATCTTCAAAATAATATTTCGATAATCCAGGCCAAAGCTTCCAAACCCGGCTCACGGGCAAAAATGATGTGCCAATTCATAAGGGGCGGTGTCAACAGGGGTGCGGGCTCCCGAAAAAACGCTTGAGGGGGTGGACAGTAAAAACAGGGTGATAACTACTCGGTTGGATATAGAATAAGTCTTGCCTTCAGCAGTAAATAGCCGCCACGAAAATGATCGTTCCAGTAGAGAAAATCACGAGGAAAAAAGCCCCTGATGATGTAGAGAGTATTTTTGCCTTTTTTCGTGCCTAGCGAGGGGCAGCCGTTATCCCGGCTGCCCTTTTTATTTGCCTACCTACCAGTAATTGCCAGAACCGACTGCCCTCCCGGTCGCCCACCCCAATTCATCCATGAGACGTTCCGCCTCGTCAGCGGTTACAGTTGTTTGAATCCGCAGAAACTCGTAACCACCTCTTATTTCAACGGAGACGCCGGAATTAGAGAACGGCAACGATATTTCTACGGAAGCAAATCATTTTCGAAGGAATCGCTTATCACCGGCTTCTGCATCTCGCAGTTGGCAACGGCATAGTCAAAAGCCTCTTCAATAGTGACATCCGCATCATCTGGAATGCTATCATACTTATCGGCGTAGCCCTCCAGCATTCCCTGGTCAACGAAGTAATAGGTGAACTGCCCGTTCCCCCAGGCGTCACCCTCATAGGAAACCCCGCTCTCGGAGCAAGCCATGTTGATGACCCTTCCTGAAGCCTTAAGGTCAGTCATCCCTCCGGCAAGGCAACTGTCGAAGATGAAGATAATCCTTGAAGTCTGGAAGCCGGAAAACCAGTCCCTTAACTGTCCGTCCCAGAGATAGACTAGATTATTCCCATCATGGGTGACAATTGCTTCATCAATACCTTCGTTGTCACCATCATTCGCCCGACCTTTGGCACCGTGCCCACTGAAGAAAAAGACGACTTCATCACCAGCTACCGCCTGATTTTTTACAGCGTTAATAGCACCTTGAATAGCATCGTAGGTGGCTTCCCTACCCGTAAGCAAGTAAACTTTTCGTTCATCATAATCGTAGAGGCTTGTTAAGGCGTAATACATATCCTGGGCATCGTCGTCACAGTACTGCAGGTCATTCGCCGTGTCCGGGTAATCGGAAATGCCGATGATAATGGCATACCTGTTACCCTCACATTGCGCACCAAGGATGCCTGTAGCCGCCTGCTTGACTGGCTTACCGCCGCCAACTGGCTTACCGCGTAAGGTTACCTTCTTAACCAGATCAACATCCGTAGCCGGGAGTGGCTTATCCTTATCGGATTTAGCCAGTGCCGCAGGCACCAGGAGTGCCAGAGCCAATACTGCTACCAATATACCAACTACCAATTTTTTCACCTCAGCACCTCCTGTTTCTTCTTATAAGTATTATAATTATTCTATCACAAAAACCTGATCCACCAATGAACTTTTTAACTTGAAAGTAAGAAGTACGTTGACCAATCCTGTAGAATTGTCGGGCAACTTTTTACTAAAAATTGACATGGCAATCGATCACCAAATGAAATTAATAATCCAAATATAATTTGTGTAATAAATAGTCTCGGATATATGTTCTGAACGAATTCTATAACAAAAAGCTTTCATTATTGCTTTGGTGTTGCTATTAAGGGAAAATACCCATAAAAATGTCATGATTCTTTGCTGTAGCACAATCTCTCACAGCATCTGCAGATAGCTCCGGGTGATTTCCTGCTCCTGGAAAAGGGCACAGGGCACTTTGCCAGCGGCATCATCAATTGCCCCAGGCAGGCAAAGCCGCGGACCTCTGCCTTCCAGCCAGTCATGGGGACTGCCATCAATCTGTGGCAACATTCCTTCTCTCGGACAGCGTTCACTTCCAGAATCAATATCCTTCCATTCTGGAAATGGAAAGATTTGATGCTGATCTTCGTTCCTCAATTTGAAAACCCCGCAGTCCTAAAGCAATAGCTCGTAGGTAGACATAGAAAGTATTGGATGAAACCGGAAATACATGCTTGCTCCCGGATTTATTTTTCCGAATCACTATCCTTTCAGAAACGAGTACTCCCAGGGTTTCGACTCAAAGCTGGTGCGGAATATAAATCTCCTTTTACCTTGAGATTTGCTTGAGCCAGAAGTTCGGAACTATTAATTTTGGCGGAATTTACAGAACAGTCCTTTAACTACTGCTGACAAGAAGCGTCTGATTCTGGCGGTGCGGCAGTTGCTTGTTCCCTGTCATCTTTAAGTTTGACTGCTTATAGTATCACATTGCTCTCCAGGCTAAGACGTGAATTTTCATTAAGTGCGATCCAGCAAAATTGGTGAGTTAAAGTCAGGATAAGTGATCTTGAAATTTGCCATGTGGTGAATTATATATACGCAAAAGATGTAGGGGATATGAAGAATGGATTAATTTCTTAATCATGACTACCGACTGAAATAAGAAGGGGGCGTTGAACCGCCACCTGTATTTGGTCACCTTGGGTGGTGGGGAGCCAATGGTGAAACCGACCTGAAAAGGTCGGTTTTTGTATTTAGTAAGGTTTTTTCATTGTATCAGGAGCTTTCAGGAGCGTAGGTCGGCAGGATTCTTTTGATTAATGAGAACGAAACAAATATCGAGCATGGGGAGGTGACAGGCGTATGAGAATATTGGCTAATATCAATTCCTGAAGTCGACAGGTAATAAATAATAAAACCAGAAATGGAGAAAGACGTGATTAACACTATTTACCGCATTAGATGGAAATTAGTAGCCGGTATCCTCGTCGCACTGGTTTTAGGATTACTGATAATGGGATTGGGAGTCGTACACGCCAGCAGCACCACCACAGTTACAATCGAACTGAAAGATAGTAACGGTAATCCGCTGAGCGGTGGTGAGGCGTGGTATAAGGGAGGTCCGGTTAGTCCCGGAACCTGGTTCAAATTTGGAACAACTGCTTCGGACGGTAAATGCAGCAAGGACCTGGCTTCGGGCTATACCTATTCTTTCAAGGTTGACTACAATATGACGACCAGTCAGCAAGACGGGATCACTGTTGGCACTGACCCGATCACCGTGTAGTTCCAGACCTCCAGCATCACAGTTGAATTGAAAACATGCACCGGTACTGGCCTCAGCGGTGGCGAAGTGAAATACAGAGGTTCGGTAAGCTCAGGCTCCTGGTTCACTTTCGGCACTACTGGTGCTGATGGTAAGGTCAGTAAAGAGATGTTTTCCGGTAATTGGTGGTTCGGTGTATATTACAAACAGACGTATGACGAGAAACAACAGGACGTCAGCACCGATCTACTTGTTACATTCACCACTACCAGGGTAACGCTATACTACAGTGGCTCTATACAATACCGCGGCAATCCGAGCTCGGGTACCTTCTTCACTTTTACCAAACCATCCATGGAGATGCTGCCAGGAACTATCAAGTTCAAATTCGGGAGCTATGAAACCCCTATCAATGTGAGCGGCTGTTCAATGAGCAAGGTAGTTAATACACTGATACTCAAAGACCACAATGGGAAACCCCTGAGTGGTGGCACAGCACGAGGCGGCTTTGGCTCAAACTACAGCACCTGGCATGTCTCAGGCTCAACTGACGATAATGGCGTACTCTTTGATATACGAGATGTCGCCAGTCAACCGACCAACATGTCCTATGAGATGCGTTACAACAACACAACTCGGGTCAAAACGCAGGATGTGTCGGGAAACTCGGTTTTCGAGTTCCAGACTATCCTGCTCACCTTAAGACTTGAGACCTGTGGTGGAATTCCGCTAGATGGTGGGAATCCTCGCTACGGACCAGGCAGCACCTATACTTCCTGGTGGTTCCCCGGTGGTGCTACCGGGTCCAGTGCTCCTGGTGAAACCGCCGCAGAGTTCTTCCCTGGCACCTACTCCTTCGAGATGCAGTACAGGGCTACTGCAGAGGCTAAAATCAGTGTTGACATTCCTAACGCTAACACCAAGCTAACCTGGAAGACAACCAAAGTCACCCTCCAGTATAGTGGTGAAATATCATATGGAGGAGCGACGGGCGATTCTACATGGTTCACCAAACCATCCATGGAGCTCCTGCCAGGTACCTACAGGTTCCACTTCCGTAATGCAGGCAGGATGGACTTAACCTTCAGTGGATGTACGTTTACAAGGAGTGTTTTCGCTCTGAAACTGATTGACAGCAGCGGTAACGGAATTGCCGGGGGTACAGGACAGTACTATGACAGTGGGTGGCAGAGCATACCGGGCAGCACCGGGTCAGATGGAATATTGCTGCACGCTATTTCCGGGCTCAAGAACACACTCACCTTCAGGCTATCCTATGGCGGCGCCACACAGGAGAAGTCCCAGAATGTCGCCACGGATCCAATAGTAGTTTTCCAGATTAACATATCTGTGAATAATCCGCCAGTGGCGAACGATGACAGCTATAATGTGAATGAAGACAACATTCTCTCCGTCACGAAACCGTGTATCCTCAGCAATGACAGCGATGCAGATGGGGACGATCTGATAGCAGTTCTTGTCTCCGGACCCGGCCATGGTAAACTGACGCTTAATTCTGACGGATCTTTCACCTACACACCCAACTCCAATTTCAATGGCACGGACAGTTTCAGCTACAAAGCCAATGATGGAAAAGAGGACTCAAATGTGGCTAAGGTTACTATTAAGGTTAACCCGACCAATGACCCACCGGTGGTGGGACTGATCACAGCGCCAACCGGAGTTGTCAAGGTAGGTTATCCAGTTGTTGTTAGCGCCACCTTCAGCGACCCTGATGTTGGCGATACGCCTCCGGATACACATACTGCAAAATGGTACTGGGGTGACGGCAGCGTCTCCGAAGGAATCTTCAGTGACTGTCAGGTGACTGGTGAGCACGTGTATCAAAACGCTGGTGTCTATAGAATAACGCTCACAGTTACTGATGGAAAAGGTGCTACAGGAAGTAACGTCTTCCGTTATGTCGTCATTTACGATCCGAATGCTGGTTTTGTAACCGGGGGTGGCTGGATATGGTCACCGGAAAGTGCTTATGCTGCTGATACAGCACTGGCAGGTAAAGCTACTTTCGGATTTGTATCAAAATATCAGAAAGGCACAACTGTCCCCACAGGAAACACTGAGTTCCAATTCAAGGCTGGAAACTTCAACTTCCACAGTACTTCTTACCAGTGGCTGGTGATAGCCGGGGCAAAAGCTCAATACAAGGGCATCGGCACTATCAACGGCACCGGTGAATACGGCTTCCTCCTCACTGCTATAGATGGGCAAGTTAACGGTGGCCGCGGTGTAGATAAGTTCCGAATAAAAATCTGGGAAAAGTCGACCGGCAATATCATCTATGACAATCAAATGGGTAGTGAGGACGACGCAGATGCTGCTACAGCAATCGGTGGCGGCAGTATCGTCATACACAGGTAGGGTAGCACCTATAGCAGGTATATTTTAAGAGGGGACCTTAACCAGGGGGTCCTTTCTTCATTTTTCACGCAGGCGCCTTGCCTGAGTAACTGTTCAGGTAGAGGCAACATCCTGCCAGAAAGAATAGTTGGTCATCACATTAAAACTGAAACGCATGAATGGCAAACAACAAATAGATGACATTGTGGCTGTGATAAGAACCTTACCCTAGCCCGTTATGGCTGGCAGTACATAAACCCGAAGTATTGTCCCCTGTGGTCTTCAACAAGTATGAAAAGTATATTTATATCCTTTTTTCACGAAGACAGGATAATGAACATTCAAGAGTGCTAAAAATCTGAAGGTAAATTCTGGTAATAAAGATGCCAGATTGATAATAGGATTACTTCTGGTGGGCTTTGGGGGTACAGCGCCCAAACTACCATTCGAGAAGAAGCAACTGATTGCGGCAGTGCAGCAATTATACTTGCATTCCATCAGGTTACCATGATTTATTTTAAAACTACAGCAAATGCTGACTGGCCATGAAATTAAAGAGAAGACCAATTAGTGTACCAATCAGGAAGTTCGTCAAAATACAGGCTATAAAAAGCCTCTTTTTGAACAGTTTTGAAAGCAAGCATAGCTCGGGTATGCTTGCACCCGCCAATTTTCAAATGCCACTCCAAAGGATGGAAATATGGGTGCGTCGGCTGGCAAGTAACTCGAGAAAGGATGGTACCTTGAGCCCGAACCCGGATATAAGTGGCGGAACTTTGGTACCACGAATTGCGACCTCCGATTATGTCGAATACCACGCAAAGCAACTTCTTTGAGTAACAATCGTCTTTTAGCACATAGCCTATTTCAGGAGGTTGACATGGAAGTTGCTAATCACCGACGCCTATTTGTATCATCTTTTTAACGGCACCGAAATCTTCGCTGTCCAGCTTCCTAACGCGCTCTGCCTGTCTCCGGGACAACGTGGCAGCCCACATAAGCCGGTGTAGCCCCAGCACGGACCTGTCCAGGTGAAAGAACGGAAAGGTATATTGAGTTTGATACCATAGTGACCGCCGACTATTAGCCTGGGGAGGGACTCCACAGAGAGCTTAAGGGCAAATTCCCCAGGTTCTATCCTGTTGGCGACGCCGGAGTAGTCAGGTGCAGTTCATTGGCAACGTCCACGGATCATGGAGGCCAGTGCTTAAGACCTAGTCCTCGATCGCCGTCTCCCGGCGAACGTTACACAGCTCCCCTGCCAGCGGTTCCTGTGTCGCTCTCGAACAGCTTCAGAATATCGTCCACGGCGAGGTGGGACTTAACGTTCGCCTCTGCCAGATGCTGGCTCAAATGCGCTTCGCATCCGTGGCAGATGAAGGTCACGTTGTCGGTTCCTGTCTCTAAAATCTGCTCCATCTTTCTTTGCGTTGCTTCGCTGACCCCCGATTTGCTATCGGTACCCCGCAGATAGCAGGCAAAACCGCAGCACAGCGGCTCGTGCCTGTTATTCCTCAGATCCACCACCCTCATCCCCGCCGCTTCGTATAGTCCCCGCACCGCTTCTGCAAAATGATCCCCCAACTCACCGGAATGGCAGGAGTCGGAAATCACTACGTCCCCTGTCACCTTCCTTGAGATTTGCAGCCCCCCTTTTTGATATTGCTCCCACAGCCACTCAAACAGCGATATAATCTCGAACGGCAACCTGAGACCGTGGCAGTTCGGCCAGATGTTACCAAAATAGTTGGCGCAGGAAGGGCAGTAACATACCATTCGGTCTACCTTCAGCGAAGACAGCCGGTTGAATGCTTTGTCTGCTATCTCGCGAAATGCCTGGTAGTTGCCGAAACGGTAGGGAATGTCCCCGCAGCAGATGTCCCGAGGCCCGTACTTGGGCAGGCTTTGCAATACCTTCGACTGCTCGATACCAAGCGGAGCGTTCCGATAATAGCAGCCGATGAACAGGACGTCCTTTGCTCGGCCGGGGAGTTCACTCCACTTTCTCAAAATAGCCTTTTCTGCATCGGAAGCTTTCTGGTATCGTTCGTGGAAATAGCCGGGCTGGTTTCTGCCTTGCGCCATATAGGCTGCAAATGGCAATAGCCCGGTGCCGTTCTTGCGATTGCGCTCAACCATTCGCTCCATAATGAGGTTATATGGTTTCAAACCGCCGGGGCAAAAGTGATTGCAGCTAAAACAGAAGGTGCACTCGTTTAGTACGCGCCGGGTGTCCTCACCTGTGATCAGTCTGCTGATTTCCGCCTCCGCCTCTTCCTTCTCCATCTTCATCACCGGGCACCTGCGAAGACAGGTCCCGCATCTAAGACACTTATTATACGTAGCCCCCGCAGGAATGAACCCATCGAGATAAGTTGTGCTGACCATTTCACCCTCGAGTTCGCACGCTTCCGCTTCGTCGCCTGGGGCAGCGAAGAGCTTCCTCATTTTCCCCTGGCTATTCCGGTAGCGCCGTTTACCCAATTATACGCTGAAGAGTTCAGAAAGCCAATGCTCCAAAACTACCACTTTAGCTCCCGATATAATAAGGTTGCTTTCCGGTGAGTCAGTAAACAAGGAACAACCACAACACCTGGTCAAAGCCGATTTTGAGCTGGCGCTACAGCTCGCTTCAGAGCCAGACTATCTCTTTGAGAACAGAAACTCCGACGCAAAACGCCTGCTGTGCGATGTTATCTACAAGCACCTGAAGGTAAAAGAGGATAAAATCATGGGTGTGGACTATAACTCGCCCTTCGGCTTCATTGCCGCTTAAGCCAAAGGTTCGGGAACTGTTACCTATGGTGGACTTAATCATCCCTTCTGAACAATAAGTAAAACTCCACTAAACTCTAAGAAAGATTCAAGACGAGAAAGTTGGTCGTTGACTAAATACAGCGAACGCAATACAATGAAGTCAGACAAGTTCATAAGTATAGACTTATAACTCTGGCAGTGATATGGATGAGATTCAAGAACAAGCCGCATTGTTTGCCGCTCTCGCGGAGCCGACCAGGCTAAAGTTGCTCCGCATTCTTTGCCAGCAGGACCCACCTGGGTGCCGCTGCGTAAACAACTTATCCCAGTTGATGGGAATCTCGCAGCCTGCCGTCTCCCAGCATCTGAGAGTCCTCAAATCAGTAGGATTGGTAACGGGTGAAAGAAGGGGATTTCGCATGCACTACCGGATCGACGCTGAAGGACTAAAGCGCTGCCAGGGTATTCTTTCAACTTCGCTTGTATTCGATGACGGTTGTACAGCGGAATCCTGCCAAGATTGCCACTCCAAACCCACCTCAAACCATTAGGCATTATCCTCACATTTCTTTCTTGACAATATCCGTCTGTGGAGATTATACTTCACTATAAGTCTGCACTTATAGACTTATAGTATGGAAGGAAAAATCTATACAGAAGAAGGCTCCGGGTGCGGCGGACATGAACACCAACGCGAACACCAGAAGGATCACGACGGAGATTGTGGGTGCGGTGCGCATGAACATGGCATGCACGGTAGATGGCAACATCACGGTTACTGCGGATGTGGATGTCATCAACGTCACGGAGGTATGAGATTCCATCGGCGTTTTGTATCCCGCGAAGAAATCATTGGCAATCTCGAAGGATATTTGAAACAGCTTCAGGCAGAAGAGAAGGGTGTAGCAGAACGCATCGCCGAACTCAAGAAACAAGGTGAATCTCCACAAGCTTGACTCACGCATATGGTAAGTCAGCGTGATTTCCTGAGCCAACAATTGGCTCATTATCGACCGTTATTGAGGAGAGAAGCCTTTGAAAAATGAAAACATCGCTATTGAAGTTGATGGCATAACCAAGCATTTTGGGCAACTTGTAGCAGTTGACCATATTAGTTTTAAGGTTAGCCGAGGGGAGTTCTTCGGTTTCCCCGGCCCGAACGGAGCCGGCAAGACCACGACAATACGTATGCTCACCGGAATCATCAAGAAAGACGATGGCGAAGCTATCATCATGGGTTATCAAGCCGGAACCATCCGCGCCAAGCCGTTGTCCAGTGTCATGCCGGAGCTGTCCAATGCATACATGGACTTGAGTGCCTGGAATAATCTCATGCTCATGGCTGAGCTCTACCGTGTTCCTGTTAGCCAGGCAAAGGAAAGAGCAACCTCGTTACTTCAAAACTTAGGACTCTTCGAAAGGAAAGACTCGGCTGCCAGCATCTTTTCCATGGGTATGCGGAAACGCCTGGTCCTGTCTATGGCGCTTCTTCCCAATCCCCAGTTACTTTTTCTGGATGAACCAACCAGCGGACTTGGTGTCCAGAGCGTTCGCTTCATGCGCTCCTTGCTCCGTAGTCTGAAGCAGGAAGGCAAGACTATCTTTCTCACCACGCACAACATGGATGAAGCGGCCGAGATGTATGAAAGAGTAGCAATAATAAACCGAGGCAGGATAGTTGCCCTGGATAGCCCTGAAAACCTAAGTATTACGGCCGGACGCGTATATTTGATTGACGTGAGCTTTGACAAACCTGTGGGACCAGACGTGCTGTCCAGGCTGCCAGGAGTTAGTCGCCTGGAAACTGCCCAAGCAATAGAAACGGCCGACAGACTACGAGCCCAGCAGGCAATGGTGGGTGCTGGTAGACCCGGGGGCATGGGAGGAAACCGGGGTAAAATGCAACCGCAAGCGGCGGGAATGTCAGCCGAGCGAGTGCAACCAGTGATGACAATCAGTAAAAAACCTGGTTCTGATAAAAGTGAGAAGAAAACAGATTACCGTTTTCGGTTCTTTACGGATAACACCACTCTTCTAACCTGCTCTCTGGTCGACTTCAGCCGGGCAAACTCCCTTCAGATGAATATCATCAATGTCCGTCCACCCTCGCTTGAAGATCCCTTCGTACGACTCACCGAGGAGAAAAGCCATGAAAAGTAGTTTTGGACTTGTCGACCAAATAATCCGGTCCTGGGCTATCGTTAAGAAAGATATGAGGATTTATTACGCCAAAGGGCCAGTCGTTCTGATGGGCGTAATGTTCCTGGCTTTCATGTTCATCGCTTTCGCATTTGGACGGAACATGCCTGCCGTATCGCTTATGCCGGGGCTAATTGCGGTGTCAGTTTTCTTTACCTGTTCTGCTATCGCACCTATTACCTTTCCCTGGGAGACGCAGGCAAGAACGTTGGAACGGCTTGTCTCTGCACCGATAGCAGTTTGGACCATCCTTCTCGGTGATATGCTGGCGTCTATGCTTACCGGTATCATCATTACCATCGTGCCCATAGTCATCGCTATCAGTATTGGATCAACTATTGTGAATCCTCTTGTACTCGCTGCCGCAATTATTCTGGGTGCAATCTGTTTCGCTACCCTGTCTCTACTTATTTCATCGCCTCCGGCAAGCGCTCCGCAATACTCACAAATGATAAGCTCCTTTATAAAATTCCCGCTCATATTCATCAGCGGTGTTTTTATACCCATCGGCGAGATGCCCGCCTTCGCGAGGAGCATTACTTTCATATCACCACTGACGTACTTCACTGACCTTGCCCGGTATTCAATGGGAAGCGGTAATTGCTTCCCTGTTGGCATTGATTTCCTGGCGCCCGTTGTCTTCACCGTAGGCGCCTGGGTTATCGCCGTAAAACTTCACAATAGGACATTACCAAAAAGAATATGAGAGAGGCCAAGTTAATTGAACGCTTAAAAGAGGTTACTTTACTCTTCCTTAAACTCGGTGCGTTATCATTTGGCGGTCCGGCGGTTTACATCGCCTTAATGCATAATGAAACCGTGCACAGACGACACTGGCTGGATGACCAGGAATTTCTTGACATTGTCGGGGCGACAAACATAATCCCTGGACCGAATGCCACTGAAATAGCAGTTCACCTTGGTCTGCGGAGAGCGGGATGGCGTGGATTTCTTAGTGCTGGCGTGCTTTTTATTGTGCCTGGGATGCTGGCCACATTGTTGCTCGCTTGGGCATATGTACGGTATGGGAATTTGCCCCAGGCTCAATGGGTCCTCTATGGCGTCAAGCCCGTAGTTATAGCCATCGTGCTTCAGGCACTGTGGTCTCTGGGAAAGACAGCAGTGAAAAGCGTCCTTACGGCTCTTGTCGGGATAGCTGTCGTGGTATTGTATCTATTCGGGTTGAATGAGATATTATTACTTTTCGCGGGAGCCGCAGTCGTTTTGATAGTCTATACTGTCAGACGCGCCCAGTGGAAGGGAATCGCTGCCATTGCCGTGCTACCACTACTGAAAGTGCCGCTAGGAGTCACTGCGAGTATTGCAGGTTTCAGTCAGCTCACTCTCTTTCTGTCATTCCTTAAGATTGGATCGGTCCTTTATGGCAGCGGCTATGTCCTGCTTGCTTTTCTAAGATCAGAATTTGTCACCCGCCTCGGCTGGCTAACCAACCAGCAAATTGTGGATGCTATCGCCGTGGGGCAAGCAACACCTGGTCCAGTATTTAGCAGCGCGACATTTGTTGGTTATCTCGCCGGGAGTTGGCCCGGGGCTTTGCTAGCGACCATAGGAATTTTTCTGCCGTCCTTTGTCTTTGTGGCACTGCTCAGCCGCTTCATGCCATGGGCACGAAAATCACCCTGGGCAAGAAATTTTCTTGACGGTGTGAATGTTGCATCGTTGGGTTTAATGGCCGGTGTCACCTGGGAACTGGGCAGGGCCGGTGTGGTAGATATATTTACAATTGTGCTGGCTATTATCTCTCTGGTACTTGTTCTCCGATTCAAGGTAAACTCGGTCTGGTTGATATTGAGTGGCGGAGTTCTTGGGGTAATTTATAAGATAATTATAGGTTAACAACCAATGGAACAAGAAGGAACGCCTAGCAAATTCACAATGTCAGCCGTGGTGATTCGAACTTGAAGCCTTAAAACACGAGCGGGAAGACTTTTTCAAAAGTTTTACCTTTTGAACGGAATGGTGGAGCCGACGGGATTCGAACCCGTTACCTTTACACTGCCAGTGTAACGTTCTCCCAAGTGAACTACGGCCCCATCACACCTCATATAATTTACCAGAAATCAGCCTGAAAGGCAAGCCAGGTGCTTCATAGATTATTAGCATTACCGGAGATTTTTCTATTTCAGCCCATGTTACTTTCGCCATGCATTAACATGCGTAAGAGCTGCCATTTCCGGGCTATCTCGCTCCTAAACTCTTCTATCTGCTGTGGAGTTAAATCACTGAATCTGCCCTGAATTCTAATGAAATCTTCCACAGGTAAATCTCGTGGTTCTCTATTTAACCGGATATTACTGCCATACTCTATTTCGTATAAAGGGAAAACCCCGGTTTCGACAGCCAGGCGGGCAACCTCAATCGTATTTTCCGCCCGGTAAAGCCAGCCAGTAGGACAGGGCGTAAGAATATGAAAGAAGCGGAAGCCGCGCATACCCATTGCTCGCCTTACTTTAGCCATAAGATCATCCGGAAATGCGATGCTGGCAGTAGCTGCATAAGGAATACCATGGGCAACCATGATCTGCATGATATCCTTTTTCCTTTCGGGCTTGGTGGTGGGTGGAGGGCTGGTGGATGTGCGCGCACCGTGGGGTGTGGCGGAACTGCGCTGGTTGCCGGTGTTCATATATCCTTCATTATCGTAACAGACGTAGATAATGTCTTCATTCCTTTCCGCCGCTCCCGAAAGTCCAGCCAGCCCGATATCGAAAGTAGCTCCATCACCGGTCCAGGCGATTATAGTTGTTTCCATATCGCCACGCAGACGTAAAGCTGTACTGAGCCCACCTGCCAGAATCGGCGCCGTCATAAAAGGAGTTGCCAGAGCACGGATGAAAGGAGGCAGACTGGGAGCCGGGGCATTGATGTTGGCACCAGCACATCCCGGCGGCATGACCAGAATGATTTTTTCTCCTGCCGCTTTTAAAAAATAACGCATTGCCAGTATTTCCCCGCATCCCGGGCAGGCAGAATGCCCACCTGGTGGAGGATTGATATATTCGGGTGATTCAGCGTATTTGAAGGGTTTTCCTGTCATACTCATCGTATTTTCTCTTCTCAACCAGCCCCAACCAGATAAT
>Ga0315298_1006508_pt1 | contig 15912 bp, 20 predicted proteins | sample WHS_1_MG_FD_203077 | JGI IMG/M metagenome (GOLD analysis project Ga0315298, IMG submission 203077) | Extremophilic microbial mat communities from Washburn Hot Springs, YNP, Wyoming, USA - WHS_1_MG | ecosystem: Environmental > Aquatic > Thermal springs > Hot (42-90C) | place: USA: Wyoming... | reverse complement strand
GGGCGGGGTTCTTATCTACGGCATTCCTGAATTCCGTTTGCCCAAGCACATTGTAGCTACCGAAGTGAAATATGTGCAAAGCCTGGGGGTGGAAATCAAGCTGAACACCGTGGTCGGCAAGTTATATACGGTGGACGAGCTCCTCGCCAACGGCTACGACGCTGTCTTCCTGGGCACGGGGGCAGGGTTACCCATGTTCATGAACATCCCTGGCGAAAATTACAACGGGGTATACAGTGCCAACGAATTCCTGACCAGGGTCAATTTGATGAAAGCCTACCTGTTCCCTGAGTACGATACGCCCATCATGATCGGGCGTCGTGTCGCTGTGATTGGCGCAGGCAATGTGGCGATGGACGCGGCGCGCTGCGCCTTGCGCCTGGGTGCCGATGAAGTTCACATTATCTACCGCCGCACCAAAGCCGAAGCACCGGCAAGGGCTGAGGAGCTGGCCAATGCAGAGGAAGAGGGCATCCAGTTCCATTATCTGACCACGCCTGTTGAAGTCCTGGGTACAGAGAAGGGGTGGGTGCGCGGCATCCGTTTGCAGAAGCAGCAGTTGGGCGAGCCCGATGCCAGCGGCCGGCCGCGGCCTGTGCCCATCCCAGGTTCAGAGTACGATATGGAAGTGGACATGGTCATCATGGCTTTGGGCACACGCCCTAACCCCATGGTTTTCACCGATACGCCCGACCTGGAACGAACCAAGCATGGCACCGTGGTAGCCAATGAGGAAACGGGCCGCACCAAGAAGCCGCGTGTCTGGGCTGGCGGTGACATCGTAACCGGCGCTGCGACCGTTATCAGCGCCATGGGCGCCGGCAAACGCGCTGCGGCGGATATTGATGCGTACCTGAAAAATCCTGACCAGCCGTGGTGGGTAGAGAATACCAAATAGGAAAATGTGAAGAGGGGGGCTTCCCGCGGGAAGCCCCCTCTTTTATTTCCCCAGTCTATCATGAATAAAATGGGACATGGAACGCATCTGGCTCTCATCCAAATCTACCGGTGATGTAATCCTCCGTGCGTTTGTCTCGCGGAGTAGTAAAAACTTGGCTTGTTGGCCCATATTCAACCAACATACCTGCACGATCCTCATCCATCATTAAGAAAGCTGCATAATCTGAAACTCGCGCTGCCTCCTGCATATTGTGCGTAACGATGATGATGGTATAATCCCTCACCAACTCCCGCATGAGGTCCTCTATCTTAAGTGTAGCAATGGGATCCAGCGCTGAGGCAGGCTCATCCATCAGGATGACTTCCGGTTGAATGGCAATCACGCGGGCGATACACAGCCGCTGTTGCTGCCCGCCAGAAAGAGTCAGGGCGCTTGCACGGAGATTGTCCTTCACCTGGTCCCACAATGCAGCCCGGCGCAAGGACTGCTCCACTAGCGCATCCATATCGCCCCGGAACCCATTGATGCGCGCTCCCCAGGCAACGTTTTCGTAAATTGATTTGGGAAACGGGTTGGGCTTCTGGAAAACCATGCCAATCCGTCTCCGCACCTCCACTGGGTCTACATCTTGGTCATAGATATTGCACCCATCAAAAAACACCTTACCTTCTACGCGGCTACCGGGAATCAAATCGTTCATGCGGTTGAAAGTGCGCAACAACGTGCTCTTGCCACAACCCGATGGGCCAATGATAGCAGTGATCTTCCGGCGCAGTATCTTTATCGTGATATCCTTTACCGCGCGAAAATCACCATAGTGCACATCTACTGTCCTGGTTCCACCTGCAAAATCCCAACCCCATACACGTTCGAGAATCAAATCGCGCGATAGGACCCTGCCGCGGTTGCGCGCGAGAAAGACCAGGAGTTCGTATTCTTTGGGCGTCAGAGGCACAGTTTTGCCGCCTCGCTGGACCTCTCCCCTGGTCAGGTCTAGAACCAAATCGCCAAAGACGAGTTTCTTGGCATCTGGAGCAGCAGTGGCTGCCATTTCTCCTCGGATAAGACGTACACGGCGCAGCAAGGCTTTCACACGAGCCAGGAGTTCGCGCATGGAAAAGGGTTTGGTCATGTAGTCATCTGCCCCCACTTCCAGTCCCACGACTTTGTCAATCTCATCGTCTCGCGCAGTGAGCATCAGAATTGGTATATTCATTTCCTGGCGCAGAATACGACAAACTTCAAATCCATCTATTTGGGGAATCATCACATCCAGTACGATGACATCAGGACGTTCTCGCCTAGCCAAGTCTATCGCCGTCATCCCATCGGCAGCCGTGATCACTTGATAACCCTGGCGCTCCAAATTGTACTGCAGTGTCTCCAGCAGGACAGGATCATCCTCCACAACGAGTATCTTATCCTTGACCTCTTGCTCCACTTGGCACCACCCAAGATCATTATTATGCCATCAGTGGCAGGAACCGGATCCAACAGCCCATTCAGCGAGGGTGTTGAAAAAGCCCTCCAATGTCATGCTGAACCTTCGCCCTGAGCCTTGCCCTGAGCGAAGCGAAGGGAAAGCGAAGGGGAAGTGAAGCATCTCGCAGTACTCGGGAAATACGGCTAAAGTTACGCGAGACCCCTTCGTTGTACTCAGGGCAGGCTCTTCGATTCGCTCAGGGTGACGAGATTTTCAACACTCTCCATTCAGCCGCGAAACACCGCCGGCGCGTGATAAAGCATTGGTTAGCCCGCGCACTAGCACAGAGCAAAAGAAACATCCGCTTTTGAGCCAGGCTTTCCCTGCCACCGTCAGAGCGGTTCATCTTGCCTACGCTTTGCCTTTGCCTTCGTCACGGGATCATAGATGATGAAAAACACCATCCCTGCCAGGGCAATCCAGCCGGTCCAATCGCCCCAACGGACGGCAAGCGATTCGCCGGTGCCAAGAGGCACATCCGTGATGACCACTTGGCCAACTTTATCACCGCCGGGGGTGACCGCTGCGGCAATGATCCGCCCGTAGGGGTCAACAATGACCGAATCGTTGCCGCTGTTATCCGCCTTGACCAAGGCAACGCGGTTCTCAACAGCGCGGAAGACTAGGTGTGTATAGTGCTTTGTAGCAATCTGGGGCCAGTCATGCGAAGGGACCAGGATCAATTGTGCACCATTGCGGGTAATCCTACGCGCGGTATCGGTAAAATCGAGATCGTAGCAGATAATCGTGCCAATTCTGCCCAGCGGTGTATTGTAAACAGGATAAGTCCCGCGCGTCGGGCTGCTTTCCCCGGCAAAGGTTACGGGATGGTCTTTGCCATAGATGCCCAGGAATTGACCATCCGGCGATAGGACGGTGGTCTCGTTGCGCCAAAGGCGGTCGGTCACTTCGACGAAGTAGCCCAAGTTCAAGTAGGCGTTTGTCTCGGCGGCCAGTTGGCGAAATTCAGCGGTATTCGTCACCTGCGGATCGCCCTCGATGGCGATTTCCGGCCAGACGACAATCTGCGCGTTGTTCTGCGCGGCCTGACGGGTGAGTTCGCTGAATTTGTTCACGCTGCTCCAGGGCACGCCCGCATCGTAGTGCAGCGCAGCGACGCGGACGGTCGGGGTCGTTGGCGGGCGGAAGAGAGCCAGGCTGAGGCCCGTCCACGCGACGAGCGCGGCGATCACCCCAACGGTCCAGGAACGAACCGGGCGACCGGCCAGGGGTGGAATATCCGCGTCCAGTTTCCAGCGCTGGTCAAAGAGGTACAGCAAGCCTAAACCCAACCCATAGTTGACAAACATGATGAGCAAGCCCAGGCCGAAAATGCTGAAGATGCTCACCGGCTGGATCAGCCAGGGCTGCCCGTACAGCGTGTTGGCGACAAAAGCCCACGTGCCCATGATAGGGATGAACCCGCGGATCATCTCAAAGCCGACCCAGTTGAGCGCGCCGTACCAGACAAACCAGCGGTAGCCGGTGCGTTCATGGAAGGCACGCACGCCGCTATCGGCGAGGTAACTGATGGCGGCAATGAGCAGCGGAAGCCAGGTCATATAGAGGCCGCCGCCGGCAAAGATAGGGGTCAGGTAGCCGCCCAGCCAGCCACCGACGGTGATAGCCGAGGCAAGGCTGGAGAACCTCCGTGGCATGACGCGGAATTGTGCAACGAGCATGGGCACAAAGCCGACCCAGATGAAGGGCCAAACATGGTAGGGCGGGAAGGATAGAGTCAACAGGATGGCGCTGACAACGGAAAGCAGGATGCCGCCGCCAATGCGGAGCCAAAAATGTTTGTGTGATAGTATCACGTTTCTACCCCCTGAGCAAGCGCGATGTCATAAAATCCACTAACGGCAGGATAGAAGCGGGTAGACGGTAAGCATGAGGCACCGTGGGCAGGGTGGGCAGCGCATTTCTACACCGGAGCCAGCGTGCCGAACCAAATCAGCCAGGCAAGCACTGTTTTGGCCACCAGGCTCAGGATGATATACACCCGCTCACCAAAAAGATAATCACGCCAGGGCCCTACCTTCTTATACTGCAGCACCATGTTGATAGCGAAAATATTGAACAGGACGAAGAGAGTGGGTACAATGGCGTAGACAAAGGCTGGGGGCTTGGCCTCTCCTGAACTGACCGCTCCCATGAAGTACAGGAAAATCACAATCCAGGGAACGATACCTGCTAGACAACCGTAGATAAACGCCCGCCAGCTCGTCCGAGCCGTGGTCTGGTTGTGAACTTCCATCATAATGCCAAATAGGTTCATCATCGCATTCACGCCAAACATCGCAATGAGCGTCCCCAGATCCCAAACGCCGACCAACATGCCGATCAGCACCACCATCAGCGAGGAACTGAGAGCATATTCGTAGAAACGAATGGGATTCATGCCCTTCTTCAGGTTCTCGACGTAGCGTCTGTAGCCGACAGTGGAGAGATAGAAATGAGCCACAGCCGAGATGAGCAAAAAGAGTGCCACGGCGGGACCGAAGCGCAACTCGTAAAGCAGTTGCGGGTTGGGCTTTAGCGTAAAGGTGGCCCGATCAAAAGTAAGGTAGTTGGTGAATATAGGGTAGGTCTTATCGTTGCTGACCACCCACATAAAGATGCCCTGAATCAGGTGCAGGAAGCCCATGATCAGGTTAAAGCGGCGCAATCCTGTAAATGTCCTCTGCTGTGCAGCCACAAACTCAAGTGGTGCGTTTGATTGTGAAACCATTTTGCTCATTCCTTTCTTGTTCTGACCCATAAGGCCGCCCAATGGCTGGCGCATCAGCCGCACGCGGAGCGTGTCGGCTGCAACCGCTGGTTAGCCAGCCTGTCATTGGGACACAACCTTACACCACTTGAAAAGTCTGACCAACTGGTTTAAACTCGGCAACTTCTTGCCTTTCTAGTTTCTGTCGAATCTGCTCAAAACGCTTGATTGTCTCGGCAGAATACAGCCGTTCACCACATTGTAAGCATACCTCAGCACGGACTCTTAGCACCGCTGTATGCACTCCGCCTTTCAGCAGTTTCTCCACCTCCTTTTCAACTAATTCGCCCCCACACACAGGGCATTTCTCAAACGGTTTCATTTCTTCCTCCTAATATGCCAATTGACCCAGCGTTCAGGATCAGGTCGGTACACGGTGATCAACACCGCCCATTTTGTCGCTGGATTGTACGCCCAAACACTGTGAATCGGCTCACCTATGAAACTCTCACCGTATATCAAGCAACTCGGATAGGGCTTATCTGTGGGATACTCTTCGATAATCTCGCCGTGCAAGACACTGAAGAAAATCTCGTCAAAGGATAGATGATCTGCCTGGGCTTCTTCGTCAGCATAATCAGTGATGCGGATACGATTATAACGGATTGCGTCAATAATGCCTGGAATGTCCACGAGATAACCCCGCCGATGGATTGTGTTCTCCTACTATTATATCTCGACACACTGAGTTGGCAAAGGGCAGGTGTCGCGGTAGGGAAGGGGGTTACCCCCTTCCCCCCGCACAGATCCCGGCGTGCACTTTTTCCGCACCGGGCTCTTCGGACAGCCTCGCTTCCGCATCTCCTCCTGCTATTCCCCTCAGTGAGGTTGTCATTCCCCCGGCCATCCTTGTCCGGTTTGGTGTTTCCTTTGAGGGCTACAGCTGCCTGTCCGCCCCTTCCCCTCGTGACCGGCCCTACCGTCTCGTAGGGGCGTAGCGCTGCTACGCCCCTACGAGCGGATCCGACTCCCTGGTGTCTTCGGCTCCCCTACTCTTGCTTTCCGTCGGCCTACCTGCTGCCGGCAGGGGGACTCCCCACTCTCCAGCCCAGGAACGTCCAGGGCCTCCCAAGTCCTCGATGCTTCTCTCCACGCATCCCGTGCTCTTCATGGACCCCGGCAGACCTTCGGAGAACTCACCTAATCGCCCTCTGTGTGGGCTCCCCGTCCGTTAACACGGTCGCCGTCTGCTTTAACCGCTCTGACAAGGTTGTATCAAGCTTCAGGAAGTGCGGCCTCCCTTACGGGCTACGTGGTTCCCTGTGTACGCTTCAACTATCTCGTTCGGTTGTCCTGCTGTGCCTGCTTCCCGCCTTGAGGTTGATTCGGTTTCCCTCTCGCACTATTGCTCGTTTCGTGCGGTGTGTCCTCTGATTCCCCCTCAAGCCGGTCGGTCAGTCCCTCAACCTCCTCCATAGTTGCAACACTCAGTACGGGTGGGTGGTTAGCCCTTACCCAATGGGGACTTACCTCATCAGAAGCACCAGTTTGCTTGGCGCACCAACGGCCCGCGCTTCACCTGCGCCGCGAAGCGCAGCGGAGCGGGTCGGCTGCAACCCGTTGTCAGCCCGAACCTTTGTCTGCAAAGAACCTACTTGCCAGTTTGTGAGTTTGTGCAACGCGCTTGTTTGCAATGTCCCATCGCTGCAATTCGATTCCCACCAACTCCTTGTGCCTTTTGCTTATATCACGTAACGCATTCCCGACAGACTTCCGTACATATTCACTCTCATCGTTTCGAAGCTGGCTCAACAACTGAATGGCAACTTCTGGATGATCTTGAAAGTAAGGGCGTCCCGTCCAAATTCTCAGTCCTTCTGTGACTGCCCGCCGCACGTTAGGCGAGGAATCTGCCAACCATTCCTTGATAACAGGAAGTGCCTGTTCATAGCCAACATCAGCACAGTACCTGTCAAAGGCTTTTGCCAGAATCTCTTGCACACGCCAGTCATTGTCTTGGCTTACACGCCGTTTTAGAAAGTCAAGGCTTTCCTTTGAGTTGGCCGCTAATCGGCCCAAAATGAAAGTTGCCAGTGAGCGCACTTGATATATCTCTGAAGCGAATAGCTGCTTGGCAATGCGAAGACTCTCTTTGGCAGGGTGCCCAGCTACTACTTCATCTGCTGCTTTCTGAATGTCCAAGAACCCGTGTTGTGTCTTTCGGGCTCGTTGAATGAGTTTCTCTATTGTATCCATTCTGTTTGAATCGCTCGCTCCTTCTTGTATGCGGGCGAACGGCCCCGAGCTCAGCCGCGCCGCCGAAGGCGGCGTCGGCTGAAGCGAGATGTTAGCCCGCTATGTTTTCCATCACGAGATGAAACTTTCGTACTCATCATGGCTACCAATCCAGAACCACGTTACCGTATCACCCTCAAGAATACCCAAAGCACGATAGCCGCGTGTAATCCTTACAGACCAAACATTCTCTTCACGATTGATGCACTTGAAATGCAAGGATGGATGAAAAGGATTTCCCACCCACAAGCGATAGGCCTTTCTGGCACTGCGCTTGACGTCCGCATTGAGAATTTCATACGCTGCCCAGAAAGATGGCAAAGTGGCTGACTTCATAGTCGCTCATAGTCCATTGGTTGTGAGCGCCCTTGCGCAATTTCTTGCTTTGCACGACGGGCAGCGGCCACTAATTGAGATTGTGTCCGCTCAAACAGGTTATCCCATTCCAATTCATCCTGCAGGTCGGCAATATACTCGCGCAAATGCTCGACTACCTGCTCTTGTACTGGTTCGGGCAGAGATTCTAGCATTTTTGTTATTGTCATAATGGCTGCCGTAGATGACATGGTTACACCTCTCTTTTAACTGTTGGAAAACATCCTGCACAAATTGTATTCATCTGTCTTGATAGGACAAAGCGGGCTAACTATTGATTATACGGAATCCGTAATCCACTCCGTTTAGAGGGCTTATGCGGAATCCGTATCTCCCTCCGAGTTGCTCACTTTTGCAGCATCGCGGGCTACAATGAGGACTACTTGACATTTTAGCACAAAAAGCCCGTGATGTCAACATCAGCGGGAAAATGGGCATCGCAGGACCAACCGAATAATGACCAATGACCAATGACCAAAATCTTCGTGTCTTTGTGGTACGCTAATTCCCTTGGCAGTAAAACTCCTCACCACTAAGACACGAAGACACAAAGGGGGAAGGAGAAACTCCAATGGACAAAACCCAATAACCAAAATCTTCGTGTCTTTGTGTCTTTGTGGTAAACCCCCTTTCCACCACAGAGGGAATTGGAGCCATTGGTCATTTGCCCATTGGGATTTCTATTCGTGTCTTTGTGTCTTCGTGGTAAACCCCTTTTCACCACAGAGAGCACAGAGCCCACAGAGAAAGGCTTGTATCCCTCTGTGTTCTTTGTGGGCTCTGTGGTAAGCATTTCCCTCTGCGCCCTCAGCGGTAAAACCAAAGGACTGCAAGCAGCCATCAGTCGGCTTCAGCCGACTTCTATGTTTCAGCCAGGGAATTTTATTCCCTGGCGGAGAAATTCCTCACCACAGTGAAAGGCTTGTATCCCTCTGTGTTCTCTGTGGGCTCTGTGGTAAGCATTTTCCTCTGCACTCTCGGCGCCCTCGGCAGTGAAACGTCTTTCCACCACAGAGAACACAGAGACCACAGAGGAAAATAAAGGGGGTTGTAGGGGCGGACCTTGTGTTCGTCCTCACCCTCAACCCCTCGCCCCGCCAGGGAGAGCAACTGTCAACGGATTTCCGAAACGGATTGAACGGATTGCCTCAGCGACCGGCTCCGCCTGCAATGCCAATCCGTGTAATCCGCTACCCCAATCCGTTGACAGTGCGCACCTCTCAAGGGTGCAGTCCACCTCGCGGTGATATACTAGTTCCTTGGAACACTATAATACAGTTGCTGCCAACTCGAGCACCAGCAGTACAAGCAGGACAGAACCCAAGAATGCCAAGGGTTTCAGTTCAGTCGGACTCTCCCACGGGCTCACTAGCCGGTACTGCCACGGGAAACTCGGCGGATCAAACCGGCTATTGTCCTGAAGCACAAAGCGGATGGGGTAGCCAAGTTGGATGCTTTCCATATCGCTTCGATCGTGCACCGTGGTTGGAATCCATAGACTGGCTACGACCAAGCCAGTGCTCAAGAGTAGGAGGACGAGATGAGTCCTTATGCTTAACTCCCACATGGTTGTTTCCTTGGCCGGCCAACGGCGCGCGTCACCCGCTCGCCGGAGCGAAGCGGAGGCGAGTCGCCTGAGCGCGGGTTAGGCCACTGCTGACCTCAGAGCAACTCCAGGAACCGCTCCACATCTATTCGCGCCTGTTTCAGAATATGCGCTAACGTGGATCGTTTCACCGGACGATGAGCCGGTACCGTAACCTTGACTACCTCGTCTCTTATTCGCTTCTGTAGACGAATGTGGCTACCTCGCTGACGCACAACCGTCCAACCATCCCTTTGCAGCGCACGAATGATCTGGATGTAGGACAGGCTGGGAATTTTGCTCACAACTCAATCTCCTGCGTCAGCGCCTGCTCCTCAACGATCCAGTCATCCTCAACTGGTTCTAAGTAGAGTTCAATGGCTTCACGGATGTTCTCCAAGGCTTCTTCTATGGTCTCTCCTTCGCTAATACAACCAGGTAAAGCCGGAACATAAACAGTGAAACCACCTTCGTCACTTGGTTCAAGCACCACTTTGAAACGCATAGAGCCCCCTCCTATGCCAAACGCTTACACCAAATTATACACCATTACTGGCAACCCAACGGCGCGCGTCACCCGCTCGCCGGAGCAAAGCGGAGGCGAGCGGACTGAACGCGCGGGTTAGGCGGGCACCTTGGTAGAGTGAGACTAGTTCTACAGTGAAGCGATAAAGTCGCCCAGGATCTTATTGAACTTCTCCGCATGTTCCCAGAACATCATATGGCCTCCCAGCACTGCAATCTTGGTCCTGGGGAAGTTCTTCTGCATAAATGCCACTGCCTTGTCAGCCCAATGCTCCGCGATGATACTGAGGGCGGGCAATGACTCATCAACCAGTTTTGCTTCCTCCATATAGTTCGAGAACATACCGGAAGCAAATAGGGCGCTGGCAATATAGTGCGGCGTCTTCAACGACTGCTCAACGATCCAGAACATCTCCTCTTGGCTGAGTTCGCGTTGAACCATGATTTCGTCGGCATAGTAAGTCACAAAGTCGCGTTGTCCTTTCCGCGATAGCAGGTAGGTATTGTATGCGCCAGCGATCTCATCGAGAGGGCCTTCTACCCAATCTTGAGGGTTCACAGACAGCGGCTTTGGCGACAGGTCAATGTACACCATTGCCTTTAGCGCTTTGATGCCTTCTTGCCTGACATATCCCCATGCCTCCAGGCATCCAAACGACCATCCGACAAGCACAACATCCTGGAGATCAAGCGCCTTGATGATTTTGGCCAAATCGGCGGCATGGGTGGGGTAATCGTTGCCGTGAAGCGTAATCGAAGATCGGCCCTGACTGCGGGGGTCAATTGCTATGACGCGGTGCGTCTTGGAAAAATGCTCCATCTGGTGGACGAACACTTCGGTGGTGAAGGTCCATCCTGGCACGAAGACAATCGGCGTCCCCGTACCCCTGTCTTCATAGTAGATTTCCACTCCTGGCTCAACTTCGATGTAATTGCCTGGTTGACGATAGGCGTTCATATTTTACCTCCATGATAATCTCTGATTCCCAACCTTTGCGCACTTGCTGCAATGAGGACTACTTGACATTTTAGCACAAAAACCCGCTATGTCAACGTCAGCGGGAAAATGGGCATCGTAGGACCAACAGAATAATGACCAATGACCAAAATCTTCGTGTCTTTGTGGTACGCTAATTCCCTTGGCTGTAAAACTCCTCACCACTAAGACACGAAGACACAAAGGGGGAAGGAGAAACTCCAATGGACAAAACCCAATAACCAAAATCTTCGTGTCTTTGTGTCTTTGTGGTCAACCTTTTTCACCGCAGAGAACACAGAGGACGCAGAGGACAAATCCCAATGGATAATGACCAATAACCAAAATCTTCGTGTCTTTGTGTCTTTGTGGTCCCCCCCTTTCCACCACAGAGGGAATTGGAGCCATTGGTCATTTGCCCATTGGGATTTCTATTCGTGTCTTTGTGTCTTTGTGGTGAAAACCTCTGCGCCCTCAGCGGTAAAAAGGCGCGCATTGAGCGCTGCAGCGCTCACTACAAACCGCTCTACCCTTTCGACGGCGCCGAAGTCGGGGCGAAGGCGCGGCGGTCCACAAATGCCTGCAGGCGCGCCGGGATGACGTCCCGCTGGAAGACTTCCTCCTGCCTCTCCCGACGGCGGATCACCTCCGCCTCATCGCCGGTCACCAAAACCGATGCCGGGCGCGGCATGGCGTTAAAGTTGCTCATGGACACCTCCTGGTAAGCGCCTGTGTCCAGCAGCGCCAGGATGTCACCTACCTGCACCTCCGGGATGCGCACGATGGGCATCAAGCGATCGCCGTAGCAGCTCCGCCCCACAATGTCCGCTTTGCCCACCAGCGGAGCGTCCGCCTTGTTGGCAAAGAGATAGTCGTGCAAGTGATGCTCATAGCGCCCGCCGGTGAACCAGAACTCGGTCGTATCCACCACGATGATCGTCCAGCGGATGGGAGAGGTGATGCGCTTGATATTGCGCACCGTGGTCAGGTGGATGCCCGCATTGCCGTGCAGCGCCCGTCCCGGTTCCACCTGCAACATCAGCCCCTCTGTCCGGATGCCGTAGCGCGGCAGTTCCTGTCGCAGGGTCCGCGTGCATGCCTCGGCATACGCCTCGATGGACGGTGCGGGGGTCTGATTCGGCTCACTGACCAGCGTGTCAATGAGCCGCGCCATGACCGCATAGCGCGTCTCATCGCCCAGCGGCTTCAGCGCCTTGGAGATGGCATACAGTGCCCCGAACTCCAGCGGTGCGCTGTAATCCGTGGCGGCGTTGAAGGGGTCGCGCGGTATGGCAAAACCGCCGCCGATGTCAATCTCCTGAGGCTGGTAGCCGCCCAGTGCCTGGCACACCTCGCCCAACTCGCGGGCATATGCCTTCATCTGCTCTTCCCAGAAGCGCGTCGAGCGGTGGTGGCGCCCGTGGTGTTGGTGGAACCCCACCAGTTCGACCCCCTCCATCTGCAGGATGCGCCGCCCCAGGGCGATCACCTGGTCCTTGGTCAGTCCCCCTTTGTACACCATCGCCGCGAGGTCGGTCGGTACCAAGCCCTCTGGGACAAAATCCGTGTGCGCGATGAACCCCGACACGGCCGGCTTGATGCGCAGGCGCACCTTTGCCGTGCGCCCCAGTTCACGCGCCGCCCGCTCAATGACGTCCACCTCCTCCACGCTGTCAATGGTGATGCGCACGCCGCTCTGCACGCAGCGGTAAATGTGGTCCTCGTCTTTGGGCACGCCGTTGACGGAGATGAACTGGGGCTCAAACCCTGCCCGCAGCGCTACTTCCAGCTCTCCCGGGGAGTAGATGTCGCAGCCGCAGTCCTCGCTCGCCAGGATGTACTGGATTGCCGTGAGCCAGTTGGCTTTGGCGGCAGGCAGGATCTTCACGGGTCCGTTGGGCCAGCCGTCCTGGAACGCCTTCTGGAAGCGGCGCACGTTGCGTCGAATCTGATCCTCCGAGAAGACAAAAAGCGGCGAACCAAAGCGTCGCACCAACTCTACCGCGTCGCATTCCTCGATGAACAGATGCCCGTCACGCACCGACAGGCATTCATCCAAACGCCGATAAGTAGCCATCCCCTTTCCCTCCTTTCATTGCGGTAGGACGGCCAGTTACTCAACCGCCCCCGCACAGATCCCGGCGTGCCGTTTTCCCGCACCGGGCTCTTCGGACAGCCTCGCTTCCGCATCTCCTCCTGCTATTTCCCTCAGTGAGGTTGTCCTGCTGTGCCTGCTTCCCGCCTTGAGGTTGATTCGGTTTCCCTCTCGCACTATTGCTCGTTTCGTGCGGTGTGTCCTCTGATTCCCCCTCAAGCCGGTCGGTCAGTCCCTCAACCTCCTCCATAGTTGCAACACTCAGTACGGGTGGGTGGTTAGCCCTTACCCGATGGGGACTTACCCCATCAGAAGCACCCAGTTTGCTTGGCGCACCAACGGCCCGCGCTTCACCTGCGCCGCGAAGCGCAGCGGAGCGGGTCGGCGAGATGCGCGTGTTAGGCACATTTTCCGAAGGGTAGAACACTGCTTCACCTGTACTTGAGCAACTCTTCCACATCCAGTCCAATGTCTTTGGCTATTTGCCGTAGCAGAATCGGTGAAATATCGCGCCCTTTATGAAAAGGCACGGTTGTATTCCGACCGTCTGGATGGCGGTATTGCCTGTGTGAGCCTCTTTGACGCACTTCCACAAAGCCAAGTTTTTCCAAGATTGCTACCACTTCTTGCGGCTTGAGAACAGGATACTTGCCCATGGTTAGACAATCACCACTTGTGTACCGATGAACTCGGTTTCAAGCGCTGGCTCTCCGTCTTCAAGCAGCATTTCAATCACCTCGCGAAGATTTCTTCGTAATTCATCAAGTGTTTCTGCTTGTGTGTGCGCTCCAGGGAAACCTGGTACATAGCCAACGTACAAACCTGTGTCAGGACACTTTTCAACAACTGCTGAAAAAGTTCTCATATTGTCCACCTCTTTCATAATTCATCATAGTCCAGTGGTTGCGCGTGACCTTCGGCAATTTCTTGCTTAGCGCGGCGTGCAGCCGCTACTAGCTGCGGTTGCGTTCGCTTGAACAAACTATCCCATTCCAGTTCGTCTTGCAAGTCTGCGAGATATTCGCGCAGATGCTCTACCACTTGGTCTTGCACCGTTTCGGGCAAGGACTCCAGCATTTTTGTTATCGTCGCAATGGCAGTAGATGTCATAGTTAAGCCCCTCTTTCCATATGACCCACGCAGTGATTATACTCACCTTATGCTCGTTTAACAAGGCTGGCTGACGGTGCATTGCAGCGGCGGGCCATACAGCGTGGCGCGCCAGCGCCCCTGCCAGTGTCAGCTCCAACCGCTGGTTAGCCAGCGCCCTACTTCAATCACCGGCACGATCACCAAACAACAATCTCTTTCAAGGGCAAAGCCAACCTGAGCTTGCCCAACTGAAGAGGGTCTCCGTTCTCACCATGCTCAATTCTTAGAACTCAGGATCACTATGTCTTGAGGACCGTAAAGGTGCTGGGTGACAATGGCTATCATAACCTGGAGCAACCGATAAAGCAGGCTGGTAGCGCAGCACCAAAACTACAAAAACGGTGAGCGATATCACGATCAGCGCCAGTATCGTGAGTAGAATTGTGCGACGAACTTGTAGCGTGGGCGAATCCTGAAGTCGTGCAAATGTTGTCATTCAAGCGAAACTCCTTTTCTATGTGGTTGAAAAGAAGCCGCATGGCTGCAGCATCGCGGGCTACAATGAGGACTACTTGACATTTTAGCACAAAAAGCCCGTGATGTCAACATCAGCGGGGAAAATGGGCATCGCAGGACCAACCGAATAATGACCAATGACCAATGACCAAAATCTTCGTGTCTTTGTGGTACGCTAATTCCCTTGGCAGTAAAACTCCTCACCACTAAGACACAAAGACACAAAGGGGGAAGGAGAAACTCCAATGGACAAAACCCAATAACCAAAATCTTCGTGTCTTTGTGTCTTTGTGGTAAACCCTTTTCACCGCAGAGGGGATTTGGCCATTGGTCATTTGCCCATTGGGATTTCTCTTGGTGTCTTTGTGTCTTGGTGGTAAACCCTTTCACCGCAGAGGGAATTGGGCCACTGGTCATTCACCATTGGGATTTCTCTTCGTGTCTTTGTGTCTTTGTGGTAAAAACCTCTGCGCCCTCAGCGGTAAAAGGTGCGCATTGAGCGCTGAAGCGCTCAATACAAACATCGTTTACGCAAACATACCCGAGGTATCGCTTTGCACTGCTCCGATGCATACGCTGACGAAGCGCTTATAGTTGTGAACGATCTGATAAGGCATGATCCCGCCTTCGTAGAAAAACTGGTAATCGCACCACAAAATGTTGGGGATAGGCACCGAGAACCTGACGAGGATCAAACCATTGTTCAAACCATTCGCAAACTTCAGATGCGCTGCCTCTGGAAATTGTTCCTTCAGCCGCCAGACGGAATAGAACGTGATCATCTTCTTCCCCTCGTCTATCTTGACGAAGGTTTTGACCCCTGATTCGTCGCGGATGACGAGTTCGTCCTTCTCACGTTCTGTGCGCAGAAAGGCTCCCTTGAACAGACCTTCCAGCTTGTCCAGATTCACTTCTTGCTCGCTCACAACTTCGCTCACCGTGGACTCCTTTCCCTATGAGCCTCTGCAATCGAATACGATTGCCGCGTTGATGTAGCCCATCCAACCGTCCCTCTGCAAAGCACGGACCATAAAAAGCACAACATGACATTTCCATTATAAAAGAAAGTCAATTTCTGTCAATTCGCCAAGGCAGCACATTTCCTTCCCCGGAGTGGAGCGTAGATGGCGGACTGTGGTCCGCCTGGAGCAGTCTCACGCGTGGTGTGGGTCGGAAATGTAGGGGCGACCCACCGGGTCGCCCCTGCTCGTTTCAGCCAGAATTCATTCCCTGGCGACACATGCCTACCACTACGCCAGGGATTGAAATCCCTGGCTAAAATTGCGCAAGCCCCCTGAAAGGGGGCTACAACCAGCCATCAGTCGGCTTCAGCCGACTTACTCGTTTCAGCCAGGGACT
>Ga0315298_1006507_pt1 | contig 15913 bp, 14 predicted proteins | sample WHS_1_MG_FD_203077 | JGI IMG/M metagenome (GOLD analysis project Ga0315298, IMG submission 203077) | Extremophilic microbial mat communities from Washburn Hot Springs, YNP, Wyoming, USA - WHS_1_MG | ecosystem: Environmental > Aquatic > Thermal springs > Hot (42-90C) | place: USA: Wyoming... | reverse complement strand
CTCGCCTCGTCTGCACTGGTGACATCCAGCAACTTGGTCAGAAAGTCCATGACGTTGGTTTCTTGATCCCGGCGGTAAAGCACCACGTCTTTGATGGTCAGCCGTTTTTTCCCGGTCGTCAGCGACTGGAGGTCGTTTATGGCTGAGCGGAGATCGCCTCGAGCCGTTTCCGCGATGACCTTAACAGCAATTTCCTCGTATTCAATCCTCTCTTGGCGCAGTATCCTCTCAAGTTCCTTGGCGATGACATTTTCTCCGAGCCTATCAAAGCCGACCATCACGCAGGCTGCCTTGATTTCCCAGGGTATGGCGTCCTTGTCGTTGGCTATGAGGACAATCGGGTTGCGCGTTTCAGCGATCATCTCCTTTATCGCGCTGTAGCCGCCCCGGTCGGCGGTTCCGTAGATGTTGTCGGCTTCGTCGAGCACTATCAACCGTTTGGCAGCCGTTCCGCCGAACAGCGTCCCTGTCGTGGCCGCGGTGCCCGCGACGCGCTTCACCTCGGCTAGGGTGCGCTGGTCGCTGGCGTTCATCTCGATCAGATCCCAGCCAAAGTCGCTGGCGAGGGCAGCGGCTGCGGCGCTCTTTCCGGTTCCCGCTGGCCCGTAGAACAGAGCTATAGGTTTGGTCGGTCTGCCGCGCTCCCAGCCCTCGGCCCAGCGGGTGATGTCGAGGATCGCCTTGGTCTGCCCCACGATGTCCTTGAGCCTTCTCGGCTGGTACTTCTCGACCCAGGGCCCGAACGTGTCAACACCGAATCAAGTTCTCAAGAGATTGATTTAAAGATTAAGCGTGGAGCTTGCCCTTCTGCCACGAATTACTTGCGCGGCCGTGAACTCTAAAGATAAAGTTGTTAGTCAGCTGGTTTTACTCAACCGCACGGTGACCAATGACTGAAACAGCTGCGGTTAAAATTACAATCGGAGGTGAGCTTTTTTGACCTGCAACCTCAGGCACCTTAAAGAGGTCCTTGAAAGAGCAGGGATTGAGTTCACCGGCGAGAACGAGGGATGTCGACAGGCTAATTCACGACATCCAAGATACAAGAATTGCCCGGCCGTTTGAAAGGAGGTGAAGAAGAGGATAGCCTGTGATGATGATGGCTTCGTCTCCGGGCCGGAACAATGCTGGAGAGAGCTAGCTCAGGGCAAGTAGAGCCACCGTCTCAGAGCAGATTAATAAAATGAATTCACAGGGTGTATTGGAGGTGTTTTTAATGAGGTACGCTTTGGAGGAGAGATTCCGAATAACGCCGAACAAGGAGAAGCTGATAATGTCTTACCTCCCGTTGCTGAAAAGAACGATCGAGAAACTGGGCGGCAGGTGGATCGGCTGTTACATCACATCATTGGGGGAAGGCGAGTACGGTGACTATACGATGCTGTTCGAGTTCGATGAACTCGGCTGGCTTGAGAAGCTGTTCGATAAGCTGGAGGAACTCCCGGAATCCAAGAACTGGACAAAATACACCCACGAGCGCGGTAACAGGATCCTAAAGCTGCGGTACTGAGCACTCGGCGCGAACACGGACTGGAATTGTTGAAAGTACGCTTGGTCACCCTAGCTCAAGGACTTCAGCAGGCTCTAACGGCCCGGGGCTATTTTCATCTTTTTTCTCCCGGCTTTTAGCAGAGAAGGGATCATGGATGAGGCAGGATCCAGAGAGAGGAAGATTTCGGCTGTTAAACAGTTTCTAGATAGCGATCGTGAGCAGAGCCGAGAGCATGAAATTAAGGGCAGGCTTGAGAGCATTTGCGATCTGTGATGGGAAAAGGCTAAAAGTTAGAGTCAGGGGCCACGGTTTTGATTTTCACCAGATTTTAAACCTGAATCCACTTAAGCATAAAAAGTCTAGAAAGATTGAGTGATTGATTGAAGCTGGCAGTCATCTCAGACCCACACCTCGGGACGAAGTGGGGAACTCCCCGGGAGCAGGACTCCTTTGACCAGTTCCGTGAAGCGATTGAGAGGTCGATAGAACTTGGTGCCCAGCTGATCCTCATCCTCGGCGACATCTTCGACACTAGGATCCCGAGGCAGGAGATCTGGGCCCAGGCCCTACGATTACTCTCCCTGCCTCTGGCACACGGTCGCAACAGCGTCAGACTTGAGCGCGCCATTGACAAGGACCCGGACGAGATATCCCCCGTGGCCCTGCGCGGGATCCCGGTACTGGCGTTACACGGCAACCATGAGCGAAGAACACGAGGCCTGACAAACCCCGTTGAAGCGCTTGAGGCCGCCGGCCTGCTGATCCATCTGCACCACAACACGCTGGTGTTTGAAGACAGTGGGTGCAGGGTCGCCATTCACGGCATGAGCAACGTGCCGGAGCAATATGCGTCCAACGTGCTCGCCGCATGGAACCCGAAACCAGTGGAAAAGGCTTTCAACATCCTCGCCCTGCACCAGTCGATCGGGCAGTACGTTTATTCGAGCGAGGAGGCGCCAACGCTGGATGTTTCCGACTTGCCGCCCGGATTTGACCTGTATCTCTGCGGCCACATTCACTTCCGCAACGAGGCAACTGCGCACGGCAAACCCCTCATCTTCCCCGGAAGTACCGAGCGCACGCAGATGATCAAGGTGGAGGCTGAGCTGGCTAAGGGTTTCTACATGATGGATCTGGGTGATGATCTCCACTTTGACTTCATCGAGCTGAAGTCGCAGCGCGATTTCTATTACGCTGAGATGAAATTTGAAAGCGCAACCGTTACCGAGATCAACGAGGCGGTCAGGCGGAAAGTGGACGAACTCCTCCTGCGGCAGAGGAAGAACACCCATAAACTGCCCTTGGTGAGGATCAGGTTAATCGGCACGCTCGCCAAGGAAGCATCGCGCAGCGAGTTTGACGATAGGTTGATCTCAGAAGAGTTTGAGGACAGGGCGATCGTTGCTATTGGAAAGTCCGACCTGCAGGCACCTGGGTTGGGAGAGAAGGTGCAGATGCTGCGGGAGCTAAGGGAGAGGAGCATCTCGATGGATGAAGCGGCGATGGCCTTTCTCGAGGACAGTCTTCGAGACGCCGCTCATGTGAAGATGTTTGATGTGCGATCGCTCTACGGCCTGCTCGTCGGTGATAGGACGGAAGAGGCCCTTCAGAACGTGTACAATGTCGTCGAGAGTTTGGTGAAGGCAGACCTAGGGGAGGAGAGGCATGATAACGCTCGTGAAGCTTAAGAACTGGAAGTCACACCGCGAAACGGAACTTGCCTTCGGAGATGGGACCAACGTTTTGGTCGGGATCATGGGATCCGGGAAATCATCCGTGATGGAGGGAATCACCTACGCCCTCTTCGGGACGCTTCCCGCCGTCCAATCACGGCGCATCAAGCTTGATGACCTGATCACCAGCAGGCCCAGGCCACTTGATCGGGCGGAGGTTGAGGTACACTTCGTAAGCCCTGATGGCGAGGAGTTCATGGTCAAGCGCGTGATAGAGCGAGGTGCGGGGACGGTGCTTGCGGAACTGAGGAAGGTCAGCGGGGAGCTGATCGAGGGGCCCAACTCCTCCCGGGTGACCGAGGTCATCAAATCCATCCTAGACCTAGATTACGACCTCTTCGAGCGCGCGATATACTCCGAACAGAACCGTCTCGACTATTTCCTGACGCTCCAGCGGGGCAGGAGGATGGAGAGTATAGATGAACTCTTGGGCATAAACAAGCTTGAGAAGGCCAGAAAAAGTATAGGCACCATAGTGAACCGAATCACCGAGCGGGCAAGCGAGCGAGAGCATGCCTTGAAAAACCTCAAACAGGACCCCTCGATACCGACTCTGCCGGTCTACATTCAGGAACTGTCGGTGCTGGAGGCCTCAAAGCTGGAAATCTTGGCCAGACTGCAGCGGCTACGTGCGGAGCTGGAATCCATCCGCGGGCAGGATCAGCGGTTCAGAAGCCTAGAGCAAGAGCTCAGGAGCCTCGAACAATTGAAGAAGGAGTTGGAGGGAGCCGTTGGAGCCATGAGAAAAAGCATCGATGAGTTAAAGCAGAGGCTCGGACAATATGCCGGTGCTACGGTCGAGACAATACGCGAGGAGATCAGGAACTTGGAGTCCTCTTACTCCAACAGGGTTACTCAGCTGAACACATTGATGTTGAATTTCACCACAGTTGCATCTGAACTACAGAGCCTAGAAACCAAGAAGGTCATGATGCGCGATATCATCGAAAAACTTGTGGTTGATATTGAACGAAAGCGCGGGGCGAGGGACAAGATTGAGGAGCTGAGACCGCGTGAGATCGAAGGCTTTCTAGAAAAGCTCCGGGTTGAACTCAGGCAGGTTGAGGATGAGCTGGCAGGCTACCGCGCCAGAATTCAGGAACTGAACGTCGCCATAGAAGAGCTCACGGGGGCGGGGGCTGTTTGCCCGGTTTGCGAAAGCCCTCTCAACGAGGCCAGAAAGCGAGAGCTGCTGGAGCAGCGCAGGAAAGAGCTAGAGGATTTAAGCAAGCGCTGCGAGGAGGCCGAGGCGCGCTCATCAGAGCTGGGTGAAAAGCTGCGCCAGATGCAGGAGCTACATCAAAGTGTTGTCTTGCTGGAGAAGGAAGCTGAGGATCTCCCGAAGCTGGAGAAGGAATATTCAGAGATTGCAGGACAGTTGTCGGAAATCGAGGCTAATATACCAAAGCTGCGCGTGAAAAATGAGGGGTTGACCGCTGACATCGAGCGAGCGAGGAAGGAAGTCGACGAACTTAGCAAGAAGCTGTCGAGCATGAGACAGACGCTGCAAAACAGGATTGATCTGGACTCACGCGTCCTTGAGCAGAAGTCAAAGCTTGATGAGATCACCCGCCTGCAGGAAAAGCTCGAGCGGATTGGGATGGTCTATGATGAGGCAAAAGCCGAATCCATCCGCAGGCAGGTTGAAGAACTCGTGGGGACTCAGGAGCGCCTTCAAGCGGAGTTACTGGGCAAGGAGCAGCTGATGGTAGAGAAGAAAAAACTGGTGGAAAACATAAGGGGAAAAATAGCTCTAATACAGAGATACGAGGTCGAGACCAAACACCTCTTAGAAGCCGCCCAGGCCATGAGCACGATCCAGACCGCGCTGGCTAGAACCCAGACCTTAATGAGAAAGATGTTCATCGAGGGAGTAAACCTCGTCATGAGCGACCTGTGGGACAGCATCTACCCCTACGGTGATTTCGTCAGCATCAGGCTTGGGGTGGAGGAGGGCGAGCGTGGGGACTACGTCCTTCAGCTCAGGGATCGAGCGGGCAACTGGATCCCAGTTGACGGAATTGCCAGCGGGGGTGAGCGGACCGATGCCGCCTTGGCTCTCAGGATCTCCTTCTCAATGGTGCTCGCGCCGAAGTTGCGGTGGATAGTCTTCGATGAACCCACTCACAACTTGGACGCTGAGGGGATACAGGAGCTGGCAAAGGTCCTAAGGGACCGGCTTCCGGAAGTCGTCCGCCAGATACTGCTGATAACCCATGAGGAAAGGCTGGAGAGCGCGGTGAGCGGCTACCTCTACCGGTTCTTCAGGAACAAGAGGGAGGATGAGCCCACGAGGGTGGAACGGGCCACCACGCCGGAGCTTTACGAATGAGGTTTCATTTGGCAAGCGGTTCCAGTTCCTTGACAACTTTATCCACAATGGCTGACGCGTTGCCTAGGTACTCGTGCGGGTCCAGCAGCCTCTCAAGCTCGTCCCCTGCTATGAGCTTTGTAATCTCTCGTTCACTGGCGAGAGTTTTGATCAGCGGTTCACCGCTTTGAATGGACGCCGCGCTGCATTTTCTCAGCACCGCGTGGGCCTCTTGACGGTCCATGCCCCTGCGCGTGAGTTCAATCATCACCGCCTCTGCCATGTTCAGCCCCTTGGTAATCTCTAGGTTTCTCTTCATCTGCTCCGGAAACACGTTGAGCTTGCTGAGCACGAAAATAGAGGTGTTTAGCATCTCATCTATCAGCAGAAAAGTTTCGGGGAGCAAGACGCGCTCACAGGAGGAGTTGGTCAAGTCCCGCTCATGCTCCAGTACCACGTTCTCCAGTGCAGCCTGTACGTTTCCGCGGAGCACTCGAGCCAGACCGCATATCTTTTCACACCTGATTGGGTTGCGCTTCTGCGGCATCGTGCTGCTGCCGACCTGCCGCACGGCGAACGGCTCCGCGACCTCGCCTATCTCGGTTCGCTGGAGGTTTCGGATCTCGCGCGCTATTTTGTCAAGCGTAGAGCCGAGCAGACCAAAAAATGTGATGAGTTCGGCAAAACGGTCGCGCTGCAGGATCTGATTGGTGGCTGTTGCCGGGGAAAGCTTCAGCTCGTGCATGATGAGGCGCTGAACTTTTTCTGCAGTTCCGCCCCAAGCGGCGCCAGTCCCCACCGCCCCGCTCATTTTTCCGACGAGGACGCGCGGTTTCAGCTGCTCCAGTCGCTGGATATGTCTGCCGATCTCGCAAGCCCAGACGGCAAACTTCAGACCTAAGGTCGTGGGCAAAGCATGCTGACCATGCGTACGCCCGACCATGATGGTATCTTTGTGTTCGAGTGCCTTGTGAAGGACAATAACGAGAAGATTGCGAAGCTGACGCTCGACTATTGCCAGCCCATCCCGAATCTGCGTGGCCATCGCGGTGTCCAGAATGTCGTTGCTGGTCGCCCCGAAATGCACATAACGGCCGGCCCTCCCTGACGCCTCAGCCAGAGCCATGGCGACCGCCATCGTCTCGTGCTGGAATTCCCGTTCAAATTTTCGTATTCTCTCGACGGCAACCCGCTTGATTGAGGCGCTCCTAGCTATCTTCACCGCGTCTTTCCTCGGGACGAGCCCGACGTTGGCCAGGGCCCTCGCAAGAGCGGCTTCCACATCGAGCATCCTTTGAAAGTGAGACTCAACATCGAAAATGGACCGCATCTCCTGGCTACCATAACGCCACTCAATCGGGTGAACTGGCACCTTCAATCCCTAATCGAGGAGAGTCGGCGTAGGATAAAACTTTGTTGTTTGGGCTGGTCACAGTATCTTGCGGAGTTCTGCCAGGTTTTCAATGGTGTAGTCCGATCTCACCTCGACGCCCCAGTCCCTTCTCTTCAGGTGAACTGTTTTCATGCCGGCGGCTTTGCCGCCGTCAATGTCTGTGAACGGCTTGTCGCCAACGAAAACGCATTCATCTGGCATGACCCCGAGCCTCTCGGCCGCAAGCAGAAAGGGACCTGGATCGGGCTTAGTTTTTGGCGTGTCCTCCCCGCTGATGATAACAACATCGAAGTCCCTGAGGAACTTAAATTGCCTGAGTCTCATTTCCTTGATGCCCCTGGTGCCGTCGGTGTCAGTAACTATTCCAAGCCTATACCCTTTGCCCTTCAGGTACTCCAACGTGGGTTCAGCATCAGGATATGGCTTGGTGTTGTCGGCGAAGGTTTTCCAGTAGATCCAGGTCAGCTCGTCCAGCAATTCTTTTGGCAGCACCATCTTTATCCCCTGTTTCGCCAAAAGCAGGGGCCACCAGTCGTTGCGAATGTACTTCCTCTCAAGGTTCATCTTGTCGTCCAGTTTGGTAATGCTGGAGAAGAGTTCTTCCTCACTCGCCTCGACTCCGCGCCCGTGTAAATAGCTTTTAAGCCTCTTCGCCACGGCGCGATGGGTCCTCTCCAGCCCGGTGGAATCGTCGATGAGGGTTTCGTCTAGATCAAACAGCACTGCCCTGACTCCCTGAATCATTTACCTCACCAATACACCGCCGCAGAATCTGGTTATGTAGCCAACCGCGATGCTAGAGGCTTTTTCTAGGATTTCCTCCTCGATTCCCGGGGCACCGCAGATCAGCAGACAAAGATCCCTGGTTTCCAGCGTGACCTTTGTTTCTTCAGCATCCCTGTAGGGGTAGATCGCGATGGGCTTATCTTCGTCAGAAACTACCAACTCATTGCCCTCAAGCACGATGGGCCCGTCCATACCTATGCCCAAGAATTTCTCCCCTCCGTTTGCCTGCCTTAATGTGAGGTCTCCCCTCAGCCTCCCCGCGTCAAAGGCCCCTAGGGCTATTCCCGTGTGGACGGAGGCTAGGTTGTACGAGTCCACCAGTGTGTTGATGGTCGGCAGGGGCTTCCCGGATAGAATCCTCCGTATGAGCGCCTCAGCGGCCGGACGGACCTTGGTCGGGTCTATTCCCGCGCGCCAGAAGAAATCGCGATAGGCCCTAAATACCGGCTCGTCCTTTACGGTTGCTAGGTCATATTTATTTTTTATCTCCCTAACTATTTCGTCCTTGAACTGCTGCAGATCGATTCTTTCTCTCTCAACTCGCAGGCCGTCGATCCGGCGCAGAAGGACCCGCAGCCCGGGGAACTGCTGTTCAAGCTGTGGCTGTATAATTATTCTCATGACCTACTCCTATGCTGATGCTCTTCTAAATAAATAACCACCGAGCAGGACCATCGCCGCTGAGAAAGTCACGAGCACGCCGAAGTCAGTCCAGGGCGACAGGTCTGAAACGCCGAGGATTGCCCCCCTCAACCCGTCCACGCCGTATCTGAGCGGGTTTATATAAGCGATCGCCTTCATCCAGTCTGGGGCGGTGGCCAGGGGAAAAAGCGCTCCCGACAGAAAGAAAAGCGGCATTACAAGGAAGTTGGCCACCAGCGGGAAAGCTATGGGGTCGGACATCCTGGAGGCGAACGCGAGGCCCAGGGAGACAAACGCCAGAGACACGAAAATCATGAACACCAACACCTGTGCCAAGGCGATGAAGGTTGGTGGCCAGACGCCGACTAGTGCAGCGGCCAGCAGGAGCAGCAGCCCCTGCAACAGCGAGGTGGTCACCCCGCCCAAGGCCTTACCCAGCATGATGTGGATCCTAGCGACCGGGGCCACTAATATCTCCTTCATGAAGCCGAACTGCTTGTCCCAGAGGACGGAAACCCCGGACATTATTGAGGAGAATATAAGCGTCATCCCGATAATGCCTGGTGCCATGAACTCCAGGTAACTCTGGCCGCCCGGAAGCTTGAACGCTGAACTCATCCCGATGCCTATGATGGCCAGCCACAGGAATGGCTGCACCACGGATTGGATTATCCTCGTCTTTCCCCTGATGAACCACTTCATCTCCCTTAGCCAGAGGGTGTAGATAACCTGCATCGCACCCATCTCATCTCCTCCAAGGCCCATGCAGGCCGAACCGGCTGGCAGCATCGGGGCCCTCCTCCCTTATCGTCTTCCCGGTGAAGTTGATGAAGACGTCCTCGAGGGACGGCCTCTTCAGACTGACCTCCTGAACTTGGCCACCGTTCTTCCTGACGGTTTCAATAATCTTGGGAATAGTTTTGCTGCCATTTCCTACCTGGAGCTGCAGGCTGTCGCCAGTAACCTTGGCGCCCTTCACAATCCGGCTCCTCTGGAAGATGCGCAGAAACTTTTTAATATCCGCGACTTTCAGGTAAACCACATCGCCTTCAAGCTTGTCCTTAAGCGCCTGGGGTGTGTCAAGGGCCACAATCCTGCCCAAGTCAATTATGCCGACGCGGTTGCAGAGATAGTCAGCCTCCTCAATGTAGTGGGTGGTCAGGACTATGGTGATCTTCTCCGTTTGGTTCAGCTTCTCCACCTGTTCCCAGACCACCCGCCTGGTTTGGGCGTCTAGGCCCAGCGTTGGCTCGTCCAAGAAAAGGATCTTCGGGTGGTGCATCAGCCCTCTGGCGATCTCAAGTCTGCGCTTCATGCCGCCCGAGTAGGTCTTGACCAAGGAGTCCGCGCGATTGTTGAGGCCGACAATGTTGAGCACCTCATCTATCCTAGTTTTTCTCTGCTCACTGGTCATGCCGTACATCCTCCCATGAAAGTCAAGGTTTTCCCTGCCGGTCAGGTTACTGTCCAGGGATGGCTCCTGAAAGACTATCCCGATGGATGACCTGACTTCATCCGGGTCCTTGCAAACATCATAGCCGACCACCTTTGCGGTTCCAGAGGTCGGGAGCAGGATGGTGGAGAGCATGTGCGTCAGGGTGGTCTTGCCCGCGCCGTTGGGGCCGAGCAACCCGAAGATCTCCCCGTACTTTATCTTGATGCTGACATTATCCACCGCCACCAGTTCACCGAACTTGCGCGTCACCCCTTCAGTTTCAATCGCATAACCATTGCTCATCTAATCGACCTCCAACAGATCGCGCAGGAATTCCCTGAAACCACCCATGTGCTTTTTCCACTCTAAAAATATCTTTCTCTCGGCCTCCCTTCCCTCCGGAGTGATCCTGTAGTAGCGGCGGCTGAGGCCTGTGGTCTTAGAAGAGCTCCACTCGCTCTTCACATATCCCCTTCCCTCAAGCCTCCGCAGTATCGGGTATATTGTTCCGGCCTTGGGAATCCAATGTCTGTTGGTCGTCCTGCTGATGGTCTGGATAATCTCATATCCATACATGGGTGCTCCTTTCTTCTTGAGGATCCAAAGTAACAACACGCTGAGGAATCCACGCCTTATTTCCTTCCCAACATTTGCCCGCCATTTTTGATTTCCTTTTAGCATCAGAGTCTCAACCTTCTATGTAGCACTAATATATAAATATGTAGTGTGGCTACATACTTCAGAAAAGAGAAATCCACAGCGGATGCCTAAGCGCTGGCCGCGTGCTGCCTCACGGAGAAATGATGCCCTGTCCCGATGGAGCCTTCACAATGGGGGCGCCATCAACGTAGGAGCACCTTATTCCATACTTACGCACGCACTCCACACAGAGGGAGGGATCGCAGAACCTAGTTGAGAAGTATTTTTCCCCGCCGTCGGGAGCCATGACCACCATGACACCTTTCTCAATCTCTTTCGCCTTCTTCCTGGCGATGTGGAAGATTGCCCCCGAGCTGGGACCCACAAACAGTCCCTCCTGCAGGACTAGAAGTCTGGCAGACTCCTCTGCGTCCCGTGGATTCACCGTGTATATTTCGTCCACATATTCCCGCTTCCAGATTGCCGGGACATATTGCGTCTGGAGGTTTTTCAACCCTTGTATGATGGTGCGCGGCTCGGGTTGGACCGCGATTATACGGATATTCGGGTTGTATTCCCTCAGCCGTTTGGAGACGCCCATCAGGGTACCGCTAGTGCCTATACCTGCGACGAAATGGGTGACTCTGCCTCCAGTATCTCTCCATATCTCCTCTGCGGTTGTTTCATAATGCGCCAGAACGTTGGCCGGGTTCGCGAACTGGTTGGGCATGTAATATCTGCTTGGGTCCTTGCTTATGATCTCGCGTGCCAGATCCTCGGCCCCATCCATACCCTTTGACTCGTCACTCAGCACAATTTTGGCACCTAGGGAAACCAGCATCTGGCGCCTCTCCAAGGTCATGGTCTCCGGCATGACCAGTATCAGGTTGTAGCCCTTCGCCCGACAGACAAGCGCGAGCCCGATGCCTGTATTTCCGCTGGTTGGCTCTATGATTACTTTGTCCTTGGTGAGCTGCCCACTTTTTTCCGCCTGCTCGATCATATATTTTGCGATGCGGTCCTTGACGGAACCGCCCGGGTTGAATTTTTCCAGCTTAAGGTACATCTCGACGTTGGGGTTTGGGTTAAGGCGCTTAACCTGCACCAGGGGAGTGTTCCCGATCAGATCGAGGATGTCCTTTACCAGCATCCTACCGCCCTTATTGCTTTATTATAACATCTTTATATATCCCCGATGTTTGCCGTGCCGTGTTATCTTAATTGATCTCCCATCGATGGATAATGGGTTGAGTTGCTTGCCCAAAGCCCTAAATCTGGGTTGCGTTGAGTTCGCTGTGCCGGGAGAAACGCTCGAGGAAAAACTGGGTGTCCTTGAGTCCCGGGACATGTGGTTGGAACTGACCCACGACGGCGGCAGAAAGCTCGAGGATATCTTGGCCTCGATGTCAAGCTACAGAACTCCTATCAAGTCGATCCAGGCAAGCATGCTGCACAAGCTGAGACTGCTGAGCGATGACGGAAGCGAGCGTAAAGACGCCGTGCGGCACGTCGAGGAGACCATGAGATGGGCTTCGGTGATAGGAGCCAAAAATATTGTGACCACGCTGACCTATGGAGACCCGGCCTCTAAAAATCCCCGTCGGATGGCGCTGGAAATTTTTAAAAAATTTGGGGAGCTGGCTGAAGAGCTAAGCGTCACGGTGTCGATCGAGCCGCTGGGTAGAAACAGGACCTCGTTCCTGCCCGGTGTTTCCGAGGTTTTCGACTTGGTAACTGAGCTGGGCTCGCCGCACGTTCGATTGATGGCGGACACCATGCACATACACGAGAACGGGGACGATGTTCACGACGTGATTGCCAATTATGTTGATGAGATCTCAGAGTTGCAACTTCGCGACACCGATTCAAAACCACCTGGTCTTGGCAGCATAGACTTTGCCAAAATGATGCAGGTTGTTAGGAAGAAATTCAGAGGGTTGCTTTGTCTGGAGTACAGGCCTGGACCAAAACCGAGCATAGATTTAATTCAAGCCTGCGATTTCATTGCGGATATCATCTTTGCGGATTCAGGATCACCTTGAGCGAATCCTTCGCCTCGGCGACGAGCCTGAAGCCCAGCCCGGCCTCGCTCAAGGACAACCGGTGCGTGATCATATTCTCAACATTCAGGTGCCCGCTCGCCAGAAGGCGCAGGGATTCCATTATGTCTCTGGGGGCACCTCCGTAGGAAGTCATGACAGTTATCTCGTCGCGCCAGAAGTCTGTGAATGGTATTGGGATGTCTGTGCCGGGTTCGGGCACCGCGAAGAACAAAATGGTTCCTCCCCTGTCAGCACACCTCAGGGCCTGCCTGCATGCAGACGCAGATCCGGTGCACACGACCACTTTGTCAGCCAGCCTGCCACCGTTAAGCTGGCGCATCTTTCCGGCAACATCCTCATTCGCGTTTATTGTCCCGTCGGCGCCAAATTTTTTGGCGGCCTTCAGCCGGTACTCGTTTATGTCGGTAGTGATTATCTTCTCAGCTCCTCTCAGCCGGGCCAGCTGTAGGTGCAGCAGACCGGAAAGACCGCTACCCAAGATAAGGACGGTGTCCCCTGCGCCGATGTCGGCCAACCTCTGCGCCCGCACCACGCACGCCACCGGCTCTATGAAGGTGCCCTCTTCAAAAGACATGCCCTCTGGCAGGAGATAGACCCCCCGCTCCACGTTTATCCTAGGTACGCGAATGTATTCAGCGAAACCTCCAGGGTCATAGTTTGTCGTATGTAGGGTTTCACAGGCAGTTTCATGCCCGCGCCTGCAGTAGCGGCAGGTTCCGCAGGGGACGTGGTGGGAAACGAAGACCCTATCGCCAATTTTGTAAGGCTTCACGCCCTCACCGACCTCCACAATCTCCCCTGTGGCCTCATGGCCCAGTACCAGAGGGGCCTTTTTAACGCGGTACCATTCCAACACGTCGCTGCCACAAATTCCAGAGGCCATTACCTTCATCAGGAACTCGCCGGGCCCGATCTTGGGCTTAGGTATCTCCTCTACCCTCACGTCATTATTGTTGTAGTACATCGCAACGCGCATGATGCCCTCCAATAGATTTAACCCGACATAAGAAATATTTTGTCTAGGTTATCGTTTCAAAAACCGGGCCAAGAAATTTTTTTATAAGGGCCTGTGTTTTTCTCTCGTTCCTTTTTAGCTTGTAGCCGTAGAGGAGTCCAACGATGAGCCCTACAAAGTGAGCGACGTTGGCAATCGAGCCACCGATTTCAAATACAGCCAGAAAAGCCGAAAGTATCCCAAAACCCAGCGTGGCCATCCAGAGCCTCAGCGGGATGAAGAAGAAAAGCAGCACCGGCAGGCGTGGGGCCAGCACGGTAAGAGTTCCGAGTACGCCCAGAATGGCTCCGCTGGCTCCCAGCAATACCGCCTCGGGTGCGGTGAAGAGCAGCTGCCCCAAGCTGGCCAAGATTCCCGCTCCGAAGAATAGATAAAGGAAACTTTTGCTGCCTATTCTAGCCTCGAGAATCGGGCCGAAGGAGAGCAGCACGATGCAGTTGAACAAGAGGTGCAGCAGGCCGCCGTGCACGAAGATGCAGGTGATGATGGTCCATGGCCTTTCCATTACCGTGGCCCTAGCAGCGGCCAAGTAATAAAGGAAGGAATCGTGATCTCCGGGGCGGTAGTAAGCCGGGCCTAGGATGATCTGCGCCGCGAGCTGGACGATGAATACTAGGACAATCAGTATCAGCAGCGCCATGCCGGCAGCCGGAAACGAGAATTTTGGCCGCCGTTTTTTTGGCGGTTGCAGCGTGGAAAAATCATAGCGGAAATTAAAAGGCCGTGGTTCTTGCGTCTTTATCTCTGTTTTGGGCGTGGCGTCATTTTTCTTGACAACGGTTGTAACACCCTTACAGTCGTGATTCTCCGGTAACCTGTGGTCGGGACAGAAATTTCCGCCACAGTAACTGCATTTGAATGGCAACGCCACTTCTCTCCCGCACTTTTCGCAGACGGTCAACTCCTCACCTTTGCCTTAGAGAGCCGAACGTTTGTGATAATTTATCTTTTGCTGCCCTTGATAAAGTGCCCGGGGAACAATTTATTTTAAGTCAGGATCTCAGTTGCAAGGGGTAAAAATGAGCGATGTGGATGTTATCTCAGAGGGCGAGCGGGTTACTAAGATATCCATCTTCACTTTGGTTTCGCTGGGGACGCTCATGATCTTTATTGGGTTTCTCTCGGGTAGCGTGGCCCTGAAAGGCAGCGGCGTCGACACGCTTGGTGACGCATTGGGCTCAGTGATTGTTCTGATCGGCCTGAAAATATTGAGAAAGCCACCAGACAGGAGATTTCAGTATGGTTACTACAAGGTGGAAACTCTGGTCTCCATGCTGGGGGCGATAATACTGGTCTTGATCGGCATTTGGATATTTTATGTCTCCCTGCAGTCATTTCTATCGCCGAAGGAGCTAGGATATCCTTTGGCCACATTGGCCATCTCCTTTGTTTCCTCCGTTTGTTTCTTCCTGCTGGCGGTTTACAAGAGAAGAGCAGCCGATAGAACCAATTTACTGTCCCTGAAAACTGACTTCCTGGCTTCAGTGACTTCAGGGATGGCTGCCTCCATTGTTTTTGTCAGCCTGGGTTTTTCCTACTTGGGAATCTATCATGCTGATGCCATCGCGGGCATGATTATGACAGGCTTAACGATAGCCATGGCCTACACCGCGATAAAAGAGACATCGCTGACGTTGCTCGACGTTTGCACCTGTACTGGGGTTAGGGGAAACATAAGGGAAATCGCCGAGTCTGTAGAAGGAGTTAAAAAAGTCCGTGAGGTGCTGCTCCGAAAGTCCGGTCCGTATGTGCAGGGTGAAATGCGTATAGCGGTAGACGGCGTGATTTCGGTTCATAAAGCGCACGAGATCGTGGAAGAGATAGAACGATTGGCCAAGAAAAGGGTGCCGTCTTTGAAGAGGCTGATGATCAAAATCGAGCCCGTGGAAAAAAAGCGATGATCCTTGGTTTGATTTTATTTCTTTGGGTTAAGTTTTATCAGGCTGTAGTTCAGCAGCGTGGCAAAGCCAGTCCAGATTAAGTAAGGGATCAGTAAAACGGCGGCCAGTTCAGAAATCGGGATGAAACTGATCAAGGTAAGAGATATCGTCACCAAAAGTATCATGATTACAATTAGCCCGCCCTTCAGAGATTTCCTTCCAAAGAAAATCAGCGACCACAAAACATTCAGCGCTAGTTGGATGCTAAATAACCAAATGGAGACCAGTTTCCAAGGACTATCCTGAACTAACAGGACGAGGTAAAGTGAGGTGCCCATCAAAAGGTACAAAATAGTCCAAGCGGGAGCAAAGAGCCAATTTGGGGGATTGAACTGAGGCTTTTTCAGCCCCTGATACCAGCTGGGAATCGACCTTTTTGTTGCCACCGATCCTATTGCTCCTGCACCTTCACAAACTAATATGCAGGCTAAAAGCAAGATGAGGTCCATGCTCTTCCCTAAGAT
>Ga0315298_1006503_pt1 | contig 15924 bp, 8 predicted proteins | sample WHS_1_MG_FD_203077 | JGI IMG/M metagenome (GOLD analysis project Ga0315298, IMG submission 203077) | Extremophilic microbial mat communities from Washburn Hot Springs, YNP, Wyoming, USA - WHS_1_MG | ecosystem: Environmental > Aquatic > Thermal springs > Hot (42-90C) | place: USA: Wyoming... | reverse complement strand
CCACCAACGCGGCCAGGGCCGACTACCTGGAAGCCATCCAGACCGCCAATTGCCTGGGCAAACGCTCCGGCAAGACGCGGACGTTGACCTTCCGACATCTGGCCGACCTCTACGCGCTCGATCCCAGCTTGTTGGTGTTCCGTGCCCTGCGTTTCTTCTGGCAACGCGATGTGGATGGGCAGCCGCTCTTGGCAGCACTTTGCACCTACTCGCGCGACCCCATTCTTCGAGCCACCGCCCCCTTCGTCCTGGCTTTCCAGGAAGGAGCCACCGTCACCCGTGAGGCGATGGAAGAGTTCATCGATGCGCAAGAGCCCGGGCGATTCAGCAAGGCCACGCTCAAGTCCACCGCGCAGAACATCAATTCGTCCTGGACCCAATCGGGCCATCTGGCTGGCCGCGTCCGCAAGGTGCGCGCCCGTGCCGTGGCGACGCCAGCCGCAGCGTCGTTGGCCCTTCTTCTCGGCTACGTCAGCGGTATGCGCGGTGAGTCGCTGTTCAAGAGCGACTTCACCCGGATGCTCGACTGTTCATCCGAAAAGACGATCGAGTTGGCCGAGGATGCCTCGCGCCGGGGCTGGATCTCGCTCAAGCGCGTCGGTCAGGTGGTCGAGGTGCTTTTCCCGAACCTGATCACTGCGCAGGAAATGGAGTGGCTCCGTGAGCAGAATTAAGCGATTGACCCAGTCCTACAGCAAGTACGTGGCTGTACCATGGCGCGATGACGCCGCCGCCGCCCAGCGCGTGATCTTCTGTGTGTACCACGAGACGGAAGAACTGCGGCTGCGGGCCAAAGTAGACGAGTTTGAGATCGCTACCCGTGCGGCGGGCCACGACTGGGCTTTGTTCGATCTGACGGACTCGTTCCCGAACTGGTTGGCATCCCAGCGCTACGCCAAGAGCTACTTTCAAAAGCCCAACCTGCTGTTGACGCTGTTGCCCAAGTATCTCAGCTACATCGAAGCCGAGTTCGAGACCTTCATGCAAGACAGAAGCGTTGGCGAAGAGTTTGTCGTGGCGCTCCAAGGCGTGGGCACTCTGTTCGGCTTCCTGAAGGTCAAGGAAGTCGTGGACAAGCTCGCACCCAAGGTGAAGGGGCGTTTGCTGGTGTTCTTTCCCGGCAGCTACGAGGACAACAACTACCGCTTGCTGGACGGGTACGACGGCTGGAACTACCTGGCCGTGCCGATCACCGCAGACAAAGAATTCTGATTAAGGGGAAAACATGCTCAATCGCGACGTCTACCAAAAGGACCCGTCGACTCGCAAGCTGGTCAACGAGGGCGTGGCCAGTGTCAACGACGAAAAGACCAACCAGGCGCTGTCCGTCCTGCGCTACGAGCTCGAAACCTTCGTCTGCGATGGCCAGTACGAAAAGGGCCTTGAGCACATCCTTGACGTCTACCTGAAGAACATCGAACAGGCCGAGCAGCCAGCCGTGTGGGTCAGCGGCTTTTATGGCTCGGGTAAATCGCACCTGGTCAAGATGCTGCGTGCGCTCTGGGTCGACAGCGCCTTCGACGACGGCGCTACCGCACGGGGCATTGCGAACCTGCCACAAGGCGTGAGCGACCAGCTCAAGGAACTCAGTACCCAGGCGAAGCGCCACGGCGGTGTGCATGCGGCGTCCGGCACGCTGGGCTCCAGCTCGCGCGACAAGTCTGTCCGCATGGCCCTGCTGGGCATTTTGTTCAAGTCCGTTGGCCTGCCCGAGCAGTATCCGGTGGCGCGCTTTGTCATGTGGCTTCAGCATGAAGGCATCTACGAAGCCGTTCGGAGCCATGTTGAAAAGAGCGGCTTCGACTGGAACGAAGAACTCGACAACTTCTACGTGGCCGAGGGTCTGCACGAAGCCCTGGTCAAAGCCAAGCCTAACCTGTTCACGTCGCCAGCGTCCTGCGTCGAGACCCTGAACAACCTGTACCCCTATGTGCAGGACGTTTCCAGCGGTGACATGCTCAAAGCCATCCGCCAGGCGCTGACCCGAGGCGGCAAGTTTCCCCTCACCCTAGTGATCCTCGACGAGGTACAGCAGTACATCGGCGAAGACAGCCAGCGTTCCATCGACGTGCAGGAAGTGGTCGAGGCCTGCTGTAAGAACATCGGCGCCAAGATGCTCTTCATCGGCACCGGCCAAACTGCTGTCACCGGCACCTCCAACCTCAAGAAGCTCGAAGGTCGTTTTGCCGTGCGCGTCGAGTTGTCGGATGCCGATGTGGACGCCGTGATCCGCAAGGTCATCCTGGCGAAAAAGCCCGAAGCCAAGGCACCGGTCGAAAAGGTGATGCAGACCAACCTGGGTGAGATCTCGCGTCACCTGGCTGGCACCACCATCGGGCATCGCGGCGACGACATCCAGTTCTTCCCGCAGGATTACCCCATCCTGCCGGTGCGCCGCCGCTTCTGGGAGAGCACCCTGCGCGTGCTGGACCAGACCGGTACCGACAGCCAGTTGCGCAACCAGCTCTCGATGATCCACAAGGTCATCCAGACCAACCTGGACGCGACGGTCGGTAGCGTCGTGCCCGCGGACTACCTCTACTTCGACGCAGCCGACAAGCTGCTCCAGTCGCGCATCCTGCCGCGCAAGGTGCATGAGAAGACCATGGTGTGGACCAAGGGCACCGACGACCAACGCCTGATGGCACGATCCTGCGGTCTGGTGTTTCTCATCAACAAGCTGGCCAGCAGCAATCACGAAATCGGCATTCGCGCCACTGTCGACACACTGGCTGACCTTTTGGTGGAAGATCTCACACAAGGTTCCAGCGCCTTGCGCAGCAAGCTCCCCGGGTTGCTCGACAAGTGCGAGCTGCTAATGAAGGTGGGTGACGAGTACCGCATCCAAACCGAGGAAAGCGCCGCCTGGAACGACGAGTTCCTCAGCCAGCGAAACAGCCTGGCCAACGAAGCCCATCGGGTGGACGCCGAGCGCGACGACCGCATCCGCAAGAAGTTCGGCGAGATGGTGCGCAAGCTGTCGCTGACCCAGGGCACGTCCAAAGTCACGCGCGACATCTTCCCGGTGTTTGATGCGCAGCTGCCTGCTGACGCCAACGAGAAAGTCTGCGTTTGGGTGCGCGATGGTTGGAGCATCGACGAGAACTCGGTGCGTGCCGACGCCCGTCAGGCGGGCAACCAGTCGCCCACCGTGTTCGTGTTCATCCCCAAGCGCTCAGCCGATGACCTGCGGCACTACCTGATCGACTTCAAGGCCGCCAGCGCCACACTGGACAAGCGCGGCGTTCCCAACACTGCCGAGGGCACCGAGGCGCGCTCGGCGATGGAGACCACCAAGCAAACCGCTGAGGGCAAGATCCGCGAACTGCTGCAGGAGGCCTTCTCGGGTGCCCGCGTCTTCCAAGGTGGCGGCAACGAGATCCTGGGCATCGACCTTCAGGACATGACGCTGGAAGCCGCCACGAACGCACTGCAACGGCTCTACCCGCAGTTCCACATCGCCGACCACGCCGGTTGGCCTAAGGTCTACGAGAAAGCGCAGAAGGGTGCGCCGGATGCCCTCAAGAGCGTGGGCGACGACGGTGAGTCCGCCAAGAACCCAGTGTGCAAAGCTATCCTGGCCTTCATTGCCGGCGGCAAGAAGGGCATCGACATCCGCAAGAACTTTGAAGGCGCCACCTACGGCTGGCCGGGCGACGCGGTGGACGGTGGCTTGCAGGTGCTACTGGTGGCCGGGCTGATCCGCGCCCAGGACGAGAAGGGCCAGACCATCGACCCGAAGGATCTGGAGCGCAAGGTCATCGGCAAGACCATGTTCAAGGTCGAGTCGGCCACCGTCTCTGCGGCGCAGCGCATCCAGATCCGCAAGGTGCTGCAGAAGGTCGGTCTCACCGCCAAGCAAGGCGAAGAGCTGACCCACGTGCCGCAGTTCCTGGTCAGCGCGCAAGAGCTAGCCAGCCGCGCCGGGGGCGACGCCCCACGACCGGCGCGCCCCGCGACCACCACACTGGAAGAAATCCGCCTGACAGCAGGCAACGAGCAGCTGCTGGCCCTGTACAACCAGCGCGACGAACTAAGCGCCGCCATCGACACCTGGACGGATCTGGCCGAGCGCATCGACAAGCGCCTGCCCGCCTGGAACACCCTCAAGCGCCTGCTGGCCCAGGCCAATGGGCTGTCGGGCGCCGAGGTCTTGGTGGCGCAAGTCACGCACCTTGAGCAGCAACGCCAACTGCTGGAGGAGCCTGACCCCGTCACCCCCCTGGTGGCCAGCCTGACGCAGTTGCTGCGCGACGAACTAAACCGGCTGCACGCCGACTACCAGACCCGCCACAAGAACGGCATGGCGCGCCTGGATGCCGACACCAACTGGAAGCAGCTTGAGCCCGAGCAGCGCAACAGCCTGCTCGCCGCCCAGAAACTGACCCTCACCGACGCACCCAAGGTGCAAGTGGCCAACACCGAAGAAGTGCTGGCCACGGTGGATCGACTGTCGCTGTCTTCGTTCGCCGACCGCGTGGCTGCCATCGACTCACGCTTTGACGCTGTGCTGGTGGCAGCCGCTGAGTTGATGGAGCCCAAGGCGCAGTTCGTCAAGCTGCCCAGCCGCACGATCAAGACTGACGACGACATCGACACCTGGCTGCAGGACGCCAAGCAGACCATCGCACAGGCCCTGAAACAAGGCCCGGTCATCCTTCACTGAGGCCTGATTTCCTATGATGCAAGCACTCGACAAAGACCTGCGCAGCGCGCTGGAAAAAACCGTCAAAGCGGCCCGCACGGTCGCTGAAACTGCCGCTCAAGCGGCGGTGGAGCAACTGGGCGTTGGCCACGACAAGCCCGAAGCCTTCCTGAGCGACACCGAGAAGGTGCTGCGCAACCGCCTGCGCACCCACGGCAAGCAGCTCGGTGACGCTCGCGACTCGAAGAGCAGCAACCCGACCTATGGCAAGCAAGAGGTCCAGCATCTGGTGCAAGAAGTGGCCTACCAGCACTGGCACCGCATGCTGTTCGCCCGCTTTCTGGCCGACAACAACCTGCTGATATACGACGGCGTGGCCGTCACCATCGAAGAGTGCGATGAGCTGGCCCCCGACGAAGGCGCCAAGAGCGGCTGGGAGCTGGCCGGAAAGTTGGCCGCCCGCATGCTGCCGCAGGTGTTCAAGCCCGGTTCGCCGGTGTTCGAGCTGACCTTTGCGCCCGAGCACCAGAGCGAGCTGGAACGCTTGCTCAAGGACCTGCCTGATGCGGTGTTCAAAGCCAGCGATAGCTTGGGCTGGGTGTACCAGTTCTGGCAGGCCGACAACAAGGAGCGCATCAACAAGTCGGAGGTCAAGATCGGTGCCGACGAGTTGCCCGCTGTCACCCAGCTCTTCACCGAGCCGTACATGGTGGCCTTCTTGCTGCACAACTCGCTCGGCGCCTGGTGGGCCACCCGTCACCCCGGCAAGCCATGTCCGGTCAACCTCGACTACTTCCGCACCCTGGAAGACGGTTCCCCGGCCGCAGGCAAGTTCGAGGGCTGGCCCGACTCGCTGGCCGACTTCAAGCTGCTCGACCCGTGCTGCGGTTCGGGCCACTTCCTGGTGGCCGCCTTCCTGATGCTGGTGCCGATGCGCATGACGGCGGAGGGCCTGACCGCCAAGGAAGCGGTGAATCGCGTCCTGGCCGAAAACATCCATGGGCTTGAGCTAGACCAGCGCTGCGTGGAGATCGCCGTGTTCGCAGTGGCCTTAGAAGCTTGGCGCTATCCAGATGCATCAGGCAAGCCGCTCGGTGTGCGGGAAATTCCGCCGCCCAAGATCGCTTGTTGCGGGCTGAAGGTGGCGGCCAAGGCACAAGACTGGGAAGCCCTGGTCCCGGATGATGTCGCCAATGCAGCTCTTCTGCGCGAGGGCTTGGCAAGGTTACACCGGTTATTTGCCCAGGCGCCTGTGCTAGGTAGCTTGCTCTCGCCCAGCAAACAAAAAGGCGATTTGTTTGGTGCTGATTACCGCGAACTTGACATACATCTGCGAAATGCGTTGGCACAAGAAAGTGCGGGCAAGAGCAGTGATGGGGAGGAGCGTTGGGAGTCCGCGCTGAGTGCGCAGGGGCTATTGGAGGCAGCGAGCTTGCTAAGCCGCGCCTACCATCTAATTGTCACAAATGTGCCGTTCCTTACGGCCATAAAGTTTTCCGACAGCCTAAAGACATTCATCGAGTCGCATTACGAGATTGCTAAAGCCAACCTCGCGACGGCAATGGCAATCCGAATGCTTGAGCTACTGCATCCGAAAGGATTAATTGCCTATGTCGCGCCGCAAAGTTGGATATTCTTGAAGGGGTATTCGAGCTTCAGGGCTCACTTGATGCTGGAGCGCTCGATACGAATCGTCGCGCGACTTGGCGAGAAGGGGTTTCAGAGTGCCCAGGCAAACGGCGAACAAGTAAGCTTGAATATTGTTGGAGCCGATCGAAATCAGTCCAAGCTCTTTTATTCCTTGGATGCCAGTGCAGGCCCCTCTCCGGAAGCTAAAGCATCTTTACTGGTATCAAGCTCGCTTGGTGAGGTAATCGTTTCCACGCAGATGCAACGTCTTCAGCACGTTATCGCTTTTTCCGCACATACGGCGTTGTCTGAACTGGGCACATATGCAACGGCCTTGCGAGGGTGTGGGACAGGTGATGCTCCCAGGTTCGTCAGGTACTTTTGGGAGCTCAATAAGATCGGGCAGGCTTGGTCCTTCCACCACACCACTGCCAGTGGCAAGCTTTCATTCGATGGGATGTCTGAAATAATCCTATGGGAGAACGAGCAAGGCGCTTTAGCCGCACTCGCCGAATCGGTTCGGCATCTCAATCACGCCGCACAAAATTGGCGAAGGGGAAAGCCAAATTGGGGGAAAAAAGGTGTCATTGTTAGCCAGATGGGCGAGTTTCCAGCGGCTCTTTACACGGGTGCAATATACGACCCCAATTGCAGTGCAATCGTACCCAGTGACGAGACTCTGGTACCAGCATTGTGGGCCTTTTGCGTGTCCAAAGACTTCTGTTCTGCTGTAAAGGCGATCAACCAAAATAGAAAGGTCGAGGTTCGGACGTTCTTGTCCGTTGGCTTCGATGAACCGTACTGGAGGCAGGTCGCAGAGGAGCGCTTCCCAGGCGGGCTACCAAAACCTCATTCTGACGACCCTACCCAATGGATCTTCCATGGTCATCCTTGTGGGTCAGTGGTCTGGGATGAACAAAAAAAATGGACTGTGCCCGGCCCGCTTCGCATAGATCCCACAGTGCTGCAGGTCGCCGTCGCACGCCTGCTCGGCTATCAATGGCCGGCAGAGACCGACAACAACATGGAGCTGGCCGATGAAGCTCGAGCCTGGGTGGCTAATAGCCAGGCTTTGCTGCCCCACGCCGACAAGGACGGCATCGTCTGCGTGCCACCTGTTGGGCGCCAGGCAAGCGCCGCCGACCGTCTGCTGAACCTCGTGGCCGATGCCTATGGAGATTCCTGGAGTAACGACGTGCTGGCGCGACTGCTAGCCAGCGCCGACCATGCTGGCAAGACGCTCGAAACGTGGCTCCGCGACAAATTCTTCACCCAGCATTGCGCTTTATTTGGCAACCGGCCGTTTGTGTGGCACGTGTGGGATGGGCTGCGTGACGGTTTCGCCGCGCTAGTGAATTATCACAAGCTCGATTACAAGGCGCTTGAGGCGCTGATCTACACCTATCTGGGTGACTGGATCGGCCGCCAGAAGCGCGATGCCGAGAGCGGCGTCGACGGGGCCCAGGAAAAATTGGCGGCTGCTGAGGCACTGAAGAAGCGCCTGGAATTGATCTTGGCAGGTGAGGCGCCCTACGACATCTTCGTCCGCTGGAAGCCAATCGAGAAGCAGCCCATCGGCTGGAACCCCGATCTGAATGACGGTGTGCGCTTGAATATCCGTCCCTTCCTTACAGTGCCGGACGTCGGCAAGCGGGGCGCAGGCGTTTTGCGCGACAAGCCGAACATCAAGTGGGAGAAGGATCGCGGTGCCGACGTGGTATCCGCGCCCTGGTACGGCCTTGGCCCCGCGTACGGCGGCAACAAGGGTGACCGCATCAATGACCATCATCTGAGTCTGGAAGAAAAACAAAAAGCACGGAGTGAAAAATGAGCAAAAAAATCAGCGGTGCGGAATATCCACTCGCCAAAATATTTAGTTCCGATTTCGACTACGTCATTCCGTCTTACCAGCGGCCTTACGCTTGGACCGTTGACCAGGCATCCGAGTTATTTGACGATCTTTATGATTTTTTCCTGAGGGAGCCGGAAGATACATATTTCCTGGGCAGCATTGTGTTGATTAAGGAGGAAGGTAAGCCCTACGCTGAGGTAATTGACGGGCAACAACGCTTAACCACGCTCACTATTTTGCTGTCGGCGTTAACGATGCAATTCTCTGATGAGCTGCGTGCTGACTTTGAAAACTACATTCGCGAGCCCGGTCGCGCATCCCAAGGCTTGAAGCCCAAGCCACGGCTTGCGTTGCGGGAGCGTGATCGCACCTTCTTTGCCGATCATGTTCAGGCGCTACAACTCGATAAGTTACTGAGCTACGACCCGGCGCAACTCAATAATGAATCTCAACGAAATATTCAAGGAAACGCACGTTTGCTGCTAGAAAGGTTAAAGAACGCATTCGGTTCTGATGCTGACAAACTCTGCGAGTTCGGTGCATTTTTGGTACAGCGTTGCTTCTTGGTCGCGGTTTCCACGCCAAGCCAACAATCTGCATTCAGAGTGTTTTCTGTACTGAATAGCCGAGGGCTGGATTTGCTGCCGACTGACATTATTAAGTCGGACGTGATTGGACGTATTATCCCATCCGAGCAGGACGAGTTCACCGAGAAATGGGAAGAACTTGAGGTGCAAACTGGACGCAACGGTTTTGCTGAGCTGTTTGGCCACATTCGGATGATCTACGCCAAAGCTAAAGCCAAACGAGCTTTGCTAGAGGAATTTAAAGATCATGTTCTAGCGGCTGTACCATCGCCAGAGGATTTGGTTTCTAAGGTAATTGAGCCCTATGCCGAGGCTTACATGATCGCCAAGAATTGTCAGTATGTTTCAACAGCTAACGCTGCAGACATCAATGGCCTGCTGAAATGGCTTAACCGGATTGATAACTCCGACTGGCTGCCAACGGCGATTTTATTTTTAGCCCAGAATAAGAATGAACCGGAATACGTGTTCTCGTTCTTCACGAAATTGGAGCGACTGGCTGCATCCATGCACATCTGTGGCAAGAACGTGAATGAGCGTATTGAACGCTATGCGCTCGTTGTTGAGGCACTCCAGAATACAGCCCATTCTTTGCATGCACCCATCGAAGCTGTGGAGCTAACGGCTGATGAAAAGACGGAAATGTCTGCAGCACTCGACGGCAAGATCTATTGGTTATCCGCACGGCGACGCAACTATCTCATCTTGAGACTAGATTCATTCCTAACGGATGGCGCGGCAACCTATGACCCTAGTGTTTTGACGATTGAGCATGTGTTGCCGCAGACGGTTGACGCTAATAGCGAATGGGCACAGACCTGGCCAGATTCTGTGGTGCGTGATGCGTGGGTACATCGCATCGCCAACCTAGTGCCGCTCACGCAGAAGCGAAACTCTCAAGCCCAGAATTTTGACTTCAGCAAAAAGAAAACCGCTTACTTCGGGGGAAAACAAGGTGTCTCGTCGTATGTGTTGACGACTCAAGTATTGAATACACCTGAGTGGACGCCGGATGTTGTCAAGGCTCGCCAGCAAGACTTGCTTGGGGTGTTGGCAGATAAATGGGATCTGAAAAATCCATGAAAGTCATCGATCATTTAACCAAGGCGCTTCGCGACTCAGCGGTCTTTAACCCCGAGGTGCAAGTCGCGCCCTCGTGCATCTTGTGGCCGGACAAAGACCGCCATTGGGAAGCTGTGATCCCGCGTCTGCAGAGCGAGCTGGCGGAGCTGCTGGTGCTGGGTGACTACACGCCTGAGAACCGCACCGGGCCAGCCATCTGGCTGCGCTGCGTGATTGCGGGCAAGGCGCCCGATGTCACTTTGCCAGCCGACCGCGTGCCGGTGTTCTACCTGCCCGGCGTAAGCCGTCAGAACTTGCGGGCGATCGAAGACTGCCCGGATCTCTTGAAGCCCTTGGCCGAGCTGCAGTACCGGGGCGTGATCTGGTCACAGGCGAACGCCAAGGACTGGACCATCATGGCCTTTCTGAAATCCGACCAAAGCGGGATGGGTCTGGATGTGGCCCAGGACAACTACGCCAAGAACGCCATGCAACTGGCGCTGTACCGGCTGCTGGATGAAGAACTCGAGTTGCTGAAGGGCAAGCGGCTGGATAAGGACTACTTCAACACCCTGCTGGCCGGCGGCGACCCGGTGCGCGACCTGCTGCAATGGCTGGATCTGGGCGAAGCTTTCCAGACCACGCGCGGCGCCAACGAATGGAAGGCCTTTGTGGAGCTCTGCAAGTCACAGTTGGCGTTCAACCCCCAGTCTGATGGCGTCCTGGCAGGTGCCAGCAAGCTGGCGATGCGCGAAGGGCCCTGGCATTCGGTGTGGGAGCGATACAGCGAAGCACCCAAGCGCTACCCCAACATCCCGAACCGAATCCGCCAATGCAAGCCGCCGGATCTGGACATCTTCGACACACCTGCTGAAAAGCTCAGCGGTTGGCCGCAGTGGAACGAAGAGCAGGAGAAGTCGCTCCAGCATGATTTGCTGGCCCTGAACCATCTGCCTGCGCATGAAGCCAGGAAGCGGGTGCTGGAGCTGGAGAAGACCCATGCGCTGCGCCGTGAGCTGGTGTGGGCCGAGTTGGGCGAGTCGCCGCTGGCCTTGGCTGCCAAGCACCTGGCAGTGGTTGCGGAAGTGACCAAGACGGCGTTGGCGGCCGGCTCGGTCGCGGACTTGCAGGCCGGGTACGCCACGCAGGGCTGGCGCGCCGACAATGCGGTGCTGTCAGCGCTGGCGTGCGTTGACAAGGCAGCCGACGTCGATGCGGTGACAGCCGCTGTTCGGGCGATCTATCTGCCCTGGCTGGAGGAGTCTGCGCGCTACCTGCAAAAGCTGGTCGATGGATCGAACTACCCCGGTGGAACAATCGCCGGCGCCAAGGCCTTCGCCGCCTCCAAGGGCGAGTGCGTGCTGTTCGTGGATGGCCTGCGCTTTGACGTGGCTCGCCGTCTCTCGGCCGTCCTGGAGACACGCGGTTGCGCGGTAGCGGAAGCCGTGAGCTGGACAGCCCTGCCCAGCGTGACCGCAACCGGTAAGGCGGCTGCTTCGCCAGTTCGGACCAAGATCAGTGGCACCGACGATTGTGATGACTTCGAACCTTGCGTCGCTGCCTCCGGGCAGTCCCTCAAGGGCGGCTACCACTTGAAGAAACTGCTGAACGACAACCACTGGAAGGTGCTGGACCGTACCGAGAACGGTGACGGCCAGGGCAACGCGTGGTGCGAGTTTGGCGACATCGACAGCGAGGGTCATGCCCGCGGCTGGAAGCTGGCCAAGCACATCGACCCGCTTCTTGCTGAGATTGCAGAACGCATCGGCGCCTTGTTGGCTGCCGGTTGGAACAGCGTTAGGGTGGTGACCGACCACGGCTGGCTCCTCATGCCGGGCAAGTTACCCACGATTCAGATGTCCAAGGACCTCATCGACAACAAATGGGGGCGCTGCGCCTCGATCAAGCCCGGCGCTTTCACCGCTGAGCGCTTGTACCCCTGGTTCTGGAACCCCCATCAGCAGTTCGCGCTGGCGGACGGTGTGAGCTGCTATAGCAAATCGGTGGATTACAACCACGGCGGATTGAGTTTGCAGGAGTGTCTGACGCTGGAGTTGATGGTGACCCGAAGCGGGAGCGCTTTAGGCAAGCAGGTAGTCGAGGTCACCGACATCGCCTGGAAGGGTTTGCGCTGCACGGTAGCTGTGGATGGCCAGTACGCGAATTTGTCCGTGGATATTCGCACCCAGGCGGGCAACCCCGCATCCAGCGTGGTCGTGAGCGTGAAGCCGCTCAAGGACAACGGCACCGCATCGGTGGTTGTTGAGAACGAAGAACTGCAAGGCCGCGCGGCGTTTCTGGTCCTGCTCAGTGCATCGGGCGAGGTGGTCGCCGAGGCAAACACCGTGATCGGCGGAGGATGACGAATTATGGAACTGGATCAGATAGACAAGAAAGCCGCCTCGGTGCTGGAAGGGTATCTGGTCCGGAAAGACTTGGTCCGCACCTTCAGTCGGCAATTTCCGGTACCCACGTATGTGGTCGAGTTCATGCTCGGGCGCTATTGCGCCAGCACCGATCAGGAGGAAATTGACGAAGGGCTGGAAATTGTTCAACGCCAACTCAAGTCCCGCACAGTGCGCGCTGGCGAGGAAGAGCTGTTCAAGGCCAAGGCGCTGGAAACCGGCGAGGTGAAGATCATCGGCCTCGTGACGGCGCGCGTGGACAACAAGGGCGAGTACGTCGCTAGCCTGCCAAGCCTGCGCCTGACAGATGTGCGTATCAGCAGCGAGCTGGTCAACCAGCACGAGCGCATGTTGACCGGTGGCTTCTATGCCGAGCTGGGCGTGACGTTCGATGTGGCCATTGCCCAGGAGGCCAAAGGGCGACCGTTTGGAATCACGTCGCTGCGGGAAATTCAACTCTCCAAGCGCGACGTGTTGGACACCCTGACCAAGGCGCGCCAGGCGTTTACCACCGAAGAATGGAAGTGCTTTCTACTGCGCTCCATCGGCATTGAGTCCGGCGGGCTGAGCGATCGCCAGCGGAACGCCCTTCTGCTGCGCATGGTGCCGTTTGTGGAGCGCAACTACAACCTGGTGGAGCTTGGGCCGCGCGGCACAGGCAAAAGCCATCTGTTCCAGCAGGTCTCGCCCTACGCCCACCTCATTTCCGGCGGCAAGGCGACTGTGGCCAAGATGTTCGTGGAGAACACGGCCAGAGGTCGTAGGGGCTTAGTTTGCCAATACGACGTGGTCTGCTTCGATGAGGTGTCGGGCATCTCCTTCGACCAGAAGGATGGCGTGAACATCATGAAGGGCTACATGGAGTCCGGTGAGTTCAGTCGAGGCAAAGAGAGCATTCGCGCCGATGGCAGCATCGTGATGGTAGGCAATTTCGACGTCGATGTAGAGCACCAGCAGCGCATCGGCCACCTCTTTGGGCCGATGCCGCCAGAAATGCGGGACGACACCGCCTTCATGGACCGCATCCACGCATTCCTGCCGGGTTGGGACGTGCCCAAGATCAACAAGGACTTGGTCACCAACCACTTCGGCCTAGTCAGCGACTTCCTGTCCGAGTGCTGGAGCCAGCTTCGCAATCAGAGCCGCGTGAGCGAATTGCAAAACCGCGTGTTCTTTGGCGGCGCCTTGTCTGGCCGCGATACGAATGCGATTAACAAGACAGTCAGCGGTTTGCTCAAGCTGCTCTATCCCAGCTCGGATGCCGCTGTGCCGGACGAAGACCTGGAGTGGGCGGTTCGCATCGCCATGGAAGTTCGGCGCCGAGTCAAAGAGCAACAGAAGAGAGTTGGTGCCGCAGAGTTTAGGAACACTCACTTCAGCTACATCATGGGCGCGGACGGGGTCGAGAAGTTCGTTTCTACGCCGGAGCTGCAAAGTGAAAATAGCATCGGCGCCGATCCGCTGGAGCCAGGTCAGGTGTGGTCCATTAGCCCCGGTGGTGGCGAAGAAAACTCGGGCCTCTACCGTATCGAGGTCAACGAGGGCCCTGGGTCTGGGTTGAAGGTGCTCAACAAGCCCATCCCTCACGCATTCCGCGAAAGCATCGGTTTCGCCGAGCAGAACCTGTACGCCAGGTCGCTGCAGTTGATTGGCGACAAAGACCCTCGGCAGCATGAGTTCACGGTGCAGCTTCGGGCGTTTGACGCGGCAAGGTCTGGTGCCAAGCTCGGCGTGGCGTCCTTGGTGGCCTTGTGCACGTCGCTGCTGAAGCGAAGCGTGCGTGGTGGCTTGATCATCGTCGGCGAGATCAACCTCGGAGGCTCGATCGAACCCGTCCACAACGCCGTCACGATTGCCGAGATCGCCGTTGAAAAAGGCGCGACCTCGCTGCTGATGCCGGTGGCGTGTCGGCGCCAGTTGGTCGACTTGTCCGACGACATGGCGACCAAGATCGACATCCAGTTCTACTCCGACGCCCGAGACGCGTTGCTGAAGGCCATGGCCGAGTGAACCCAAAGGAACAACACTATGGCTCTTAACCTTGGCAAGGCGGTCGTCGACTTCTTGACCGCGCATCCTGAAGAGAAATTCTCCGCTCGACAAATTGCCGAGTGGCTTGTCGCGACCTTTCCGGACGAGTGTAGCGCCAAGAAGGCCAGCAGCCAGGCGCTGGAGACGGACGCAGACCTTCTGCAGCAGTTGGTGGCGGAAATTGGCTCACAGCGCCCGCGCTTGCAGAAGAAGCATCCCAGTCTCAAGACTACCGAGGGCCGCCCCCGCAAATACTACATCTCGGAGAAATCCGACAGCGCTGAGGTCGCAGCAGCGGAGAACGTCGGCGTCGCTGCTCCGGTCGGCAAAGAGGATGCAAAGATCGGGGAACATGGCTTGTACCCGTTGCTAAGCAGCTATCTCTGGGCCGAGTTCGGCGTGTACTCAAAGCGCATTGATGAGAAGCGCTCGTCGAACAAACGTGGGCCCAACGGCAACCGCTGGCTCTATCCGGATCTGGTCGGCATGGAGGACCTGGGGGTCGACTGGCACCAAGAGGTCAAGGATTGCGTCAATCAGTATTCGGACAAGCGCACCAAGCTGTGGTCATTCGAAGTGAAGCTGTTGATCAACCGGTCGAATGTCCGTGAGTGCTTCTTCCAGTCTGTTTCGAATTCCTCGTGGTCCAACTTCGGTTACCTGGTGGCTGCCGAGATCGAGGGCCAGGACACATTGAAAGAGCTGCGCATGCTGTTTGCGGCTCACGGCATTGGCCTGATCAAACTGGATGTTGAGAATCCATCTGAAAGCCAGGTTCTGATTCCTGCCAGGGAGCGCGGAGAAATCGATTGGGACACCGCCAACCGGCTGGCGACGGAGAACAAGGACTTTTTGGAGTACGTGAAGCTGGTCAAGCAGTTCTATCAGACCGGGGAGGCACGGCCCGCAGATTGGGACGTACCAAAGACAGAAGACTGATGCCTATTCGAGATGGCCGATCACGTCGAGGCGTTCATCGCCACGCCAGCCGTCGCGCGAGTATGCGTGGGTGCGGCTCACTAGCAACGTAAAGCCCTCGCATCCGCGCCCCTTGGCGGTGGCGAAGTCTGTGGTGTGGAATTTGGCCTCGTGCGCCAGCGTTGTGGCCACTGAACCGCCCCGGGTTTTGAGGAGGCTCCTTTTTCCAAGAGAATGGAGGCATGATGAACAAAGCTAAAACCCCCAAGTATTCCCCTGAAGTTCGCGAACGCGCGGTGCGCATGGTGCAAGAACACCGAGGCGAGTATTCCTCGACCTCGGCGGCGGTGGAGTCTATTGCCCCTAAGATCGGCTGTTCGCCCCATACCTTGCATGAGTGGGTCAAACGGCATGAAGTCGATGCCGGATTGCGCGACGGCATCGCCAGCGAAGAGCGTGAACGTATCAAGGCGCTGGAGCGTGAGGTCAAGGAATTGCGCCGTGCCAACGAAATCCTGAAGCTGGCCAGTGCGTTTTTTGCCCAGGAGGTGGGCTTTCCTTTGGCTTGCGATGTCAGCGTGACGACCAGATCGTCCAGCTAACCCGTTTTTCCCTCTGAGGTTAGCCCTGGGTTAGCCCAGAAAAACAAAGGCACCAAGCAAATTGCGCTAAGTGCCTGATTCTTTTGGCTCCCCGGGACAGGCTCGAACTGCCGACCTAGTGATTAACAGTCCGCATTATTACCATTATGGCTCGCCTCGATGAAATCTGTGGTTTATAATTATTAGAATAATC